>ERZ1029884.152-NODE-152-length-14421-cov-7.846652_pt1 | contig 14421 bp, 13 predicted proteins | sample MGYA00519233_ERZ1029884 | MGnify/ENA primary metagenome ERZ1029884 (study PRJEB33666, sample SAMEA4610931) | skin metagenome | biome: Human-associated habitat; feature: Malodor aspect; material: skin | place: Philippines | collected 2015-08 ...
AGCACATGCACGTGGGACGCGCCGCCGTGCAGCATGGTGGACAGCCACGTGATGCCGATGCCCACTCCACCCGCGGCGCCCAAGCCCGGGGTGGCGGGGTCCACATCGGCGACCTCGCACAGACGTGCAAGACCGCGATCCAGCACCTCGACGTCTGCCTCGGTGGCACCCTTTTGTGGCGCGAACACGTGGGCCGCACCCTCGGGGCCGGTGGCGGGGGCAGTGGTGTCCGTGAGCAGCACCCACTCCACCGCGCCTGCGGGCACGTTGACTTTGGCCGTGTCGAAGCTTGCCAGGTGCTCGAGGTAACCGCCCCCGGGTTTGAGCTGGTAGCCGGCCTGATCCAGGGGGTTCACGCCGAGGGCCACGAGGATGCCGGTGCCACCGTCGTTCGTTGCTGTGCCTCCGAGCCCCAGCACGATACGCTCAGCGCCGCGGGTTTGCGCATCTGCGATAAGCACGCCGGTGCCGTACGTGTCTCCGGTCAGTGGGACCGGGTCATCTTGCACGGCGGGTAGGCCGGAAGCCGCGGAAACGTCGATGTAGGCCGTCTTTGTGGCCGCGTGGTAGGTGTATTCGGCCTCCGTGAGGCGGCCAGCTGCGGTCGTCGTTGGCAGGCTCACGCGTTCGCCCTCGAAGAGTGCGGAGGTGCCTTCTCCGCCGTCGGCCATCGGGGTGAGCACGATCTGCGCGTCGCGGATGACCGAGCGCACGCCCTCGGCGAGCCACTCGGCGGCTTCGGCCGCCGTGGCGGTGGACTTGAATGAATCCGGCGCCACCACGACTTTTGGCGAGGGGGCGGGGTCGAACGGGGCGGAAGCGGGGGAAGTCATGGAACAAATTTTACCGAGTTGCGCGAAAAATCCTCCCCTCCGGTTCCTCCTGGAGTAACATTCCCCGGGTACGCAATTCTGCACCCCTATAGGTATTGGAGGACCACGCCGATGAGCGCAATTGACCAGGAAGTCGCCGGCTACTACCAGAAGCTGCTCGAGCGCAACGCCGGCGAGCCGGAGTTCCACCAGGCAGTGGCCGAGGTGCTCGAATCGCTCAAGATCGTGCTGAGCAAAGACCCGCACTATGCCGACTACGGGCTGATTGAGCGGCTGTGCGAGCCGGAGCGCCAAATCATCTTCCGCGTGCCGTGGATGGACGACGACAACACCATCCGCGTCAACCGCGGTTTCCGCGTCCAGTTCAACTCGGCGCTCGGCCCCTACAAGGGCGGACTGCGTTTCCACCCGAGCGTGAACCTGGGCATCATCAAGTTCCTGGGCTTCGAGCAGATCTTTAAAAACTCCCTGACCGGCCTACCTATCGGCGGCGGCAAGGGCGGCTCGGACTTCGACCCCAAGGGCCGGTCCGAAGGCGAGATCATGCGCTTCTGCCAGTCCTTCATGACGGAGCTGTGGCGCCACATCGGCGAGTACCGCGACGTCCCGGCCGGTGACATCGGCGTCGGCGGGCGCGAGATCGGCTACCTCTTCGGCCAGTACCGCCGCCTGGCCAACCAGCACGAGTCCGGTGTGCTCACCGGCAAGGGCCTCACGTGGGGCGGCTCGCTCGTGCGCACCGAGGCCACCGGCTACGGCGCCGTGTACTTCACGGACGAGATGATGAAGGCCAACGGCGATTCCATCGACGGTGCCAAGGTCATCGTCTCCGGCTCCGGCAATGTGGCGATCTACGCCATCCAGAAGGCGCAGGAACTCGGCGCGACCGTCGTCGGGTTCTCCGACTCCTCCGGTTGGGTGGAAACGCCGAACGGGGTGGACGTGGAGCTTTTGCGCGAGGTAAAGGAGAAGCGCCGTGGCCGCGTGGCCGAGTACGTCGATGAGGCGACCGGTGCGACCCTGCACACGGACGGTTCGATTTGGGACCTGAAGGCCGATGTGGCCCTGCCGTGCGCGACGCAGAACGAGCTCGACGGCGACAACGCCCGCACGCTGGTGGACAACGGCGTGCGTTACGTGGCTGAGGGCGCGAACATGCCGTCCACCGCCGAAGCGATTGAGGTCTTCCGCGAGCGCAAGATCGGCTTTGGCCCGGGCAAGGCCGCCAACGCCGGTGGCGTGGCCACCTCTGCGCTGGAGATGCAGCAGAACGCGTCGCGCGACTCTTGGTCCTTCGACTACACGGACGACCGCCTGCAGAAGATCATGTCCAATATCTTCACGGTGGCCAAGAACACCGCGGAGGAGTACGACCGCGCAGGCGATTACGTGGTCGGGGCCAACATTGCGGGCTTCAAGAAAGTTGCGGACGCGATGCTCGCCCAGGGCGTGATCTAGGGGGCCAGCGGGTACGCTAGGGCACCATGTACCGCGTTTTCGAAGCCCTGGATGAGCTAGTTCAGACCCTGGAGCAGGCCTACGGCGTGCCGATGACCTCCAATTGCATGGTGCCCCGCAACGAGATGCTCGGGCTTCTCGACGACCTCCGGAACGCCATCCCCGTCGATCTCGACGACGCGCAGGACGTTCTGGACAAACAGGACGAGATCCTGCGGGGGGCGCAGGACCGAGCGGACGTGCTGGTCGGCACCGCCGAGGAGGACGCGGAGCGCATTGTCAGCGACGCGCACTCCGAGGCGGAGTCCATGCTCAGCGACGCGCAGGCGCAAGCCGCTGCGCTCATCACTGACGCAGAGGACGAGTCCGACAGGATGGTCACCCAGGCTCGGAACGTGGCGGATACGACCGTGAACAACGCGCAGCGGGAAGCAGACAGCATTCTCAAATCCGCCAACGCGGAATACCAGCGCTCCGTGGACAAGGGGTTGGCGGAGCAGGAGCGACTCATCTCCGAGTCCGAGGTCATCCGCCGTGCCGACGAGGAAGCGCACCGCATGGTGGACGACGCGTCCGCGGAGTCCAGCCGCCTGCGCGCGGAGTGCGACGATTACGTGGATTCGAAGCTTGCGGAGTTTGAGGACGGCCTGCGTTCCGTCCTGCAAACCGTCTCTTCCGACCGCAGTGCGCTGCGCCGCGGCGCCGGGGCCTCGGGGGCCGCCGGGCGGACCCGACGCACCGATCGCTCCGACCGCGCCCACGGTGCTGAGCGCGTGGAGTACTCCGAGCGTTCCCGCGGCTACGGCGAGGAGTTCTAAACGGGGTAGTCTGTGGTCGCTATGGCTACCAATCCTTTCGTATTTGATGTCACCGACGTGCTGAGTGGGGACGGCACGCCCAAGACCGTGACACAGACGGGCCCCTCCCCGTCGCGCATCGGCCCAGAAATGATCGCCATCCCGGAAGGCCGCGAGGTTGAGATCGAGGCAACCCTTATCCCGCTCGGCTCCGGGGTCATGGTGGATGCGACCGCGACCGCGACGCTGCAAGGCCAGTGCGTGCGCTGCTTGAAAGAGCTCACCCCCACCAAGACCCTGCGCGTTTCAGAGGTATTTTCCGCGTCCGACGACTTCATCACCGGCGACGATGAGGTGGACGAGGACCATGGCTCTGGTGACGAGATCCGCCAGGTAGTGGACAACACCGTCGACCTCGAGCAGGCGTTCGTGGACGAGGCAGGGTTGAACTGGCCTTTCAACCCCACCTGCGAACCGGAGTGCGCGGGTGATACGGATGTCCCGGCGCCGGACGCGGTGGAGGGCGAAAACAACGACTTGGTTGACCCGCGCTGGGCTGGCCTGGAGAAGTTCCTGTGAGCCGCTCCCGCAAGCCGAAGGCCAGCGCGGACGAGCGTTGGGAGCAGGCCTTTGACGCTGTCGACCACGCGCCGCTGCTTCAACGCCTCGGCGTGGAAATCGACCGCGACGGCCTGAAGTTGGCGCTGACGCACCGTTCCTTTGCCAATGAGCACGGCCACCTGCCCAATAACGAGCGCCTGGAGTTCGTCGGCGACGCCGTGCTCGGCTTGTCCGTGGCCACGAAGCTGTTCGAGCTTTACCCCTCCCGGCCCGAGTCCGACTTGTCGCCGATGCGCGCCGCAATTGTGTCGCGGTACGGTCTCGCGGATATCGCCCGCGAGATCGACCTGGGCAGCCACGTGCTCATTGGCAAAGGTGAGGCCCTCACCGGCGGACGCGAGAAGGATTCGATCCTCGCCGACACCACCGAGGCCATCTTCGGCGCGATCTACCTGCAGCACGGATTTGCCACCGCGCGGGACGTGATTCTCACGCTTTTCGACGAAAAGCTCCGCACCGCGACCGTGAACAAGAAGCACCACGACTGGAAGACCGACCTGCAGGTCCGTCTCGCCGAGCTCAAGCTGCCCGTCGCGGAATACGTCTCCCAGGCCTCAGGCCCGGAGCACGACCAGACCTTCACCGCGGAGGCGCTCGTGGACGGCGTCTCCCGCGGCACCGGCACGGGGCCGAACAAGAAGCTGGCAGAGCAGGAGGCGGCCCACCATGCCGTGCTCTTCCTGCGCGACCATGCCGCGGAGGCCGTGCGCGGGAATGCCTGAGCTACCCGAGGTCGAGGTCGTCCGCCGCGGCCTTGACGCCCACGTCGTTGGTCGCACCTTCGCGCGTGTCGAGGTGCTGCACCCCCGCGCCGCGCGCGGCAACACCGTGGAGTTGGAGACCGCCCTGCCGGGCCTGACCATTACGGGCACCGGCAGGCGCGGCAAGTACCTGTGGCTCACGCTAAGCGACGGCGCCGCGCTGCTCGTCCACCTGCGCATGAGCGGGCAAATGCTTGTCGCCGAGCACGGCACCGTGACCTCGCCACACCTGCGCATTCGCGCAGACATCGGGGACGTGGAGTTGGACTTCGTGGACCAGCGCACCTTTGGTTACTGGCAGTACACCCCGCTTATCGACGGCGTTCCGCAGCCCGCCCTCCACATCGCCCCCGATCCCTTCGAGGCGGAGTTCAACCTGCGCGATTCGGCCCGCGCGATGCGGCGCAGGAAGTCCCCACTCAAAAGCGTGCTGCTCAACCAAGAAGTGGTCAGCGGCATTGGCTCGATCTATGCGGACGAGGCCATGTGGGCCGCGCGGCTCAAACCGTGGCGCAGCGCCAAGACCATGCGCCAACGCGACGCGGTGGCGGTCCTGGACGCCGCGCGCGATGTGATGGCCCGCTCGTTGGACCAGGGCGGCACCAGCTTCGATTCGCTGTACGTCAACGTCAACGGCGCTTCCGGCTACTTCTCGCGCTCACTGAACGCCTACGGGCAGGCCGGCAAACCCTGCCCCCGGTGCGAAACGCCGATCGAGCGAGTGACCGTCGGCGGACGCTCCAGCTACTTCTGCCCCGTCTGTCAGGTGTTCTAGCTCTGGGGTACGGTTAGGCGACATGGTTGATCAGTCAGCATTCAAGGAAGCGATGAGCCAGCTGGCTGCCGCGGTGGCGATCGTGACCACAGGCACGGCGGCAGAGCCGCACGGCACCACAGTCAGCGCGTTCATGTCGCTGTCGCTTGAGCCCCCGATGGTGCTGGTGTCGCTGGACCGGAAGTCCTCGTTGCTGGCGCAGTTGGCCGAAGGATCGTCGATAGGCATCAACGTGCTCTCCACGGAGCAAAACGTGCTGGCGCGGCGGTTCGCTGACAAGACGCTCGACCGGTTCGCGGGTGTGCAGTGGGCCATGGCGGACGGCGCGCCGCAGCTGGCGGGGGACCACACGTGGGTTGCGGGGACGGTTGCGCAGATTATCGCTGCCGGCGACCACTTCCTTGTGCTGGTGGATGTGGACGCGGCCGAGGTGGACGCGAACTGCCCGCTGTTGTACTGGCAGCGCGAGTTTGGCACCCACGGCGCGATCACGCCGGGGCAAGTGAGCCCGAAGCCAGCAGAGGACTAGCCTCCGGCTGCGCTTCATTGCGTGAGATGGGCAACCCGGGGATACACTGCCCGCCATGGATGCAGCCACTACTTTCGTCGAGGATTCGCTCAACGGCGTGATCTGGAACCTCGTGCCATGGTTCTTGGTCGCGGCGGGTGTCTACTTCGGCCTCCGCACACTCTTTGTCCAGATCCGCATGGTCCCGGACATGTTCAAGGCGGTCTCGGAGACGCCGAAGGGCAAGGACCGGGAAGGGCGGGATCTTGACGAGGAGTACGGCGGCCTTTCGGCCTTCAAGGCGTTCACCATCTCCGCGGCCTCGCGCGTGGGCACCGGCAATATCGCCGGCGTCGCGCTGGCGATTTCCATCGGCGGGCCGGGCGCGGTGTTCTGGATGTGGATGCTGGCGCTGCTCGGCGGAGCGACGGCGTTTGTGGAGTCGACCCTGGCGCAGTTGTGGAAGACCAAGGACTCGGACGGCAACTACCACGGCGGACCGGCGTATTACATGACGCGCGGGTTGGGGTGGAAGCCGCTGGCTGTCATCTTCTCGGCGTTTTTGGCTGTCACCTACGGCTTTGTGTACAACGCCATCCAGACCAACTCCATCGCGGAGGCCGTCGGCGGATCGCTAGGCAATGACTCGGTGGAGCTCAAGGCGGTCGTAGCGGGTGTCGTTGCGGTGCTCACCGCGCTCGTTATCTTCGGCGGCGTCACCCGCATTGCCTCCTGGACCCAGGTCATCGTGCCGTTTATGGCGGGCGCCTACATCCTCATCGGCATAGCGGTGGTGGTGATTAACTGGCGGGAAATCCCGGGCATGGTCGAGCTCATCGTGGGCCACGCGATCGGGCTCGAGCAAGTCGCGGGCGCGGGCGTCGGCGCGGCTTTCGCACAGGGCATGCGCCGCGGGCTGTTCTCCAACGAGGCCGGCATGGGTTCGGCGCCGAACGCGGCCGCAACCGCAACGGTGTCGCACCCGGTGAAGCAGGGCTTGGTGCAGACCCTCGGTGTGTACTTTGACACCCTGTTGGTGTGCTCGATCACTGCGTTCGTTGTCTTGCTTGGCCCGGCCGTGACCTTCGGCAGGGACGACATCCAGGGTGCGTCGCTGACGCAGTCCGCGTTGGCGGATTCGGTCGGCGCGTGGGGCGCCCACGCTATCACGTTCATCCTGTTCTTCCTGGCGTTCTCCTCCGTCATCGGCAACTACTACCTTGCGCAGGCAAATCTGCAGTACCTCACCGATTCCAAGTCGGCCATGACGGTATTCCGCCTCGTTGTCATCGGCTTTGTCATCTTCGGCGCGTTCGGCTCCGTGCCACTCGTGTGGGCGCTGGGCGACACGATGGCAGGCCTGTTGGCCATTTTCAACATCATCGCCATCGTGCCGCTCGGCGGCGTGGCGCTGAAGCTGCTGAAGAACTTTAACCAGCAGCGCCGCCAGGGTGTGGACCCGGTGTTCCACCGCGACATGCTCCCAGAGATCAAGAACGTGGAGTACTGGGACGGCTCGGACCCGGTGACCCGCCGCAGCGAAGAGGACCGCATCGCCATCCGCCAGGGAAACGACGGGCGGTAGTCAGTTGTAAACTCAGGTGCCATGAATCGGCCTGAGAAAACTACTCCCACGCTGGTCTACCTCCACGGTATTAACAGCAAAGGCCCGGAGGCGCCTTCCACATCGCGCTGGAAAGAAGGGCTCGCTCGAGGGCTTGACGCTGCGGGGTACCCGGGAATTGAGGAAATCAACGTAGTGGCGCCCGGCTACGTTGATTTGCTGAAGCGAATGAGTGGCGACCCAGTGGCGAGTGAAGCCAAGCTGCCTCCTGTTACGAAAAGATTTCGCACCCCGCAGCAGCTAAAACAACAGAAAGCGGCTTTCGATCGTCGTACTGCGGCGATCGAAAGATTGTTAGAGGACACGTTTCGTGGCAACGAGAATCTTGTGACCCATGCGGCTCAAGCCGTTGCCGCGGTAAGCATCGACGTGCCTTGGTTCTCTGAGGCAAGTAACTACATGAGTGATGAATCGGTCAGACGGAAGGTTCTAGACCGTATTCTTAGGCAGCTCCCTCAAAGAGGGTCGGTAGTGCTTGTAGGACACAGTCTTGGGAGCGTAATTGCCGCCGACTTGTTGCCACGTATCCCGCAAGAACTAAGCATTGCAGGAATGATTACGATCGGCAGTCCACTGTCACAGAGCAACTTCGATTTACGAAAATTGGGAACGGACCTTAGCGATTCCCCTGCAAACTTGGCATGGTGGGTGAATTTCTGGAGCCGGACCGATCCAGTTACTGCTCGCAGAGGTGCAGCATCTGCAGTTCCGTGGCTACTGGATATCTGTGTGCCTACGCCGAGGATTCCTTTTTCAGCGCATGGATCACACGAGTACCTCGAAGAGGAGATTGTTGGCAAAGCAATTGGGTATGCACTTTTCGGGTCCCAGTCGCGAGAGCTTGCGGTAATCGAAAACGGACTCGATGTTCCTCTAGATGGTGAGGAATTCAAAGCCCTCGTTACTCTGCGGTTTGCGCACTTAGTCAGAGATCAACTCAAGGGCGGGTCACGTGAAAGGTATGGGGGAGCCCTTGCAGACACGCAATACAGGGTGATCAGCGATCTCGTTGCAAAACGGACATTGGAGGGACGACCAATCCCAGGCACCATCGCGGACCTTCTCCCCGCTGCCGACTGTGATCCGGAAACTATCAAATCTCCGCACATCTACTCTTCGCCGTCTAGAGATGATGCGGCGGTTTTGCTCGCTGTCCTCCTTCTCCAAAATGCGTTGCACCCGTATGAGATTGAAGTGAAGAACAGCGTCGTTCTCCAAGCGATGCAAGAGCTAGCAAAAGAGTTGTCGCTTACTTCGCAGTTCGGGACCGACGCTGTTGCTGCAGTTGAAAAAGCAACGACTGTCCTCGCCGGTAAGAAGACGTTGTTCATGCGGTGGGGGTTGGTAGGAGTGGGAACACTCGCAGTGGTTGCCTCTGGAGGGCTCCTTTTGGCAGCGGCTCCAGGTGCCGCAGGAGCTGCGGCGATTACAAGTGCTTTGGCATCGTTTGGCCCCGGCGGAATGATCGGCGGTCTTCTTTCCGCTGGTTCCCTGGTTTCCGCAGGCTCCGGAAGCATTGCCGTAGGAGTGACGAGCTTTGCCAGCTCTGCCATAGAGGTTGAGAGCCTCGTCCACGGGCAGCTTTCACTGATGATCTTGAGGCAAACTTGGCGGTTGGACAACGACGACCGGATATGGAACGTCTGGGTGGATTCTGAGCGTGATCTAATGCAGCAAAGGCAGCGACTTGCACGATTTAACGACTCAGATTCGGGTGTTCTCAAGGAAATCGACCGCAAACTTGCGACAGTTCGGAAGGCGATTAGCTACGCCGAAGATAATGAACTGAGCCCGGGTAACGGCCGGTAACGCTACGCTTGGGCGGCATGGCAACAACACACATGACCGCCCATGTCCGCGGCAACGTCCAGGGGGTAGGGTTTCGCTGGTGGACCCGCTCCCGCGCCCTCGAGCTGGGATTGGCCGGCTACGCGAAGAACCTTGCTGATGGCAGGGTTGAGGTGGTGGCGGAGGGGGCCGAAGGTGACGTCGAGAAGCTCAAAGCCCTTCTCGAAGAGCAGCCTTCGACTGCGAAGCGCCCGGGGAAAGTGGAGCACGTCCAGGCGCAGTTCGGTGAGCCGAAGGGCGCGGGAGGGTTTGAAGAGCGATGAGCTCACTGTTTGAAGAGGTCGAGCACCAAAGTGGGCAAGCCGAGACGGCGGGTGCAGTCTGAGACGTATTCCCTCGCGTAGGGGTAGATAGCAAAGACTCCAGTGGAGTTCGCGAATGCTTGGAGTTCCTCGTCCGAAAAATCGTTGTCGGAGTCAGCAGTGAATGCGGCGGTGAACGAAGAACGAATATTCGCTACCTGAACGGAATCGCTGGAATCTTCGAGGCTGATGGACACGTCGAAGCTGCAATTAACGAGAATAAGGTGGGGATCGGGGGCAGTGCCCGACGAAATCTGTGCCTCGGGGGAGACGTCGAGTGCGACCTCGAGTGGTGCCCCAGGCTCAGGAACTGACATCAGCTCGAGCTGGGAGCTTGTCAGGCGGATATCGCGAAGATTCGACTGGCCTGCAACACGTCCAGCCAGAACGCGAAGTTCTTCGTGGTTTTCGGCTGCCACCTGTTACACCACCTTTATCTGCTTGTAGGTGAAGTTGGGCCTCGGGATGTCCGAATGGGCGGGATTTCTCGGCGAAGTAGTGGCGGAAACCTGGCGGTACGAAGAGACCAGGGAAGTGACACGGTCGGGAGCGTCCACAGCGAAACGGACTTTCGCGCCGACTGCTCGTGCGTAGCGCTGAACCGTTGACAGTTGCGGATCTGCTTCACCGCGTTCCAGCTCGGAAATCGCTGATTGAGTGGTGCCCATGGTGCTTGCTACTTGGCGTTGGGTTTGGCCAGACGTCTTTCTGATCTGTCGCAGGGTTTCTGCGAGAGCGGAACGGACGGAGGCATCTTCAAATGCATCAGCGAATTCGGGATCGTCCAGAAGGCCCCCAAAATCGACTTCCATGGAGTTGTCATCCGTGTAGTTCATTGCCACACTCCCTCAAATATCGGTTATGCCCGATATTACTGGTGTGGTGGGGGATGTCAACTAGACTTCCCCTGTTTCCATGTCTTGCTTCGCTCGATTGCCTTGTCCAGCTCTTGTTTTGGGGTCTTTGCACTCTTTTTGACGAAGCACGACAAGATGATGAAGTGGACGGGGGAGTCTTGGATGAGCGTGGCACGGTACTGATTCGAACCAACGCGAACCCTGACTTCATAGATGTTGTCTCGCAGGTGCCTCAGGTCTCGGAGCCCAATTTCAGCTCTTCGCAGCCTGTCCAACTTTTCGGCGAGGGCAGCGCGCCCGTGGAGATCCAGACTCTCGAACTCCCGCTTGCTCACAGGGACGGAATCGCCGCCCGGCGCGAACCAACGGATCTGGCGCTTATAAGTCATCCACCCTCCTTTGTTTTGAAATAAAGGTAGCGCGGGTGTCCGACACCGCACAGTTTTTATTAGGAAGCGCTGGGTTACACTGCCCCAATGCACCTGAAATCGCTGACGCTCAAAGGATTCAAGTCCTTTGCGTCGGCGACCACGATGAAGTTTGAGCCCGGCATTTGCGCCGTGGTGGGGCCGAACGGCTCTGGCAAGTCCAATGTGGTGGACGCGCTCGCGTGGGTGATGGGTGAGCAGGGCGCGAAGAACCTGCGCGGCGGCAAGATGGAAGACGTCATCTTCGCTGGCGCTGGCGGGCGCAAGCCGCTGGGGCGTGCGGAAGTGACCCTCACCTTCGACAACACCGACAAGCGGCTGCCCATTGATTACACGGATGTGGCTATTACCCGCCGCATGTTCCGCGACGGCGCCTCCGAGTACGAAATCAACGGCTCCAAAGCGCGCCTGATGGATATCCAGGAGCTGTTGTCGGATTCGGGCATCGGCCGCGAGATGCACATCATCGTCGGGCAGGGCAAGCTCTCCGAGATCCTGGATTCGCGCCCCGAAGAGCGCCGCGCGTTCATCGAGGAGGCCGCGGGTGTGCTCAAACACCGTCGCCGCAAAGAAAAGGCGCAGCGCAAGCTCAGCGGCATGCAGGCGAACCTGGATCGTCTCACCGACCTCACCGAGGAGCTTGGCAAGCAGCTCAAGCCGCTGGCGCGCCAGGCCGAGGCCGCCAAGCGCGGTGCGGCGGTCCAGGCCGAGCTGCGGGATGCGAAACTCAAGCTCGCCGGCGACCAAGTTGTGCGGTTGCGCGCGACGTTCGCCGACGCCGAGCGCGCCGCTGAAATGCTGGCAGAGCAGGTCGAGACCGTCAACGCGACGCTGGAAACCGCGGTGGATGAGCTGGAGGCCTTAGAAGCCCGCCAACAGGAGCTGCAGCCGCAGGCCGAACAGGCGCAGCAACTCTGGTTCTCGCTGTCTACCCTGGCCGAGCGCGTCAGCGCGACCCAGCGCATCGCCTCGGAGCGCGCGCGGAACTCGAACGCCTCGGTGCCGTACTCGGGCCAGAATCCGGATGAGCTTGAGGCGCGGGCCTCGCTTGCGGACGAGCGCTACGCAGAAGCCCTTGAGATGGCCGAGGAAGCCGCCGAAAAGTTGGAGGCCATCCGCGAGGAAGTTGCCGAGCGGCAGGAGGCGTTTGACGAGGCCGAGCGCGAGCACATGGCCCAGGTACGCGCGATCGCTGACCGCCGCGAGGGTGTGGTGCGGCTGATCGCGCAGGAAGAATCGCAGGCGGCCGCAGTTGCGGCGGCCGAGGATGAGGTCCGCCGCCTGGAAGAAACCCTCGTGGAGACCAAGGAGCGCGCTCGCCAGGCCACAGCCGAGGTGGTGGAAGTGGAGGAGCGCATCGCACACGTCGAGGCGGAGCGCTCGCCTCTCGACGACGCATTCGCCCGTGCCCATACCGAGTCCGACGCCGCCGACAAGCGCCTGGACCAGCTGCGGACGCAGCAGCGCGAGCACGAGCGCGCGGTGGCCACATTGCAGTCGCGCATTGACACGCTGGCAGAACAGGCACCGAAGCCCGTGGCGCAGGAGGTTGTGAAGGGCTTCCCGGTGCTCGCCGGGCTTATCTCGGTGGAATCCGGCCTGGACCGCGCTGTGTCGGCTGCGCTCGGGCAGCATGCGGAGGCGCTAGCCGGCGACGTGTCGGAGGAGGCCGTCGAGGCTCTGGCGTCGGCGGCCCGCACCGTTGTCGTCGAGCCCCGGGGCGGGACCACCTGGCGCCTGGACGTCGACGGCGATATTGACTGGCTGCTGGACCATATGGAGCTGGACGCGTCGGTAGTTGGCCCGGTGACGCGTCTGCTCGCAGACGTGGTGCTCGCCCCCGACGTCGCGGCGGCCCGCGCTGCCGTGGGGCAGGATGCGCGGCTTCGGGCCGTCACGCCCGGCGGCGTGCTGGTGGGCGAGGGCTGGGTCGCGGCTGGAACCGGTCAAACCTCTACCGTCGAGGTCGCCGCGCGCATCGAGACGGCTGGGAGGGAACTCGCCGACGCGCAGCAGCGGCTCGACGAGCTGGCCGGCACGCTCGAAGGCGCGACCGTGGCTGCCGACGAAGCGCGCGTCAACGCCGCCTCCGCTAAGGCCGCCCTTCGCGAGCATGACACGGAGTTGGAATCGTGGCGCCGCGACCGCGCCCGCCTGGCGAAGCAGGCCGAAGCAAACAGGACGGAACACGAGCGCGCCGCGGCTCGGGCGAACGAGGCGGACGCTCGATTGGCACAGCGCCGCTCCGAGCTGGAAGAAACACGTGACCGCCTCACCCGCGTGGACACCGATGTGGCGGCATCACCGGAGGAGCCCTCGACGCAGCAGCGCGACCTAGCGCGAAACGCCTTGAACCAGGCCAAGTCGCTGGAGATGGAGGCCACGCTATCCTCCCGGACCGCGCAGCAGCGCGCGGAGGCGGAAGCAGGCAAGGGTGACGCGCTGCGCCGCCAGGCAGAAGCGGAGCGCCAGGCCAAAGCGCGTCACGACGCCGCGATGGCTCGGCGCAGGGCAGAGGCGGAGCTGGCCGGCGCCGTCGAGAAGCACGCGCGAGATCTCGTCGCTCGCATCGAGGATGCGCTCGCCCGCGCCACTGCGCAGCGCGACGAGCTGAACTCGCAAGTGAGCAGCCTGCAAGGAAAAGTGCAGCAGGCGCGCCAGCAGGTCAACGCCACCCGGCAGCAGCTTGCGCGGCTGACCGATAGCGCCCACCAGTCCGACATCGCCCGCTCGCAGGCGCAGGTGCGCATTGACGAAGCGGAGGCGAACGTCACCTCGTCCCTCGGCATCGCGGTGCCCGATCTGCTCGCGGACTACACCCCGGGCGACGACTTTGACCGCGCGGCCGAGCACGCGAGGTTGAAGCGGGCAGAAAAGGACCTGCGGGCGCTGGGCAAGGTCAACCCGCTCGCGCTGGAGGAGTTCAAGGCGCTGGAAGAGCGCTACACGTTTTTGAGCACCCAGCTCGACGACGTCATCCAAGCACGGAAAGACCTCACAGGGGTCATCGAAGACGTTGACGCACAGATTCTGCAGCTGTTCACCGATGCTTGGGCGGATGTGGAAGCGGAGTTCCCGCGCGTGTTCCAAACCTTGTTCCCCGGCGGCGAGGCCCGACTCGTGCTCACCGAGCCGGACGACATGCTCACCACCGGCATCGAAATAGAGGCCCGCCCGCCGGGCAAGCGCGTCAAGCGACTGTCCTTGCTCTCCGGCGGGGAGAAATCGCTCACGGCGCTCGCCTTCTTGGTGGCGATCTTCCGCGCGCGCCCCAGCCCGTTCTACGTGCTCGACGAGGTGGAGGCAGCGCTTGACGACGTCAACCTCCGGCGCCTCATCGCCCTGCTGGAGGAACTGCGCAGGGATTCCCAGCTCATTGTGATCACCCACCAAAAGCCCACCATGGACGTAGCGAACGTGCTCTACGGCGTGACCATGCGCGGCGACGGCGTCACGTGGGTCCTCTCCCAGCGCATGCAGCCTGCGGCGGCAGCTCCGGGAGCCGAAGCGACGTAGCGCAGCCCCGTGTCGGCGCGGCTGGCACACTAGTGGGTATGAACACCACTGTCCTATGGATTGTCATTGCGGTCATCGTCATCGCGCTGATCA
>ERZ1029884.156-NODE-156-length-14230-cov-34.544480_pt1 | contig 14230 bp, 9 predicted proteins | sample MGYA00519233_ERZ1029884 | MGnify/ENA primary metagenome ERZ1029884 (study PRJEB33666, sample SAMEA4610931) | skin metagenome | biome: Human-associated habitat; feature: Malodor aspect; material: skin | place: Philippines | collected 2015-08 ...
CTATTCCTTTGATATTGCAAATAATAAATTTGATGTTTTCATAGAACCTTATTTATCTTATTTTAATAAAGAACAAGTTAAACAAATATTAATTAGCTTTAATCAGAACGGCCAAATTAACGGTAGACGTCGTGCGAATGGAGATTTAAAAATAATATTTAATGAAATAGAGAGAAAAGAATTTGAAATCAATACCGATGAATATGTAAATATAAAAGAAATACTTGATAGTTTTAAAAAAGAAAATGGTGAATCTTGAGTTACATAAATCTATATATTCAAATATAAGTTCCCTTCAAAGTAGACATTGAAAAAGATACAAACTTTGAAGGGAACTTTTTAGTAAAATCACTGATAGGGAGAAACGTACCATAAGGGATAAGGTTTTTAGTGTATTAAGAAAAAACATGTAGATATTATGTTAAGCAATTTTGTGTTTAAGATTGTTTAGGGAGTTATTAGTTCTTCTTTAATATTATATGACACTTCACAAAATAGATATATTAGATCAGATGTTCATTTGATTTTTAGGTGATTATTAAATAAAATTGCGACTAATCAAAGTGAATAATCGTTAGAGAATCAATTGCAACAGTTGGACGGTTTAAGGTATTGACGTAACTTGAGTATCATGTACACAGTATACTATCTCGATGATTACAATTTTTTCTCAATAAAAATAAAAAAGTATATTAATTTAGCATAAAATTGATAAAATAGAGACGTATATATGAGAAATTGATAGGTGATATAATGGGAAACTTATTAAAAATAGAAAATATTAACTATTCACTAGAGAATTTAGATAGCTCAGTACGTAAGTGGAATACTTCAGCAAATGGGAAATTTTTATTGAGATATCCGACTGTGTATATCATTAATGACAAAAAGAGTGAAAATAATTTTGAAGTTTATGTGGGAGAAACAGCTGATATAAGAAATAGAACAAAACAGCATCTAAATGCTGATACGAAGGTGAAATCATTTTGGAAAGATTTTTCTGAATCAAAAAAATCATCAATGTATGTGATTGGTCATGAATTATTTAATAAATCTTTGACTCTCGATATTGAAAATAGATTAATGCAGTATTTGTTGAGTGTAGAGAATATATCTAGAGTTCATAATAGTAGAACAAATCAACAAAATGAATATTATACATCGGAAATGCTTGATGAAATATTCTCTGAAATATGGCAATTTTTAAATAAAAAAAATAAATCGTTATTTCCTATAGAAAGTATTATTAAAGATTCAGCTATATTCAAAGCATCTCCATTTCATAAATTGACACAAGAACAAATTAATGCTAAAGAAGAAATACTAACTAAAATTAAAGAAAGTATACTTTTAAATGAAGATGGACAATTAATTATTGTTGAAGGAGAAGCGGGCTCAGGTAAAACAGTTCTAATGAGTACATTACTTTATGAACTAGGAAAATACAATTTGGATTTAGATGAAAATTTAGATATTCATCTTTTAGTTAACCATAATGAGCATGTTTCTATATATAGTCAAATAGTTTCTAAATTAGGTATAGCTAATAAAAAAAATAAAATTGTTCAAAAACCTACTAGTTTTATTAATAACAACTCATCAGATGAAAAAGTAGATGTAGTTATTGTTGATGAAGCACACTTACTTTTAACTCAAGGGAAGCAAAGTTATCAAGGTAAAAATCATTTAGATGATTTATTGGCGAGAGCCAAGGTTGTGGTAATTGTATTTGATATAAAACAAGTTCTTACTACTGAACAAATTTGGGAAGTAGATAAGTTGAATGAATATTTTGATAAAGCCAAAAGTAATAGTAATCATGTAACATTGAGAAATCAAATGCGTATAAATAGTGATATTTCAACTGTTAATTGGATCAGAAACATAGTTGATTATCAAGTAATAAATTCTATACCTAAAGATAAATTAGGATATGATATTAAAATCTTTGATACACCAGATGAGTTAGAAAAAGCTATTAAGATAAAAGCTACACATACAGATAGTGGTATATCACGAATGCTTGCTACATTTGATTGGAAGTATGGAACCAAGCCGCCTAATCATGAAGACTTTTGGAGAGTTAAAATCGGAAATTGGTCCATGCCTTGGAATTATCAATTAAAAGCTAATAGAAATCAAGTTAGCTTACCGTGGGTTGAGCAAGATCAAACAATTGATGAAATAGGCTCAACATTTACTATACAAGGTTTAGATTTAAACTTTGCAGGCGTCATTATAGGACCTTCAGTTAAATATAGAAATGGTAAAATTATTTTTGACAAAAGTGAGAGTGCTAATAAAAAAGCTACGCAAAGAAGAACGTTAAAAGACGGATCAAAACAGTATTTTTCAGAAATGCTTTTGAAGAATGAATTAAATGTCTTATTAACACGTGGTGTAAATGGCTTATATATTTATGCTGTAGATGATCAGTTAAGAGAAGCGCTAAAAATAGCAGCAAAGGATGAGAGCAATGGATGAAATTAATGATATCGTGAAAGAAATTAATAAATTTAGAGATGCTCGTAACTGGAGACAATTTCATAATGAGAAAGATTTATCATTGTCCATTACTTTAGAAGCAGCTGAGTTATTGGAATTATTCCAATGGAAAACATCTGATGAAGTAGTAGAAACTAATCGTGAAAGGTTAGCTGAAGAAATAGCAGATGTTTTAATATATAGCTATATGTTAGCAGACAATTTAAATTTTGATATCAATGATATTATCCGTAAGAAGTTAGTGAAGAACGCGGAGAAGTATCCTATAGAAAAAAGTAAAGATAACAAAAAATGAAATGTCTTAGAAATTTGGTTTTTAAATACTTTAATATTTTCAAATAAAAATTATCAATCCCATAAACTCCTCATATTACCTACACATTTTCGTGTGGGCATGGTGGAGAGTATTTTAATTTAAACTTTATCAACATCAAATCACACCTCCTGTTTTTCTTCATCACACAGTTGTGGATCCGTTTTGTTGCAAAGTTAGAAAAATATAGCTAATTACCATTTTATCATGTTGTTGTTCCCTTAACTGGCTAACATATGCCATGAAATTAGCATCATGCTAACAAGTTAACACAAAGTATTATTTTAAAATTGAGATTAGACATTTATTTTTCAACTTTGCAACAGAACCCTATTGCGTTTAATTAATGAAATCTATAGTGTGATAAGAAAAGTTTTGTATTAATATATACAGTGTTAATGTTACTTTAATAAGCGACGTATTATTTATAAAAAATATTATATAATAAACGGAAAATTGATTTTAAGAATGATACGGAGGTATGTGATATGAATAAAGTAAGAATGGTAACATATGAGCCTATGATTTTTAAAAAAAGAAAAGGGAATAAAATTGTAAAAAACAATGTGGATATACTACCGTATTTGGATGCCTCTTTTCGAACAGAGCCATCATTAAACGTAGAGTATCCAGGAATATCATCATTATGTAGAGGAGAAAAGTTAGCTCCGAAATTAAAAAAGGGTGATAAAGTAGTATATATCGCTAAAAAAAATAAGTATGATCAGGATTTTAAGCATTGGCGACTTGTTGCAATTTTGGAGGTGATTGAAATTAAGAATTGTCATTATGCTGCAAGCAAATGGTATGAAGAAAATAATTATACATTACCTAAAAATTGTATTGTAGATGGTAATCCTCCGCTGTCTTTTGATAAAACTACTGTTAAGGATCAAAGTACTATTGACGAAAGAGAAAAAGTTTATAATTATAGAGCAAAAAAGTATCCTAAATTTAATATTTGTAAAAAAATATATTTAAATTTAGAAATTCCTCCAATAATTACTGAAGAAAAAATGAAAGAAATATTTGATAATAAAATTCCCGTGATACAAAATTATAAAATATTAAATGAAAATCAATATAGAGAATTAGAAACATTATCGCAAAATAATTAATAATAAATAAGGAAACTACAGCTGCATTTAGAATAAAATTGTAACACAATTTTTTGTGAAAATTATTGTATTATTTTCGTTCGTTATTTAAATTTTAATAGTATATAAATTAAGTGAGTATAAACCGCATCACGTACCGATAAGCAGAAGCTTATCATAAATGATGCGGTTTTTTTCAGATGCTGTATAAAAGATTTTGAATGTACCAGAATGTATGAGGTCTATGAAAATTACTGTTATATTGTTGTGAAACATATCATAAGTGGTGTGATTTTTTAGAATCGAAATCCATCTCGAAGAAAAAGGAAAAAATGAATAACTTAAAGGTATAGATAATATTAAATAAAACAATTTAGCGTTAGCCTCAATATTATAAAGACGCATTGAAGAACTTCTTTTAATAAAAACTTTACTTCATATTAAGAAATGTCAAATTCGGTTATAGATTATTGAATTTGACATTTTAATTATATATAAAGCTGATAATTCAAAGAACTATTAATATTTTGTTTGTCATTTTATGTAATTATCTTAATTAATCTTTTTATTGATACGAATGTCCTAATTATAGAATAAAAAATAGAAAATGTAGTGGAATATAAGTATATAAAAGTGAGAGAAAATATGGTTTCGTTTTAATAGTTGAAAGATCAATGAATTTAGAAATATAGATAAAAAGTAAAAATTTTTGAGTTAATATATTAATCTATTAAAGTTTGAAAGATTATAGTAATTTATTAAATTGTTTAATACAATAGTTTAATAGAAGTATAGATTAAAATTTCAATTTATGGAGGAAGAATTTCGTGGAATCAGTTTTCATTGAAGACTATAATTTGAAACTTGATATAGATTATGTAGATATGTTGAATTATTCACTAACACAAAACGACTTTTCATTAATAAAAAAAATTGCGATTTTTAATAACTCAGAGGAGGATGAAATTAGCAATGTTAAGTTGAAAGTTTATTCAAATACAGAATTTATTTATAATTATGAACAGTTAATTCCAGTTATTAATAATCAGCATGCATATGTTTCAGAATCAGTTGATGTAAATTATAATTATGATTTTTTTAGAAAAATTAACGAAAGAATAAAAACATATTTTTTTATAGAGTTAATAGATGAGAATGGTAACACTTTTTTTACCAAGAATTTAAAAATTAGTATATTACCTTTTGAACATTGGTTAGGAACTAATATTTATCCTCAATTAACAGCTTCATATATCGTTCCAAATGATGTCGAAGTAAAAAGAATTGTCTCTGAGGCAGGGAAAAAACTAGAAGAATGGAAAGGAGATTCTAATTTTTATAGTTACCAAGCTAATAGCTTAGAAGACGTAAGGTTACAGGTAGCAGCTATATATGCAACATTACAAAAAGAAAATATTGCTTATAAATATCCACCAGCAAGTTTTGAGAAATTTGGTCAAAAAATAAGATACCCACAAGAAATAATAAAATTTAAAAATGGGACGTGTTTAGATTTAAGTTTCCTTTTTGCAAGTTGTTTAGAAGCTGTGAATATTAATCCTATAGTGATTTTTATTAAAGGGCATTCTTTTATTGGTTTTTGGTTAAAAAATCAAAATTTGATAGGTTCATATTCAAATGATTACACAGATATTTCTAAAAGAATTTCAGTAGGAACTAAAGAGATAGAAGTGGTCGAGACAACAGCCCTAGTTAATGGTAAAGATTATTCATTTGAGGAAGCTGTTAAAATAGCTTGTCAAAATCTAGACAATCCTTATAATTTTGAATGTATCATTGATATCACCTCATGTAGGCATTTAGGTATTAGTCCAGTTGTTACTACATCAAAAGATAATTATAATTTCAAAATGAATTATAAAGAAAAAGATTATATAACCAATGCTCCGTCTACAAAAATTGAGAAAATAGAAGAGATTAATTATAAGATAAATCCTAGAGAAAAGACAGATATTTGGAGTAGAAACTTATTAGATCTTACTTTAAGAAACTCTTTAATTAATTTTAGAATGAATAAAAGTGCATTACAACTAATGGTTTATGACATTGCTACCTTAGAGGATGAATTATCAACATCAAACAAATTCACTATTATTGCTAAACCAGAGAATTTATCTACTACTAATACAAGTGGGTCATTTTTTAAAGCTAATTCAATAGAAAGCCAATATAAAAATTTAATTGATGCTGATTTCAATGAAGGTAGAATTCGAAGTTTTTTAACTAATTATATGTTAAATAAACAATTAAAGGACTTATATAGAAAAGCAAAATTAGCATTAGAAGAAAACGGAGCAAACTCATTATTTTTAGCAATAGGATTTTTAACGTGGAATGACCAAAAAAATATTGATATGAATTATATGGCTCCAATTTTACTATTACCTCTCTCTATAGAAAGAAAAACTGCAACCAGTAATATTGAATTAGAATTAAGTGAAGACGAACCACAACTAAACGTAACACTAGTAGAATATTTAAAACAAAAATTTAATATTGATTTAAGACATTTAGTGGATTTACCAAGAGATGATAAAGGTATTGATATAAAGAGACTTATAGCTACAATAAGACACGCCATCATGGATAAAAAAGGGTGGGACGTTGAAGAAATAGCTGTAGTAAGTAATTTTTCATTTAAAAAATTTGTAATGTGGAACGATTTGAAATCAAGAAAAAATGAAATTGTTTCAAATTCTAATGTAGAAGCTTTAATAACTGGAAATTATAAATCAAATAGAAATATTGAAGATATAGATGCTCAAAAGATTGAGAAAGAGGTGGAACCGAAGAACTTAAAAGTTGGTAGTTTAGTTGATTCGTCTCAATTAGAGGCAATAAAGGCAAGTGAAGAAAGTAGCTTTGTATTACATGGTCCTCCAGGAACAGGGAAATCTCAAACAATTACTAATATGATAATACATAATATTAATAGAGGAAAAAAGGTTTTATTTGTAGCTGAGAAAAAAGCCGCTCTTGAAGTTGTAAAAGATAGATTAACACAATTAGAATTCGAAGATTTTGTATTAGAATTACATTCGAATACTACGAAAAAAAGACAATTTTTAGATAAAATTGAAAAGACGCTTTCGAAAAACATGAAAAATGATTCGGCAGATATCAAAAGTAAATCAAAAAAATTATTTGAATTAAAAAATAATCTTAGTAAATATGTAGAAGCTTTACATCAAAAACATAAAAGTGGATTTAGTGTTTATGATTTAATACAAAGATATGAACAATTTGAGGAAGTAAAAAGTATAATTACCATAAAAAAAGACATAGTGACAAAACTTACTGCTAATGATATAGGTACTATTAAAGATTTATTAATTTTAATAGACAATAGTATAGATAAATTAAGTTTCAGCTTAGATAATCATCCCCTAATGCCTTTTAAAATAAATAAATATAGTGTTTCGAAACGTGATAATTTTGAATATTTAATTAATGACTTTGTAGAATCTAGCAATAAAATAGTTGATCAACTATCAGAATTGTTTAATGAAAGTAATTTAAATAGTACAAATATGGAGGCATTAGTCTCTTATAAGAAAATAATAAACATGGTAGAAAAATATAAAGGTTCAATGACACTAAATAAAATGATAATAGAACCTAAAAGTATTTCGTTAAAGACAGTTTTTGAGTTTGCGTCTAGTGTTCTTACTAAATATATTGAGTTGAAAGATAAAATTAATAATAAATATTCAGCTGAAACCTTAAATATAAAAGTTAGTGATTTATTAACTGATTATAGAGAAATTAAAGATTCAAAAAGTTTGTTTAAGAATAAAAAAATAAAAAATTTAATAGCTCTTTTAAATAATGAATTACGTGAATATAGAACTTTGGATGAAGAAGAATTTATTAGTGATTTAAAAGAAATTCAAGAATTTCAAGAAATGCGTAAAACACTTCAAAAAAGGAATGAAAATTTCTTAGAATCATTTGGAGAAGCGTGGAAAGGTAGATTAACTGACTTAGATAATCTTAGATATCTAGTTAATTTTATAGAAAAAAATAATATAACAGATCTTGAAAAATCTAAACAAAATCAAATAAACGAAATATTAAAATTAAAAATTAGTGACTATAATAAATTTAAAGACTTAAAAGAAAGATTAGATTCGTTTGAAAAAAATATTGATTCATTGAAAAATGATTATAATATTGATGAACTATATTTACTTACTCTATCTATAGAAGACTTAAACAATATAGCTAATTATTGGAAAAAAGGTATAAATGATTTAAAAACATGGGCAGTATTAAATGAAAACTTTATAAAACTAGAAAAAATTTTACAAACTAATATAAAAGATAATTTTATTAAATTACAAAGTGAATTTAGCATAGAAAAACAGTTAATGAAAACTTTAGTAGAGCAATTTATTAGTTATTATTTTTCAACAAATGAAACTTTAGATTCATTTAATGGATTTGATTTGAAAGAAAAAGTCAAACTATTACAAGAAAAAGTTAAAGAATTTAATGATTTAAGTATTATAGATACAAAAAATCAGATGAGTTTGAATTTGGAAACAAAAAGAGCAAAAGAGATATATGAAAATGATTTTTTATCCTTACAAAAAGCTATACGCAGTAAGGGAAGAGGTCAGTCAATTAGAACTATATTCAATCAGACAGCTAATGTTATTCAAGATATATTTCCTGTAATGTTAATGAGTCCTTTATCAACAGCACAATATATTGACCCTAACTTTCCGAAATTTGATTTAATTATTTTTGATGAAGCTTCTCAAATACCAACGGATATATCTGTAGGTGCTATATCCAGAGCTGAAAATTGTATTGTTGTAGGCGACCCTAAACAAATGCCTCCAACTAATTTCTTTGGTTCTAACAATATCGATGAAAATAATATTGAACTGGAAGATTTAGAAAGTTTATTAGATGACTGTTTGGCTACTAACTTTCCTGAAAAGCATCTGAAGTGGCATTATAGATCAAATCATGAAAGTTTAATTCATTTTAGTAATAGAACGTATTACAATAGTAATCTATTAACCTACCCTTCGTCGACTAAATTAGACTCACAAGTCAGTTTTAAAAATATTAATGGTATATATAGAAGAGGTAATGGAAGAATAAATGAAGAAGAAGCAAACTATATTGTTAATTTACTTATTAATCACTTAAAAAGTGAAAGTAAGGATAGTATAGGAGTTGTTACTTTTAATAGTCAACAACAAAATTTAATTGAAAATTTATTAGAAGAAAAATTAATAGAAAATACAGATTTAGATGAAAAAAATATTAATAGTAAAGAAAGTATATTTGTTAAAAATCTTGAAAATGTTCAAGGTGATGAAAGAGATATTATAATATTTTCAACTACTTTTGGTCCTGATGAAGAAGGAAAAATGACTATGAATTTTGGACCACTTAATAATGAAGGTGGATGGAGAAGGTTAAATGTAGCTGTAACACGAGCACGAAAGGAAATGTTAGTTATTTCTTCATTCGAACCAGAAGATATAGATTTAAATCGAACGAAAGCAGAAGGGGTAAAAAGTTTAAAAGGCTTTTTAGAATATGCACGGAATTATAGAATACTCCCACCTGTTAATAGAAATATAGTTAGAGAATCAAATAGTATTATCACTACTTTGCAAAATGAATTAGAAGAAAAAGGTTACAGTAGTCAAATTAATATAGGAAATTCTGAATTTAAAATAGATATAGGAATTTTAAATCCAAAAAATAATAATCAATTTATACTTGGAATATTGATAGATGGTGAAAACTATTATAATTCAAAAACTTCAATTGATAGAAACATTATACAACCTAGTATGCTTAAAAGCTTAGGCTGGAATATTGAAAATATTTGGTCTATAGATTGGTACGAAAATAAAAAGCAAGAGATTCAAAAAATAATAAATAAATTAAAAAAATTAGAGGAGGAAATTTAATTGAAGAGAACAATTGAAAAAAGTTTGATATGGACAGGAATAGCTATACATATCATAGGACTTTTATTAGTGACCATTGGTATTATAGGAATGTATACTGCACCAAATGGCTCTAAAACAGATAATACGATAATAATAATAACATATATACTTACTATTATATTTTTGATAATAGCAATAATAGTAGTTACTAGAATAATTAATGATAATAAACTAGCAGGTATATTATTAATTGTTATAGGCGTCTTAGTTTTAATTCCAAATTTTATTAGTGCTATTTTATGGTTGATTGCTGGTATTATGTTATTAATTAGAAAACCTAAAAATGATAAATATGGTATCAATAATAGAAATAAATATCAAGATGGAAAGAAAGAAAGTAAAGGAAAAAATGTAATAAGTAATGATCCCTTTGAAAAAAAAGATTCAAATTCTAATCCAGAGGATAAATTAAAAAAAGAAGATGTAGAAGATCCATTTAAATATTAATTTACTCTAAAAATGAAGATTAATAAAGGTTATAAAGTGTTTGAACATGTACAAAGACAATTTCTATTGAATTAATATAGAAATTGTCTTTTTTTATAAATTTTTTGATTATTTTTAGCTGGTTGAGACGCTACTTTTCTTATATTGAATGCTATTCATACAAATCCAAATGCTCTTTTAACTTTATTTATCCCTCTTACGGAGATTAGAGTGAAGCCCACTTTAATTTTATTAGAAGTAATTTAGGTTTGAACCTACATAAGTGAATATATGAGTGATTTTTTATACTACAAAATATATTCAGATTTCAATAATGACATAAAATAGGCATCTTTATATTTACCTTTAGTATAGAATTGCTCTTTGAGTAATCCTTCTGTTTTAAATCCTTGTGACTCGTATATATGCACAGCTTTTTTGTTATCTGTATCAACATATAGATAAATTTTGTGCATGTTTAATATATCGAATGCATAATTTATCGCTTTTTCGAATGCGAATTTTGCATAACCTTTACCACTGAACTCAGGTTTAATAATTATTTGTATTTCACAATTACGATGGATGTAATTAATTTCTACTAATTCAACAATACCTACGACTTGATTTTCATCTTCAACAATAAAACGTCTCTCCGATTCATCTAATAAATGCTTATCAAATAAATGTTGAAGTTCCGTTAAGGATTCATAAGGTTCTTCAAACCAATAAGCCATAATAGAATATTCATTATTTAATTCATGAACAAAAAGTAAATCACTATACTCTAATGCTCTTAGTTTCATAATTCCACTCCCAAAATTTTCTCATATATTTGCATTATAAATATAAATAACGAATAAGTCATCATTCACTGTGAACACTTTATTTTAACAATTCATCACATACTAATTCTCATTTTCTTGTTATTCTCGATTGATTACTCTTACTATGAAACCTATAAAATTCTCATATTTGATTGTATTAAGAATAAATATATTAATAGTAATAATAAAAAAATAAATAATAAGGCTTCCCTCACCGTAAAAGTGAAGGATGCTCTAGTTTTATTGTAAGTAGTATGATATTCATTTTAATAGAGATTGGTTAATAATTGCCTGTAAATCATTGTTAAGTATCGTTGGAAATAAAACATTAAATAAGGAAAGGGATATTAAGTTTGACACGGGGACCAAAAAAAATTAGAAGTGATGCAGACGAAATAAAAATATAATTATGTCATCAACAATTGAGTTATCACATAGCAATATAGATATTACAAAAATGAAGATGTCAGATATTGCTAAATATGCTGGTGTAGGTGGGAGGACATTATATCGACATTTTGAGAGCAAGGCACGTCTATGCGAATCAGTTATGGACAAGTAGGTTGAAGCTATATTTCAAGAAATTGATACGTATTTAGAAAAACATAGAAATAATTCTCCTTATTAACGTGTTTTTGGCATTTTAAGCTATTTTTTGAATTTAAAAGAGACAAACTTTACAATTCTATCGTTTATTGAAAAGTCCTCAAACCCTGCTGGATCCTTAATCCATATTCCATTTTATCATTCACTAGCTGATTTGATTAAATTGCAATTTAAAAAAAGAATATTGAAAGTCTTGACTTTTAAGGTTGATATAATGCTCAATTGTTTTTCTTCAGACTTCTACTATTATTCAAAACATACATAGAAATTGTCTAGAATGGAATTTTTAGAACAAGTTTTAAACTTTATTTTTAAGTGAACATTGGATTCAAGAAATAGAAATATGAATTTTACAGATTTAGAAAAATATATTGAAATTGGTAAAAATGATAGAAATAGTTATTCTAAAAACAGGTCATGACGTGATATTTGTGAGAATGAAAGAAGAACACATGAAAAATAAATAATCTAACCAAAAATATAATTAACAGGTAGAGATAAATTTTATACAACTCAATAGAATTTGTCTTTTTTCACGTATTCAGAAACTTTACATTCCGGATTCCGCAATAACTAATAATTACGTTTCTGTCTTTCAATAAGATGATTAGTTAGTGATACAATAAGTTCATATAAAAAAGTATAAGAACCATTAAAATTCATATAAGTATAAAAAACCGCCTCATTAACCGATACGCAAAAGCACCTCACAAAAGCAATAAAAAATAGATTGCATGGTATATTATAAACTTACTTATTAAATAAAGGAGAAATGGGTAATGACGATGTTTCGTGAAGCACTGATATGGATAGTGCTTCTCATATTTAACTTAATAAACACGTTTTTAGTGCTTGTGGGAAAATCATCATTGTTCAAGGTTCCACTTTGGAGTACATGGTTAGTTTGGGGAATAGTTACTATAATTATAGTAGGCGTTTTGCTTTTTAGAAAACATTTACAAAAAAAGCATCCACGCATTAATAAACGTCTCAATAATAATAAAGATTTTGAAGCGGGAGAATTCTTTGTACAAATGCCTTTATATATCATTGAGAATCAAAGCAATGTGATATACGGTAACGAAACAATAACGTATAAACCCGTTTTTGTTAATATATTTCATAAATTATTGAGTCTCTTTGGTATTCAAACAAAATATAGTCTATATATGACTTCTAGTGAGAACGATGTAAAAATAATTCGTAAACATGGGGTAGCGAATAGACATCAATATACGATGTATTTGAATAATGAAGAAGTAGGTACACTTGAGATGAAACAGTTCTTCAAAAGTGGAGGAAAGCAACAACTTCCTTATACGTTTAATTACAAATCTGAAGTGTTTGATGTAAGCAATCCGTTTTTTAGTAATGAAACTAAAATTACAGTTGAGAATGACGTATTATTAACCGCAAAGCGTAGTTTTTTAGATATTTCAAAAAGTAAACGAACTAAAAAACGAGGCGAAAAACACACTATACACATTCACAGTACTAGAGTAGAGAAAGAAATATTAATAGCCATTTACTTACAATGCATGATCAATAAGCAAACACAATAAATGAAGTATCGCTATAGTATAAGTTGACCAGTATGTTAGCGAATAAAGATTTTAGTACAAATATACCCTATTATCATAACGGCTAAAAAAGATAGTGAAGGTAATAAAACAAACCATATTGACATAACTATCTCTCCTTACTCATCATATTTTGTATTGAAACTCTAAACTTATAAGTAAAAGTGATCGATGATTTTAAATATAGTTTAACAAAAATAGTTTAAAATGAAATAACTTACAATTAATATATTAAAATGTATATAAAAGTTTTAAAGATAAAATAAGTTATATATCACTCACTTGGAAAGGAAAGGACTAAGAATGTTACAATGCAAATGAGTAGAGGAGAGTGTTTATGAAAAAGATAATAGTATTAGCTAGTCTACTGAGTTTGTCTTTTATCTTAGCAGCTTGTGGAACATCGGGAGAACAGAAAGAGCCTTCTAAAGATAGTCAAAAGTCAGAGAAATATACATATGAGTATTATGAAGTGCTAAATAATGGTTCAGAAGATACACCCAATGTGGAAATAAAATATAAAGATAAAAATGGTAAATCACATTTACAAAAGACGGATTTAGAACACGTTTATGAACATATTTTAAATGATGGAAATAAAAAGCCTTATATCATTAAAGATGGCAAAAAGATTCATGTCTATCGTCCACCATATATGATTTATGGCGATGACGATATTGAAGGACAAGTTACTGCTAAAGATGAAGTGTCTAAAGAGTAAGAGGTGAGTTGGTGAAGCATAACGTATTAAAAATGATAAGTATAATGATAATCTTTAATGTGACTTCGCTTTGTATATTGTCTACAAATTTAGAAGCGGTAACCTCAAGCACTAGTAGCTCAAGTTCGAGTAGTAGTTCGTCATCTTCTGCGG
>ERZ1029884.160-NODE-160-length-14098-cov-10.195329_pt1 | contig 14098 bp, 13 predicted proteins | sample MGYA00519233_ERZ1029884 | MGnify/ENA primary metagenome ERZ1029884 (study PRJEB33666, sample SAMEA4610931) | skin metagenome | biome: Human-associated habitat; feature: Malodor aspect; material: skin | place: Philippines | collected 2015-08 ...
AGCAGGTGGTGGACATGCTCGGCTCCACCGGCCTGGAGTTCATCGTGAACATGAAGTCGCCGTTCCTCCTCGGCGAGCGCTCCACGTCGCCCGGAGATTTCACCGCCGACGCCATTGCCAAGGATGCCCGTTTGATGCTTGCCTCAACCGACAAGGACCTACCCGCCGTCTCCGCCGCACTGGCGTCACTGGAACAGCAGCAGGAAGCCGGCCGCGGCGACGAGGACTTCTCCACCGTCGTGGTCAACCGGTAGGGATCGGGGGGGAAAGGCGCCCCCTCAAACCCCAAAACGCCCAAGATCTAACCAGTTCAACTTTCGGGGGCTGGTTCACTCCGGCCCAGGGCCCGTGCAGACGACATAAAAGAAAAGACCCCACCGTGTGGTGGGGTCTACGCTGCAGTGAGCGTCGGGTTAGGCGAACATGCCCAGCAGCTGGGAAGCGCCGTCAGCGATGTTGATCCACGGCTCAACGAAGACGTACGCCAGATCGAAGGCGGTAGAACCGGTCTTGCCGCCGTCGGCGTCGATGAACTTTTCAGCGATTTCGCTGATGGTGGTGATGATAGTTTCCATGTTGACTCCTTGAGGTGAGGGAAACGAGAGTGTGGGTGGGGCGGGCGCCTAGGCACCCAGAACTTAGGCGACGACGGAGCTGGCCTCGATGACCTTACCGGTAACATCGGTCAGGCCGACAAGACCCTCGATGATCTTGCTCCAGCCCTGCCAGGTGTCGACGAAGTTGTCCAGGTGCAGGATGACGGTGTTCAGATCGATGTTGCTCAGAATGTCGTTCAGACCCATGAGATAACCTTTACAAAATCCGGCTCAAGCTGTGGCGGTGCGCTGGCCAGCTTGAGTGTTGAAGGGGAACGCCTAACTCTTCAGGCACTTTTATTGTAAGCCACTGAACTGCGAAGTCAACCGCATTTTTCAGAGTTTTCCATCTGTTTACCTTGCAATACTGGGGCTGTTTTTGACGGTACATGCCGGAAACTCCAATGTGACGTTTTGGCAGTGCGGGCTACCGCCTCCATTGCGCCACTTTAACGCGGTAAACCACGGCTGCGCCCCACCATATGTCGGCCGCGCGTGGCACCAACGCGCGGCTGGTTAGTCGCAGCCTCCGTTGCCGCGCCGTTTACCAAGAGTTCACTCCCGGGGAGATGCTCCGAGGGAAAATCCGCGACGGTCAGTGCCCCGCTTCGACCTCGTTGCCCACGACCTTGACCGCAGGCTCCTTCCTGGATTGGTTGCGGAAGATGCCGGCGAACACCACAACCAGCAGCGCGATGGCGACCCAGTTGGCCACCTTGGCGTACCCGTCAAGCACCTCGACCACGGGCTCACCGATCCACCAGCCCAAGCCCAGGTAGAGGAAGGACCAGATCGTCTTCGACACGAAGTCGAGGACCATGAACTTCCACAGCGGCATGCCCGTCATGCCCATGAACACGAACACCACGAACGCGATCGGTAGCGGGATGGGCACGTAGGCGAGGAAGATACCGATCCATCCCAGCTTCACCGCCCACTGCTCCACCCGCGCGATGTTTCTCCCGGCGCGGGGAGAATTGGCGGCCTGCACGTCGAGGATTCCGCGGCCCCACAGCTTGCCGGCCCACCAGTAGATCCAGTCGAACTTGATGTTCACGACCGAGCCGATGAGCAAGAACCACAACCAGTTCGGTGCTTCCCCTACCGCGGCGAGCGCACCCGTGGACGCCGCACCGACCCGCGAGCCCGTCAACGCCAGCAGGATTGGCGGGTCCAGGCCCAGAAGCCACGCCCGCAGCGGGATCATGGCCAGGCCGAAAATGCCGACGAAGCCGAACCACCCCAGACACCAATAGTCCGCCTTCGTGGGCTTACCGTTCCAGGGCAGGCCGTCGTCTTCCCACCACTGCTGCTCAGTTGGCGCGTCTGTGCGTTCCGTCATATCTTCTCACCCTCTGCGGCTACTGCGCGGGACTATTGACGGCTGCCGCTGTGGCCCGCGCATCGGCGATCACTGCCGGGACGCCGACACCACCGGCCCAGGCGCCGGTGACGGAAACGCCGGCGGCCTTCGGCTCGTCGTGAAGCAGACGGCGCACCTCGGCAACGGTGGCGAGATGGCCTTCGTCGAAGCGGGGCAGGCCACCGAGCCAGCGCTGGACGTAAATTTCCTCCAGGCCGGCGGCACGACCGTCGAAGCCGGTGATGGTCTGCAAATCGTCGAGCGCCCAATCCACCAGGTCATCTTCGCTGGCCGCGAACGCCACGGTGTCCCCGAAGCGGCCGAAGCTGGCGCGCACCAGCGCCCCGCCGCGCTCGGCGAGGTGGGGCCACTTGCGGGAGGAGAACGTGAACGCCTTCGCGTGGACGTCCTGGGCGCGGTTCGCGACCAAGACACCGGAGTTCTGCGGCAGGCCCTCGTCCGTGGCGAACCTCATGCCCACCACAGCGGAGTTGGCCAGCTTCACGGTCTTGAGCGCCTGCGCAGCCTCCGGGGCGACGTTTTTGAGCAGCAGCGCGGCCGTGGGCGCGGGTACGGCAAGAATGACGCGGTCGTAGACCGTATCCTCGCCGCCGGTGAGGCGGTAGCCGTCGCCGTCGCGCTCAATGCCGGAAATAAACGCGTCGATGTAGATGTCGGCGCCCGAGCGCTCCGCAAGCGCCTCGTAAAGCTCCTGGTATCCGTCGCGGAAGGTCTTGAACACCGAGCCTTGGCCTGTGGGCATCTCCCGGCGGGAGCGCTCCAGGTTGGCCACTGCAGTGGACAGGTGCACCGTGCCGTCGCCCTCACCTGCAAGACGGTCGAGCTCCTCCGCCAGCTGCGGGACGGTCGCGCGCACACCGAGGTCGTCCGCGGTGCACGAGTACACCCCACCCAGCAGGGAGGAGACGATGGTATCCGCCACCTCGTCGCCGTAGCGCCCCCGGACGAGCGCGCCGACGTTGACGTCGCCGCCGATGTCCCACGCGAAGCCCTCGCGGCTGGCCTCGGCGTCGATGCGCTCGGCGGTCTCGGCGCTGACCAGGTGCCGCACCGGCTCGGAGGACGACGGGATACCCATCACGCCCCCGGTAGGGAGGTCACGTGCCTCGCCGTCCACCCACACCAGTGACCGTAGCCCGGACGGCTCCACCAGGGAGTCGGCCAGCCCCAGCTCCGTGAAGAAGTCCACGGCATCCTGGCGGCGCGCCATGAAGGCCTCTGCGCCCATGTCGGTGGGCCCGGCCTCAAACGCAACGGTGTGGAGTTTGCCGCCGACGCGGTCGGTAGCTTCGTAGACGTCGACCTTCAGCTCCGTATCCGCGCTGAGCTTTCGCAACTCATATGCGGCGGTCAGACCCGCCAGACCCGCGCCGATGATAGCGATATTCATGCATTCTCCTCGTGGATGATGCGCACGGCCTCAGTCACCGCGTCTACGTCGGTGGTAGGCAGCACGCCGTGGCCCAGGTTGAAAATGTGGCCGGTGGCGTCGCCCGCCTCAATAGCGCGCGCGGCCTCAGCCTTGATGCGCGCAACCTCGTCGCGCACCACGTCCGCCCCGGCGAACAGCATCGCCGGGTCCAGGTTGCCCTGCAGCACCCGCGGGGAGGAAAAGCGCGTCGCCGCGACGTCCAGCGGCACGCGCCAGTCCACACCCATAACCTCGCTGCCGGCCTCGGACATTGCGCCGAGCAGCTCACCGGTGGTCACACCGAAGTGAATGCGCGGGATCTCACCGGCGACGGATTCCAGGATCGCTGTGGAGTAGGGCAACACGAACTCGCGGTAGTCGCGCTCGGTGAGGAATCCCGCCCACGAGTCAAACAGCTGCATCGCGTCGATGCCGGCCTCAACCTGCGTGCGCAGAAACGCCACGATCGTGGGCACCAAGCGCCGCATGAGCGCGTGCCACGTCTCGGGCTCGGCGTGCATCATCGCCTTCGTCTTCTCATGGTTCTTGCTCGGCCCGCCCTCGATGAGGTAGCTGGCCAGCGTAAACGGAGCGCCGACAAACCCGATCAGCGCCTGGGTGTCGCTCAGCTCGTCCAGGATGATGCGGATGCCGTCCGCGACCTCGGACACCTCGTGGTCCAGCAGCGGCAGCTTATCGACGTCGCTGCGCGTCCTCACCGCCTCCGCCATCACCGGGCCACGGCCGGGAACAATCTCCACCTCCACGCCCGCGGCTTTGAGGGGCACCACGATGTCCGAAAAGAGGATCGCCGCGTCCACGTCGTGGCGGCGCACCGGCTGCAGCGTGATCTCCGCGAGCAGCTCCGGCATGAAGCACGAATCCAGCATGGCGATGCCCTCGCGCACCTCGCGGTACTCGGGCAGAGACCGCCCGGCCTGGCGCATGAACCACACCGGGGTACGCGAGGGTGCGCGGCCATGAGCCGCCTCGAGCAGCGGGGCATGGGGCAAATTGCGTCTGGTCATGGTGCCCAAGCCTACCGACGCAGACCCTAAACCCGGAACCGGCTGGCGCGCCGGGAGCCGTATTCCACAAGCAGGGAGCTGCCCAGCATAAGCAGGGTCGCACCCACCGGCGGGAGCACGCCCGCAGCGGCCAGCACGATGGCCATGGCGTTATACACCCCCGCGAACCACAGGTTGTGGTTGACGATGCGGTTAACGCGTCGAGCGTGCTCCACCAGTTGGGGCACAGCCATGACGTCATTACGCAGCAGCACCACGTCGCACACACTGTTCCAGTTCGGTGTCTTGGTGCTGTAGAGATCCTCTCCCGCGTACAGGATGCCCGAGTCCGCCACCCGCAGCACCGGCAGCACGCTGGCGTCGCACACCATGGCCACGATCGCGCCCTGGGAGTGCAGCGAGCGCACCGCGCCGGGCTTTTCCTGGGAGCGGATGCCCGCCAGGACCTGCGAGATGCCGAGGAAGTCGGCGAAGCGCCGGGCCACCGGGTACGTGTCGCGCGATAGCATCACGGTCTCCACGCCCATGGATTCCAGCGTGTCCACTGCCTCGGTGGCGTCTTCCTTGGCTGGGTCGTACAGCGTGATCACGCCTCGGTCCTTGCCGTCCCAGCGCACCACGACCGGGGTGCCTCCGGTTGTCGCCGCCGTAAGCAAGTTTCCCCGCAGCTGCGAGAGGTTCGTGGGGCGCCACAGGGACGCGTCGAACGTCTGCGTGCGCGCGTCCTCGCCCGAGCCCCAGGTGGCAGTGACCCTCCCGCCGAACTCACCGTCTGGGGTGATGGTGTCGTCGCTGACCTCGAGCCAGTCCGGCAAGCGCGGGTCTTCCGAGCGGGCGTCGCGCACCTCGCGCGCCGCCTTGACAATCGCGCGGGAGGCGGGGTGGTCCGAGTCCGCGGAGAGCACGCCGGCGATGCGGACCACCAGATCGCTACTTTCCCCGTTGTCGGCGGTGACTGTCTCCACGTGCATCTGCGGCAGCACCAAGGTGCCGACGCGGTTGAACACGACCGTGTCCACCTTGGACAGCACCCGCAGCGCGTTGCCGTCCCGGACGAGCACACCGTTTCGCACCGCGGCCTCGATGCCCTGCCGGATGGCCAGTGCCGGCGAGATAGCCAAACTAAACGGTGCGACCACAATCAAAATGGCGAGTGCTGTCGACGCAGCGGTGTTGATGTTGCCGGTAAACAGCAGCCAGAGGCCGAAATCCAGCACGGCAATGGCGTACGCCGCGGGGATGAGCATGCCCGCGGAGCGCGTCGAGACCATCGTGGCGGCGTTCTGCTGGCGCAACGCCTCCTCCAGCCACCGCTGCACCGCCGTGAGCAGCGTGGTGTGGCCCACGCGGGTGGCGCGGACTTTGATCTCGCCCTCTCGCACTACCGAGCCGGCCACAACCCGCTTGCCTACCTTCAACTGCGAGCTGTCGTGGGTGTTGATCAGCTGCCAGCCGATGGCGCCTGAGCCGCCCACCACTTCCCCGTCCACGGGAATGACCTGGCCGGCGCGCACGATGACGTCGTCGCCGCGCGTGATCTCCGTTGCGGGCCGCTGCTCGAAGGCGCCGCTCTTTGCTCTGTGGCACACCTCGTACAACGACTCCGTCCCTGGGCGGCGCGCCTCCAGCTCATCCAGCAGGTTCGAGCGCACGCGCATGGAGAAGTACCGGCCCAGCAGCAGCAGCGTTGTAACGGTGCAGGCCACCTCGAGGTAGAGCTCCGGCCCGTCCCCGATCTCCAGCGGGACCCAGTTCCCACTGGATTCGTAGCCGATACGGCCGGCGTCGGTGAACAGCAGCACGGCCAAGGACCACAGATACGACGCAAGGATGGCGATAGAGCTCGCGCCGTCCAACGCCGACAGACCGCGGCGCACGCCACCCGCCATCGCGCGGTGGAACGGGGAGGCGCACCACAGCACCACCGGAGTGGTCAGCGCGAACGCCACCCACTGCCACCCGGGAAAGCCGAGCCCCGGCAGATACGTCAGCAGCAGCACCGGGATAGTCAGCGCAAACGCGGTCCACAGCCTCGCCGGGGTGACCAAGTCACGCGCCGTGAACAGCACGTCGCCGCTGCGTCGCTCCGAGCGGGTCGCGTTCTTCACGAACCCTTGCGCGCGGGCGAGCAAGTGGGCCGCTTCCTCGTTGCGGCGGTGCTTGGCGCGGCGCGGCATCGGGTGTTCCGTCCAATACCTGCCGTGGGCGCGGCGCTGGAGGGTGGAGTCGGTGACCACCGCGCCGACCCCGAAGTCCTCGATAGTCTTTACCAGCTGCGGCAGCGGCATGCTCGCCGGTGCGGTCACCCACGCCATCCTGGTGGGATACACCAGTCGAGCGGACACGCCGTCGAGGGATTCGAGAGCGTCCTCGATCTCCTGCAACTGCGGGCCGTCCTCAACGCCGTGGAGTTCGAAGGCGTACGAGGCGTTTGGGCGCACGAGCTCGCCGTCGAGGTCGCGTCTGGCAGTGGCCGGATCAATTCCTGCCTGGCGTGCCGCGTCGCGGGCAGCCTGAATGTACTCTTCGAGTTGCGCACCCTCGTACTTGTTCATTTCATGCCCTCCCACACGTCGCCGCTGCGCTTATCCACATATGCGTTGGCGGCTGGACGGAACATGAAGAACAAGGCGAAGACCAAAAGCCCCACCACGACGAGCGACGCCCAACCGGCAACGCCGACGAAGAAACCCGCGGCGTTGACGAACACCCCGCAGGCGACGAACAACGCCGCGAACCGGCGTGCGGTTTTGGAACCGCGCGGCAGGTATGCCGTGGCGGCCGCTAGCCCTAACGCGACGACGATGTTCGACCAAATGAAAATGCGCAGGTTGGATGCGAAACGGTCGAACAGTTCCTGGTCTGCACCTTCGATCATCCATGCATCGGGCAACCGGTCCGGCAACCCGTTGGCCATGGTCACAAACGCGATCACCAGCATCAGCACCGCCGCAGCAAGCGCGAGGACGTACCCGGTCTTCAGCGGCCGCGGCCACCGCGCCCCGACCTCACCCGTGTAGCGCCGGTTTCTGTCGTTCGGGTCCGACACCATGGTCGGGAACATCCCTGCCACCGCTTAGTTTCCCTTCTTCTCCGGTGCATCCCCGGTGCCCCGCTTGCCGGGGCGGTCCTTGCTCCACGCAACCGCAGACTTGTCCATTGAGTAGACGATGCCCAAGATGCCCGCGACGCCAAGGATGATCTGGATGACCCCGTCCGCGCCGAAGAACGCCTCGGGTACGGCGGTGGAGGCGGGCACCACCATGAAGAGAGTAAGCATGCGCAAGGCGAAGTAGCCGGAGAAAACCTGCAGCAGCCTGCGTGCATTCGGCGCCCACTTCGCCTGCTGCTTCACCGCGCGCAGCGCAAAGACGAGTAGCACAATGATGCCGAGCTCGAGCACCGCCATGAGGAAGATAGAGCCGTACACGCTGGCGTTCACCAGCGTGTTAGAGACCTCGCCGTCACTGTTTTTCGCGCGCTCCTTCGCCACTTCGCGCAACGCGGACGGGTCGAGCGCGCTGGCAACCACAGTCATGATCTGGTGGAGCAATTCACCGCCGATCATGACGGCCCAGCAGGTGAGCATGTAGCGCACGGCTTCCGGCATCCCGGACCCGCCTCGCTTCTCGACGGCCTCCGGTTCCACCCTGCTCGCAGATCCCGGATTCATCGGCGGCAAGCTAACCATTGAGCCTCTTCGCTGCCTCGATGGCGTAATAGGTGAAAATCTGATCCGCGCCCGCGCGTTTGATGGACATAAGCGATTCCATCATTGTCTCCTCGTAGTCAATCCAGCCGTTCTGGCCAGCCGCGTTGAGCATGGCGTACTCGCCCGAAACTTGGTAGGCGGCCACCGGCACCGGCGAGACCTCCGCGATCTTCGCCAGCACATCCAAGTACGGCAGGGCGGGCTTGACCATCACAAAGTCCGCGCCCTCGGCGATGTCCAACTCGGCCTCGAGCAAAGATTCGCGGACGTTCGCCGGATCCTGCTGGTAGGTGCGGCGATCGCCCTTGAGGGAAGATCCCACCGCATCGCGGAACGGCCCGAAGAACTTGGATGCGTACTTAGCGGAGTAAGCCATGATGGCCACCTCGGTAAACCCTTCGCGGTCAAGCGCCTTGCGGATCTGCTCGATCTGGCCGTCCATCATTCCGGACGGGCTGACAATGTGGGCGCCAGCACGGGCTTGGGCAACCGCCATGTCGCAGTAGATCTCCACTGTGGGGTCGTTGTCCACGACCTCATTGCCGTGGGCATCCGTGGTCAGCACGCCGCAGTGGCCGTGGTCGGTGAATTCGTCCAGGCACGTGTCCGCCATGATGATCAGCTCGTTGCCGAACTCCTTGCGCAGCAACGCGATGCCTCGGTTGAGTACCCCGTCCTCGGCGACCGCAACGGAACCGGTCGCATCTTTGTCCTCTTCACGAGGAACACCGAAAAGGTCGATGCACTTCACGCCGGCATCGAGCGCTTCGCGGCAAATCTCCACCAAGGACTCGGGAGTGTGTTGGTACACACCCGGCATGGACGGAATTTCGCGCGGAGCGTCGATTCCGTCGGCGATGAACAGCGGCAGGATAAAGTCCGCCGGGTGCAGCCGCGTCTCCGCGACAAACTCGCGGATAGCCGGGTTTTGCCGCAGGCGGCGGGGGCGTCGGATGAGCTCAAGATTCGTCATGCGCCACATCTTAGAACGCAGCCCCGACACGCCCCAGCCGGCGCGGTGCTCAGTTGGCGGCTGACGGCGCATCTCCGTCCGCGTCGCCTGTCTTCGCACCCGCGGGCGCAGGGGCGGTTTTGCGGCGCTTCTTGCGCGGCGGCGGCAGCTGCCCAGCCGCCCGCAAACCCGCCACGTGGTCCGCCAACGCGTCCACCAGGTTGGGGATGTCGGCGACTTCCGGAACGACGTCGACACGCAGCCCCTGCTCACGCGCCTCCGCCTCCGTGACCGGGCCGATGCAGGCGATGATCGTGCGCGGGTGCGGCTTGCCCGCGATGCCCACGAGGTTCTTCACCGTCGACGGGGAGGTAAAACACACTGCGTCGAAGCCGCCGGTCTTGATCATGTCGCGCGTCTCCGGCGGCGGCGGGGCGGCGCGCACCGTGCGGTAGGCCACCACGTCGTCGACTTCCCAGCCCTTCTCCTTCAGGCCGTCCACAAGCACGTCGGAGCCCAAGTCCGCCCGCGGCAGGAGGACACGCGAGACGGGGTCGATGTCCTCGACGTACTCGGGGAAAGCCTCCGCCAGCCCGGCGGCGTTTTGCTTCGTGCGGTGCGGCACCAGCTCGGCCTGCATGCCGCGGTCGCGCAGGGCGTCGGCAGTCTTCTGCCCCACCGCGCCCAAGTGCACGCCTGCGAACGAGCGCGCGTCCAAGCCCAGCTCTTCAAACTTGCCCCACACCGCATTCACCGCGTTCACGGAGGTGAACAGGATCCACTGGTAGCGGCCCTCCACGATGCCCTTAATCGCGCGATCCATCTGCGCCGGGTTGCGCGGCGGCTCTAGCGAGATCGTGGGCACCGACTGCGGGATCGCGCCGTGCTGGGACAAGCGGGCGTTCATCGGGCCAGCCTGCTCCTTTGCGCGCGGCACAAGGACACGCCAGCCGTACAGCGGGCGGTTCTCCCACCACGAGTACTTGGAACGGTCGTCGGCGGCGGTGCCCAGCGTGACCACAAGCGGGCCTTCCAGGTCCGCGTCGAGCTTGCCCATGGTCTCGAGCGTCGCGTCGAACGTGCGCTGCAGACGCGTGGTTCCGCGCGTGGTCACGGTCACCGGTGTGGCGCCCTGGAACCCGCGCTGCGTGAGCTGCTCCACCATCTCCGCCAAGTGCTCCTGGTTGGCCTGGAACACCAGCGGCTGCGGGGCGCTGGCCAGCTGGTCCCAGTTCACCGGGCCGTTGTTCAGGTCCGTCTCGGTGTACGTGGAGCCGAGCGCGATGCCGGCAAAGGAGGGCACCGTCGAGGGCAGCGACATGCCCGGCACCACCTGGAACTCTATCCCGGCAGAAGCGACCGCGGAGATCTCCTCCATTACGGAATCGCGCGTCAGCGGGTTGCCGCACACGACGCGGACCACGTCGCCGTCGCCAGCCTCACCGCGCTCCAGCGCATCCGCCGCGTCCTTCAACGCCCGCTTCAGCTTCTCGACGATCGCTTCGCCCTCCAACCCCACGACCTCAATCTCCGCTGCCGTCGGGTCTTCGGGGCGCGGCGGTTTACGCCTCGCGCCAGCTTCTTTCGCCTCGGCGCACATCTGCTCATAGCGCGCGTTGGCCTCATCTACCTTGGCTTGCGGCACTGGAAGCGCCGCCGCGACGACACTTCGGACCCCCGTTGACACCTCCGGATCCACGAGGGCGATAGAGTTGGATTCCATTACCTCGCGAGCGCGGACAGTGAGCAACTCGGGGTTGCCCGGTCCAGCGCCAACGAAGATCACCTTCCCCGGCTGGGGGGCGTGCGTGGGCTCTGTCATGGAGAAATCTCTTCTAGGCACAAATAAACCGCCCCCGCGCGGCTGGGTGTGGGCGTCTTCCGCCCCGCCGACCCGATTGCACGGAGGGTATTGAACGTATGGTATCTCCACCATAAAAGGCTGACGCCCGAGAACAAAACCACCGCAGAAGACCAGTGCCCTCGACGGGTTCTCCGCCGCGAACTAGCAGATCCGTAAAGGAATGCAGCCGCTAATCCATCAAAGCGGCGGCGCCGCGATCCAGCAGGGCCTCCGCAACTCGGCGCCCCAGCTCGGCGGGGTCGGTTCCCTCCGCGTCCTCCACCAGCTGGCGGGATCCGTCCAGGGCGAACACCCCGGCGCGCAGGGCCACCTTGTCGCCGTGGCGCACGGCGGACGCGGCGACCGGCGCGGTGCAGCCAGCCTCCAGCGTGGCCAGCACGGAGCGCTCGGCGGTGGACTCGGCGGTGGCGGAGGCGTCGGCAAGCTTGTCGATGGCGACGCGCGCTGCCGCATCGTCGGTGCGGCACTCGACCGCCAGCGCGCCCTGGGCAGGAGCAGGCATGAAAACCTGCGGATCGAAGACTTCGGTGGGTCTGTCACCGTAGCCGCCGCGCACGAGCCCCGCGTACGCGAGGATGATCGCGTCGAGCTCGCCGTTTTCCACGTACGACATACGGCGTTCGATGTTGCCGCGCAGGGGGCGGATATCCAGGTCGGGGCGGATCGCCTTCAACTGGGAAATGCGCCGCGGGGCCGAAGTTCCCACGCGCGCGCCTTGCGGCAGTTCAGCCAGGGTGAAGTCGTCGCGGGCGATGAGCGCCTCGCGGCTGTCCGCGCGCGCCGGGACCACCATGTGGGCACGTGGCTCGTCGGCCGTGGGCAGGTCCTTGAAGGAGTGCACGGCGATATCCACCTCGCCGGTGAAGAGGGCATCGCGCAGCGCGGAGGTGAACACCCCCACGCCGATGCGTTCCACGGGGGCTTGGGAGAGGTCGCCTGATGTGGTCACGATCTGCAGCTCGGCGGGGTGGCCGACCTCCCCGAGGGCGTCACGCACGTGGCCGGACTGGGTGGTGGCCAGGTGGGAACCGCGGGTACCAATGCTGAACATCTATTTTTCCTTCCCGTGCAGCTCGTCCGGAAGCGGGAGGTGCTGCGCATCCACGGCCACCGAGAGGCTATCCAGCCCAAATAGCTCGGTAACAGCTTCTTCCACGCTGACAGTCTCCGCCGTCGCGGCAAGCTCCTTAATCTTCACCGTCGGCGCGTGGAGCAGCTTGTCCACCACGCGCTTGACCATGTGGCTGACCTGCTCGAAGTCGTCGTCCGACATGTCCGGCGTGCGGGCACGCAGGCGTTGCAGCTCCTGGCCGGAAATCTCGGCCGCGTTGCGGCGCAGGCGTGTCACGGCCGGGGCCACCTCGCGCACGCGCTGCTGGGAACCAAACGTCGCAACTTCTTCGGCCACGATGTCTTCGGCGCGGCGCAGCGCGCGGGAATCCTCGGTGTCGCTGCCGCGCATAGTCTCATGCAGCGACTCGATGTTGACCAAACGCACGCCCTCGATCTCCGTGACGGCGTCGTCGATGTCGCGCGGCAGCGACAAGTCCGCCAACACGAGCGGGCCCGGAATGTCCTGCGGGGTGATTGTGAACTCGTCGGACGCGGTGGCGGAGACGACCAGGTCCACGCGGCTGAGCACCGACGCCCGGTCCGAAAAGTCCACCACCTCTGCGGGCACACCTGCCTCGCGGGAATGCTCGGCCAAACGCTCGGCCCGGTCGCGGGTGCGGTTGGCCAGCACGAGCGAATCAATGCCGTTTTTGCCTAGGTGCGTCGCGGCAAGCGAGCTCATCGCGCCAGCGCCGAGGACAAGTGCGGTTTTGCCCCGGAGGTCGTCGACACGCATCAGCTCCATCGCTTGCTCGAGCGCGACGGTGACCATGGAGGCACCTGAATCGTCGATGCCGGTCTCGGAGTGCACGCGCTTACCGGTGTGCAGGGCGGCCTGTGCGAGCGAGTGGAGGTTCGGCCCGACAGTCCCGCGCTCCGCCGCGTCAACATACGCCGTGCGCACCTGGCCGATGATCTGTTGCTCACCCACCACCATCGAATCCAGGCCAGAGGCGACCGTGAAAATGTGCTCGGCGGCGGCGTCCGAGTAACGCACGTAGAGGTAGCGGCGCAGTTCGGCCACATCGACGCCGGAGACCTCACCCAGCACACGCATCACGTCTTCCACCCCGGAGTGGAAAGCGTTGGTCACGGTGTAGACCTCCAGGCGGTTGCACGTGGAGATGATCATCGCCTCCGACAAGGAGGGTTGTTTGATCAGTGCCGTCGCCGCTCCGTGCTGGACGTTAGCGTCCATGCTGAGCCGTTCCAGCAGGGCCACAGGCGCAGACCTGTGCGACATCCCCACAAGCAGAACACTCACGCAAAACCCTCCAGTCCGTTGGAAACCACCACAACGATAGTCCTTTAGTTGGACAGCTCCGCCTCGAGGTCGCCGTTGTCCACTTCCCAGCATGCGAATTCATCGCCGTCAATCACTACAACGGGCACCCGGTCGCCGTATTCCGCGGCCAAATCCTCGTCGCCGTCGACGTCCACAAGCACTAGGCGAGCATCGTGCCTCTCGACGACAGGCGCGATCTGGCCCGCCACCCGCTCGCACGAGCCGCACGTAGCCCGGACCATCAGCTCCACCGTCTTCATCCCCGCTCCTTCACCAACTGCCTTCGCCCGGCGCGTTCAGCACGCGTCGGCGTTGTACGATTGCACACGCTAACACCCCCACCCGAAAGGGCCTTTTGCCTCATGTCTGATCAGCGCGAACTGCTCGCGCAGTGGTCCCAGTCGCAGGGCAACCTGCGACGTTTCCTCGAGGACCGCGTGATGCCTCCGCTTGACGACGCCGCGCAGCGCGCCGCTGGCCGCGCCGCCGCAGCCGCCGCGGTGGAAGAGACCTTCGGCATCGACATCGACGATTTCGCGCTTGGGGTGGATTCCGTCGGCGGGGCGTTCGAAACCGCCGGTCGCCACAAGATCACCCCGCCTGACCCCGAGGTCCCCCAGGACACCGAAGCGGCCGCCTTCTTCGACGTGGACAACACCCTGATCCAGGGGTCCTCGCTGATCCTGCTGGCCCAGGGGTTGTTTCGAAAACGCTTCATCTCGCTTTCCGAGCTCGCCCCTGCCCTATGGAAGC
>ERZ1029884.161-NODE-161-length-14058-cov-107.667857_pt1 | contig 14058 bp, 11 predicted proteins | sample MGYA00519233_ERZ1029884 | MGnify/ENA primary metagenome ERZ1029884 (study PRJEB33666, sample SAMEA4610931) | skin metagenome | biome: Human-associated habitat; feature: Malodor aspect; material: skin | place: Philippines | collected 2015-08 ...
GCATCGGAATACCTTCCAACCCCCAACACTCCAACTTTTTGTCCGCGCTCCCTTTCGGCCTGAAAGCTGGAACCTACTAGCTGGATTTGTTTTTTGGGCCACACAGCTTTGCGCCACACCTGCCACATCTGCCCCATCCGTGACATACTGGCCCGCATGAAGATCCGCATCCTTGCCCTCACAGGAATCATGGCCGGCACCGTTGCCCTCGCGCCGACGGCCGGCGCCGACGCCATCGACGACACCCTGGCCAAACTGCCCTCCGGCCCGATCTCCTGCGACCAGGCCTCCCGCTACTGGACCAACGACGCCGACTACCAGCAGAAAGTCCGCCAAGCCAACGCGATCGCCGCCTTTGACCGCCGCGGCCCGCAAATCCTGGAAGCGCTCGGCCGCGTCGACGAAGCCGCGAACCGCTGCGGCCTGAAGGGCACGCAGGGCAAGCCGGCGCAGAACCAGACCCAGGCGCCTAAGCAGAATGCCCCCGCCCCCGCCCCCAAGCAGCAGGCTCCGCAAAACCTGGACGTGCGCCCGCAGTGGGCGGGGCAGATCCCGCAGCGCATCAACCTCGCGCCGGCGGGCGTGCCGTCGTTCGAGGTGCCGGTGGCGAACGTGACCACGCTGCAGCTGCCGGATATCCTCAAGCTGATCCAGCAGGCGCTGGCGCAGATCCTCGCCTACTTCAACATCCAGCTGTAAAGCTCTTCCCCCTCGGCGTGGATGCGCACGCCGGGGGCGGGGTCGAGCCACAGGTCCGTCTGCAGCGAATGTTGCCCGTCGGAGCAGTGGAACGAGATGGTCTCGTTGGTCTTGTCCAGGACTTCGACGTTGGCGCGGGTGAGCCAGGCGTGGCGACGGCGCACCCCGATCAACCGCCGATATTCGGTGTGCATCCACCCGCCCAACGGGGATAGCTCGGAGGGCGAGGCGGGCAAAGCGGGACGCACGCTGTCGTCGGCGGACCAGCTTTCACCGCGCACCCCGGTGAAGCCCTGCTCGTCGCCGTAGTAGATCGACGGCATGCCGGGGGTGGTCATGAGCACGGCAGCGGCGAGAACCGCCTTGTCGGGGCCGACTGTGGAGGCGATGCGGTCCACGTCGTGGTTGCCCACGAACGTGTTGGGCAACACGCCGGTCGGGTGGCGCTCGAGTGCATGAGCGAGTTCCCAGAAGTTCACGTCCACAAGCGAAGACCAGGTTGCTTTCCACAGCTCGTACTGGGTCACGGCGTCGAGGGTGCCCTCTGCGGCTATAGACGAATAGTCGCCGTGGATGACCTCCCCAAGGAACATCGCGTCCGGGAACTCCTCGCGCACGCGCGCGAGCACGTCGCGCCAGAATTCGGGTGGGACGGCGTAGGCGACATCGAGGCGCCAGCCGCTGATGCCGCGGTGCAGCCAGTGGCACATGATCTCCACCACCGCGTCCCGGATCGCCGGATCGGCGTGGTGCAGGGTGGCCAGCTCGCCGTGGCCCTCCCAATCGGTGTCGCCGGCCAAGCCCTGTTCCACCCACGGATGGGCGCGAGCGACGTGGTTGAACACGCCGTCGAGCATGACGTGGATGCCGCGGGAGGAGCAGGCGTCGATGAGCCAGTCAAAATCGGCGTCGTCGCCCAGGCGCGAATCGATGCGGAGGTGGTCCAGCGTGTCGTATCCGTGGGTGGCGGACTCGAAGATGGGGCCGAGCAGTAATCCGTTGCAGCCGAGCTCGATAAGGTAGTCAAGCCACGGCTCCAGCGCCCGGAGCCGGTGCGCCCGATCCTTCACTTCCCGGATCGGCGCGCCGAGGGCGGCCAGCGGGTAGACGTGCCACCAAATTGTGCGGTCCAGCATGTTAGGCGTCCTCTTCCCTCCCGATCAGCGGCTGCAGGCCCTTTGCAATGCGGTCCTTCCAGGTCTTGGCAATCTCCTCGTAGCCGCGGTCGTGGGGGCGCATGCCGCGGTGGGTGAAATTGACCTTGGTGTTGCCCTCGTCTTCCTCGATGTCGAAGATCAGGGAGGTGTCGTCCCACTCGTGGTCTTCCTTCGGGTTGTCGGTGGGCTCGACGGTCCAAACCACGCGGTCGCCGTCCGCCTCCTGCACGGAAAAACCCACGTAACGGTCGTCGTCCGAGTAGTGGAACTCGGAGCCCTGCTCGGCGGCGTCCCCCTCCACCTTCTTGTCCCACCAGCTGTGCGGTTTGGTGATCGCCCGGTACACCTCCTCGCGCGTGGCGGGCACGGAGAAGGACGCGGTGAAGTCCCGGATGGCCTGGGCGGTGGTGCCGTCGGCGAAAGTCCAGTCGGACAGCGTGTGGTCCGGGTCGTAGATAGAAACCTGGTAGCCCTCGTCGCGGTACTGCATCAGCCCGTCCTTGATCAGGTCGCGGCCAGCCTTGTTAAAGGAGGTCACACCGGAGACGTCAAGGATGATGTTCTCGTTGGTCAGGCGGCGCTGCGCAAGCCCGCGCAGGATCTTCTCTGCTGACGTGAAGTTGATCATGCCCTGGAGCTCGACGATGTCGGCGTCGTCGCGACGCTCAATGCGCCGGATGCCCGGCGCGACGTAGTAGTTCGAGGACAGCAAATTCAGGCCCATGGAGTTGGACAGTTCGCGGAAGATCTTCACCCCGCGCACCGAGTTGCCCTGCTTGTTCAGCCGCGGGCTTAACGACGCGATACCGAGCTGCCCCGGCAGCGTTCCAATCAGCCCGCCGGCCACGCCGGACTTCGCGGGGATGCCCACGTTGACCATCCACTGCCCCGACGCGTCGTACATGCCGGAGGAGACCATCACCGCCTGGGCAAGGCGGGCGGCCTCGGCGGAGACGACCTTCTCGCCGGTGACCGGCTGCGTGCCGCCGTTGGCCAGGGTGGCGGCCATGGCGGCGAGGTCTTTCACCGTCACCAGCACCGCGCACTGGGCGATGTAGCTGGCCACGGCGTCGTGCGCTTCGTCGCTGATGGTGCCGGCCTCGCGCAGCATGTGGGCGAACGCCTTGTTCCTGTCCGCCGTCTCCAGCTCGGATTCCAGCACCCGCTGGTCGATGGTGAGCTCCCGGCCGGCCAGGCGGGAGAAGTAGTCACGGAGTTTCTCGCTGCGCTGCTCCACCGGAATGTCGGGGCCGCCGATGAGCTGGTTCACCGTGATGGCGCCCGCGTTGATGAGGGGGTTGGCGGGACGCCCGTCGTCGTCAAGCGAAAGCTTGTTAAACGCCTCGCCCGAGGGTTCCACGCCCACATGGCTGTGCACCTCGTCCGGACCGTACATATCCAGCGCGAGCGCGTACACGAAAGGCTTGGAGATGGACTGGATGGAAAATTCGTAGTCCGCGTCCCCGACGGAGTACAGCTGCCCGTCCGTGGTGCAGAGGGCAAGGCCGAGCTTGTCGGGGTCGGCGTTTTTGAGCACGTCGATGTAGTCGGCGCGTTCCCCGCTGTCTTGGTCGCGGACATCGTCGACGATGGCTTGGAGGTATTCAGTCACAGGCGAGCGCATGGGAGACAGTCTAAAGGCGCAGCCGACACAACCATTTACAACGGCTACAATCGTGTTTATTCGTTCCGCTATTTCAAGGAGGCCTGCGCATGTACAACGACACACTCCCCGACTCAAAGAACACCCACCTCGCCCCCGACCACACTGAAACGGTCAAGGCCACGCTCGGACCGGTGGGCGAGAACATCCAAACCATTGCGGACACGTTCTACTCGAAGATGTTCGCGGCCCACCCCGAGCTCCTCTCCGACCTGTTCAACCGCGGCAACCAGAAACAGCACGCGCAGCAGAAGGCGCTCGCGGCGTCGGTAGTGAAGTTCGCCTCGCACCTGGTGGACGAGTCCGCGCCCGATCCGGTGGTAATGCTGAACAGGATCGCCCACAAGCACGTCTCCCTCGGTGTGACCGAGGACCAGTACCAGATCGTGTACGAAAATCTTATGGCCGCGATCGCAGACGTGCTCGGCGACGCAGTCACGCCCGAGGTGGCCGAGGCGTGGAGCGCGGTGTACTGGCTCATGGCGGACGTGCTGATCAAGGCCGAAAAGGACCTCTACGCCTCCGACGGAGTAAAGGACGGCGACGTGTTCCGCAAGGGCAAGGTCGTTGAAAAGACGGCGCTGTCCGAGACGGTGACCGCGTTTACGGTCGAAGGCGACTTCACGGAGCCGAGGCCGGGCCAGTACACGTCTATCGGCGTTAAACTCAACGACGGCGCCCGCCAGCTGCGCCAATACTCCATCATCGAAGGCGACGCCACGCGCTACCGCATCGCGGTGGAACGCGACGGCGAGGTGTCCACGTTCCTGACCGAGCGCGTCGCCACCGGCGACACTGTCGACGTCACCCTCGCCGCCGGCGACCTCGTACTGCGCCCAGGTGAGCGCCCGATCGTGCTGATTTCCTCCGGTATCGGCTCCACGCCGCTGACCGGCATTCTCAGCTACCTGGCCAAGCACAACGACAGCCGCCGCGTGAGCTACCTCCACGCCGACCGCTCGGCACAGACCTGGGCGCAGGCGCAGCAGGTCCGCGAGCTGGTGGATGCGCTGGGCGACGGGTCCATCCAGACCTTCTTCCGCGACAGCGACGAGCGCATCGACGTGCGCGAGCTCGACCTCGCAGGCGCGGACGTGTACCTGTGCGGCGGCACGGGCTTTTTGCAGTCGCTGCGCGACGAGCTGGCGGCGCTTCCGGCGGATAAGGCCCCGGCCAACGTGTTCTACGAGCTGTTCAGCCCGAACGACTGGCTGGTATCCTAGCCCGTCTTACTCAGTCGCGCGCCGCACTCGCCGGGGCGGTCGTGCGGCAAAAGCTCCACCTTCACGTCGCCGACGCCCTGGTCCAAAAAGCCCTCGTGCAGGGCGCACACGATAGGGGCGGGGCGGGTGCCCCGCTCCGCCACGAAGGGGCAGGCGTGCAGCCCGAACTCGCGCACGCGCGCGTTGGAGCACTCCGGGCGCTGCACGGGGTCGAAGCCCATCTCGCGCAGCGTTTGGGCGGTGTGGCTGGCGGCTGTGTCCAGGTCGACGCGCAAGTTGGCGTGGCGGCGCGGGTTCACCCGGTCCGCCCACTGGCGGCCGAGGTCCTTGGCAGTGTCCGTGTCCCCGCTGGCCAGGGTGCTGGCCAGCACTTCCACCAAGGTGCTCATGGCCTTTGACGCCAGACTCGTGTGCGCCACGCGGGCGGTGTAGATGTAGGAGGGGCGGCCGCGGCCCGGCGCGGGCGCGATGTGGCGGTTGACCACCCCGGCGGCCATCAGCTCGTCCAGGTGGCCCCGCACGGTGTTGGGGTGCATGCCCAGCGCGCTGCCGATCTGGGCAACCTGCATGCCGTCCGGGGTGTCCTGGATCACCTGAAACACCTCGAGCTGCTTGAGGCTCAAGTGTCCGACTGCGTTGAACAGGTCGCTGGCTGGGCGGGGTGCGTGCGTCCGTTCCATGCGCATTCTCCTGGGTTATCTTAAGGTAGGGCTTATTGTACGACTTCCTGAATTGTCCTACAACTCATAGTCTCAGAGAGGAGTGGGGCCGATGACGCGCCGGACGCACATCGCCTCCTGGGCAATCACCGCCGTCGTCCTCGCCGGCGCGGCGTCGACGTCGGTGCTGGTGCAATCGCAGGAGGGCGATATCCCCACCGGCGACGACGTAGTCACCGCGGACGTGCGCATCGAGCGGATGCGCTACATCCCCGACCGCATCGAGGTCCCCCGCGGGACCAAACTCGTGGTCAACCTGGTCAACGACGGCGAGAAGGAACACGACCTCAAAATCGGCGACGCCAACTCCGGCCGCCTCTCCCCCGGCGAGACCTCGACCACCTACTTCGGGGAGTTCAACAAAGACACCTTGGGCTGGTGCACCATCGCCGGGCACAAGACGATGGGCATGACCTTCAGGGTCGACGTGATTTAATTACCGCAACCTGCGCCTTCACCGCCCGCGCCAACAACGGGATAAACGCCGCCAGCACCCCGAACGCGACGAAGGAAAACGCGATTCGCGCATAGGAGTTGCCCACCGCCAGCCACGCCAGCAGCGCCGCGTTGAACAGGCCGACGCGCAGGTACGAAGCGCGGTTGAACTCGCCCAGCCCTGCCTTCACCGCGGCCGGCCCGCCGCCCATGGTCACCGGCATGAGGTAGCTCATGGTGCCGATGAGCAGCTGTGCAGCGAACCCGAGCAGCAACGGCAGCGTGGGCATCTCCAGCGTCCCGCCGAAGACCCGCACCGCGTACCAGGTCAGCCCGCCGACGAGCCACGTCACCGCGCACAGCGCGGACAACGCTGGTTACGTCACGCGCCCGCGGGGATCCCTCAGCACCGTCAGGGCGCTGGCCACGAACCCCTGGTACAGCCACACCCAGCCCGCCAGGATGACCACGGTGCCCACCCCAGTGACCGCGGACGCGCGCAGCAGCGAGCCTGCCACCGCGACCACCACGCCGGCCCCGGCGAGTGCGAGTGCCACCCCGACGCGGTCCTGACCCCGGGTGCGCCACATGGCCGGGAACAGCACGCTGAGCGCCCCCATCGCCGCCAGGCCGACAAAGCCCGCGACGTTGGTGAACATGTGGGCCTGCCGCACCGCGCCGTGCCACTGCCCCGGCAACCCCGCGGACAGGGCGGCGCCGAACAGCGCGCCCACCGGCAGGCAGCACGCCGAGGCGACAAAGCCGGCCGCGCCGACGTGTATCCGGCGCGCAGATTTGACCTGCCCCGCCAGCACGATGGCATGCCAGGCCAGCGCCACCGCGACCACGAGCGCGCCCGCCCACACCAGCCAGTACCACCGGGCAAGCTGCCCCACCAGCACGGCGATGGTGGCGGCGTTGAGGAGGTAGGTGCGGGTGAGTTGGGCGGGCCGGGCGGCGTCGGAAAGCTTTTGCCCCAAGAAGCGCTCAGTGAGGTTTTGCGACCACAACATGATCGAGTTGGTCAAAATCCCCAGCGTGAAAATGTGGATGAGCAGCCACGAGCCGTCCGGGATGAACGGGTGTGCCAGGCCGGCGGCGAGAAAGACCGCCATCCAAATGCTCACCGGGCGCGAGGCCTTGCGGTGCCACGCGCGGGGGTTCATGTCAGGCATGGGTTCCTCCAGACTTCGGGTTGTCTCTAAAACACCACCACGTCGCCGCGCCAAACACCGCGGCCGCCGCCCCCAGCACGGCCATGACGCCGTGGTACGCGTCCGTGTACTCCACCCCGCGGTCCAGCCCCGCCTGCAGCAGCGACCCCGTCAGCGCCACCGTCACCAGCGTCCCCAGCTCGTAGGAGACCTCCTCCACGCCCGCCGCCATCCCGGAGCGGTGCATCGGCGCGGACCCGATGATCGCGATCGAAGACACGCTCATCACCGATCCCGTGGACAGCCCAAGCAGCATCAGCCCGAGCATCATGCTTATCGACGTCCCTCCGGCCACCACCACCCCGGCCCCCACCGCAGCACCGGCGAACCCGCCCGCGATCAGGGGCAGGAAGCCGACTTTGTGCAGGTACGCGCCGCCGAGCGTAGAGGCAGGGACGGCGGCCGCGGCCATCACGGCGACGGTGGCGCCGGCGGTAAGCGGCGTCAGCTCGTCGACAAGCTGCAGCTTCTGCGTGGTCATCAGCTCCGCACCGGCGAGCACAGCCATGCCGCCTGCCGCCGCGAGCACACCGCCGGTGAACAGGCGGGAGCGGAAGATGTCGAAGGTGAGCAGCGGGTCTGCAAGCCGGCTCTGGCGGCGCACGAACAGCCAGCCGCCAAGGACCGAGGCAGCAGCGGAGGCAACCAGAAGTACCAGGCGTTGCGTGTTGGCGGCCTGCTTGATCAGCATGGTCAGGCCCGACAGCGCAAGCAACGCGTAGAGCGAGGAGACCACGTCCCACTCCTTGTCCGGGTTGGGCAGGTTTTCCGGGGCGAGCGCGACGGTGAGCACCAGCGCCAGCGCCACGATGGGCACGTTGATGAGGAACACCGACCCCACCCAGAAGCGCTCCAGCAACGCCCCGCCAACCACCGGGCCCAGTGCACCGCCCGCCACCGCCACAGAGCCCCAGATGCCGATAGCGGTGTTGCGCTCGCGCTCGTCCGGGAACGTCATACGGATCAGCGCGAGGGTGGCAGGCATCATCACCGCCGCCCCCACGCCGAGCAAGCCGCGCGCGATGACCAGTTCCAGCGGCCCCGGCGCGAACGCCGCGCCGAGTGAGGCGAGGCCGAAAACGCCAAGGCCGACGATGAACATCAGCCGGTGTCCCACCCGGTCCCCTAGCGCGCCGGTGCCCAACAGCAGCCCGGCCAGCACGAGCGGGTAAGCGTTGATGATCCACAGGCCCTGCTCCGGGGAGGCGTTGTAGCTGCGTTCCAGCGCCGGCAGGGCGGTGTAGAGGATGGAGTTGTCCAGGCTGATCATGAGCAGCCCCAGCGACACCACCGCGAAGAAACCCCAGCGCTGCGGTTTAGTCATGCGGCGATGGTACTACCCCGCGTTACGGCGCATCTTCGCACGACGCATGTCAATCGCGAGCGCGATGCCGATCACAGCCGCGTGCTGGCGCTCGTCCAACCCCGGCTGGATGCGCACGCGGTAGCTGGTCTTGCCCATGAGCATGCGCCCCATCCCGGAGTACTCCGCGTCCACGCGCGCGATCTCGCGGCCCTGGCTGGTCAGCGCATAGTTCAGCTGAAAGGCCTGGCCGGCGATCTGCACGTCCGGAAACCCCGCGACCTCCACGTCGAACTTCGCCCCGATCCACGCGAACCGCTTGGTCAGCTTCGCCAGCTGCATGTGCGGGTTGGCTAGGTGGACGATGTAGGTGTCGCGGATGAAGTTCACCGGGTCCTCGATGCTCAGCACGTGCGCACCCTGCGCGTCGAACACCTCCACCCCGCGCGAGGCTTTGACCAGGTCGCTCATCTTCAACGTCTGCCGAGCCGTGCCCAACAGCTCCCCGCCCGGGCCCTCGATGGCGAACGCGTCGCGCCCAAGAGCTTTCGTTTGCCTTACGACGATCTCACGTTCCGTCAGCATGCGTGTCACTGTAGCGCGGGCACGGAGTTCGATCGCGGTGCCTTACCCTTCCCGCTGCCCGTCCCTGCCGCGCTCGTTGTCCCCCTAGCCGGCGGATCCAGCTACCAGGATCCAGCTATCCAGCCCAAAACCGGTGAATAACGAGTTCCTACCAGCTGGATCCGCGGGAGGAGTCGCGAAGCCCCGCACCGAGAAGAACAGAAACCCCGCGTGGCAGCCCCCGAGTAGGGGCCAATCCCTGACCCTACTGGGGTTTGCCGCGCGGGGTCTGCTAACGAGAGTCCAGGCGCGGGACTACTGCGAGGAGCCTTCCGTGCTGCCGCCGGTGGAGGTCACCGGAGCAACCACGGTGTTCACGCTCCTACCGCCGCGGAAGGAAGAGCCTCCCTCGTCGGCCTGCTTCGGGCCAATGGCGGTGAATGCCTCACCGGCCTCATTGGTACACCAGTCGTAGAGGACGGAACCGGCCACAATAACGCCGAGCGCAATCGCTGCCCACTCGCCGTACTGACGCACCTCGGGGCGATTCGCCAGCTCATGAAGCATGCGGTTCGCGGCGTCCACACGCGCACGGATCTCGGCTGCTTGCTCGTTGTCGCTGCCGCAGCGGCCCTGGCCGAAGTCCGGCGAGTTACGCCGGAACTGTTCCTGAATCTCCGCAGACATCCGGTCGAACTGCTCGTTGATCTGAGCGACGTACGGCACCGCAAGATCGCCCAACACATCGCCTGCCAGCAGTAGCGGCACCATGTCCAAGATCGGTGAGCGCACCGCGTTGGCCACGCAACGACCCAGAACACTGTCCTTCGGCTGCTGCTGCGTCGTGGTGATCAGCGTCGGAACATCGGTCACGGTAATGGCAGGAACGGTGTAGGTCACGGTCTCCCGCGGCAGTCCGCCTTCCTGCGGTGTCGGCATGACGGTGGTGAGGGAGTTGCCCTCATCGTCCACAATCACCACCACGCGCGCCGGCGGCTCCAAGGTTTCTGTCACAGTCGGTCCAGCCACAGTGGTGATCAGCGTCTGCGGCTCCGGGGTTACAGTGTTGACCGTGGTCACTGGGGTGGTGCGGGTCACCGTGATCGGCTCGTGCGTCTTCACCACGGTGGTGACAATCGGCTCGGCCGTCTCGGTGACCGTGACTTCGGAGGTGACCGTGGTGACCTTGCCTGCCTCGGTGGTGGTTACCGGTGCCGGGGTGATGGTCAACCTAGTGACGGTGCAGTCGCACGGTGAAGCACCCGAGGTCGGGGCGGACTGCGCCTTGTTCGTCGGCGTGTTCGGGGTGCGCTCCACCACCGTGGTCTCGGTAGTGATGCTGCCCGGCACCGTCGTGGTCGCGTTAGTCGTGCCCGGGATGGAGGACACCACAGTCTCGGTGGCGGTGACCGGCGGTGCGGTCGCGATTGCCTCGTTGACGTGGTAACCCGCAGGCGCGGACACCTCAACCACGATCTCGACGGACGCACCCGGCTCCAGGCTCAGACCGCGGCCGACCTTCTCCAGCTCGGCGTTGATGAGTGCGGTGAACGCATCAGCATCGCCGCCGTCCAGGCGGGTGACGATGTCCACGCCGGCAAGCGCCACGGAACCGGTGTTGGTCACCATGTAGCGCAGCTGCATCGGCTCGCCCTCGCCGATAGGCAGGGCATCGCCCGGATGGGCATTGGAGCAATGGCCATCCCGACCGCAAGGCCAGACGAAAACCCAGCAGGCAACAATCACCGCAACGGGTCGTACAATAAGACCGCCGACTCCGGTTACGGCGCGTTGGACGTGACTGTGCCTAGGGTTCGCGCTAGCACGCTCGCGCCAAGGCGGTGCCCCAGGGCGCACGCCGGATCATGGGCTACCGAAAACCGAGGAAGCAACCTGCCGAATTCCATAGTGCAGGCCTGCATCCTGAATCGGACAGCGAACTGGCGGGTCTCCTACCAGAACCGCAGAGGTGTTTCCCGCGTGCTTCGTGAGCCGTCCCGCCCTGGATACTTCGGGACCAGGGGTTTTAATCCTCCATGGTTTCCACCAAAACGAAGACGTGGTCGACCTTGGAAGTTGTATAGAGGTTCCCCAACGCCGTGAACACATCCTTAACGTCCTGAGCTGTTAGGCGTTCACGCACGATTGTACCTGTACCTTTAGTCCCCGCAGGTTGGCCGTATTTCTCAAGTTCTTTTCTCAGCGCAGCCATTTCAGTTGATGGGCCACCTTGGAGAGACGGTCTTACAAAAATTCGCTTCATGTCCATCCTGACATGTTAGAACACGCGATCGTGCTTGGTGTGGAGATAGAGTTCTGCAAGGTGAAGAAGGGCCTAAACGCCAACGGAACGCAACTGACAACCCGTTAGATTCAAACCTTGCGGCAGCGCCACCGAGAAGACGGATACGAAGCCCTCGAACCCCGCTCAAAACGCCCCCGCACAAACCCCAGAGCACTACAGGAATCCGTCACCGACCGCATTCTCGAACTGCGTGAAGAACTCACAAAGCGAGGCACCGACGCCGGTGCCAACACCATCCGTTGGCTCCTCCAGCAGGAGAGTGTAGACCCACCACCAGCTGCATCAACCATCCACCGCGTACTCGCCGCCACCGGGCACATCACACCGCAGGCCCAAGAACGTCCCCACAGCCCATGGACACGATTCTAAGCCGATCAACCCAACGAGACCTGAAAACGACTACAGCGGTTGGAACATTGCCACACACAAACGCGTCGTCATCCTCGGCACCACGAGGTGGCGGTGCAAAGAATGCGGCGCCACCAGCGTGAAGCGACGCGGCGACGTTCACCCAGTTCATCGAGCATTGCACTACCGCAACATCGCTAAACGACCTCGCAAAACACAACGGCGTCAGCCGAGCCACCATGAAACGACGCTTAAAACGGTGCTGGCTCGTCGATGTGCTCGACCCCATTCCTCGGCGGCACCTACACCGCTGGCGGCTGCTTGATCTCGGCAGCGACCTTGGATCACCTGCATCAGATCAGACACAAGCTTCCGCGTCCGCCGCGCCGTGCCCAGCAGCTCGCCCGACACACTCTCGATCGCGAACACATCGCGCCCCATCGCCTTCGTTTGCTTGACGACGACCTCCGGCTCCATAAACAGGTCCACTCCCCAGTGAACGGCGGGGCTTATCCCGTGTAACGAAAGTTCGTTACGCGTAACAGAATCTGCATTGCATTTTCATTACGCGTAACGCAAATGCGTTACAGTTCGGTTCATGTCCGAACTTGACCTGGCAGCTTTGATCGACCTGCTGCTCAGCATCGGCACCGATACCTGGAATATCGAGGCCAAGGATGCCTCCGGTGGGCTGCCGACCACACTTGATGAGACCCTCAGTGCGTTCGCGAATATGCCCGATGGCGGTGTCATCGTCCTCGGCCTCGCCGAAAAAGACGGGCAGATGCGCGTCCGCGGGGTTGCAAATGCGAAGGACCTGGCAGCCGGGCTTGGCACCAAGGCGCGCGAACGCATTCACCCTCCAGTGCAGCTTGGGGCCGTGCAAATCGCCACCATCGACGGGAAGCAGGTTGTAGGTTGCGTAATTCCTCCGCAACCACCCGAGCGCCGACCATTTCGGGTCGGCGCCAATGGTCCCGCCTTCACACGATCGAGCGATGGCGATCACGAATTGAGCCGCGAAGAGGAGCTCTACCTCACCTCCCAGCGCAGCCAGCCAACCCACGACCGGCAACCAGTCGATGGAGCGGACGTGGACCGCGACCTGGTGCCGGAGCTGCTGGAACAGTACCTGAGTGCAGAGCAGCGAAGTTCGCGCCGCCTCCAGGGGATGAGCCGTGACGAACTGTTCGTGCGTACAAACGTCGTCGACCACGAGACTGGTCTACCGACGGTTGCTGCGGTGTACGCGATGGGGCTCCACCCGCAGCAGTTCCTCCCGCACACGGCCGTGAAGGCGCACGCGAGAGGTGACGGGCAAAACACCGGCCTGCGTCTCACCGACCACGATGAGTTCACCGGCCCTATTCCCGATCTCCTCGAATCAGCCGAGTCGTGGGCCCGCAAGCACCTGATGCGCGGGGTCGCGTTTCGCGATGGCCACGGGTTCGACGCTCCCGAAATCCCGGCCGTCGCGCTGAGAGAAGTTATCGCCAACGCGCTCGTTCACCGCGACCTCTCCGTTGCCAGCTTCGGCAGCTACCCGATGCTGATCAAACTGCCGATGAAGTTTATCGTTGAGAATCCCGGTGGGTTGTGGGGCCTGACAGAACGCGAGCTTGGCAAGACAAGCCCGCGGGCGAAAAACGCAGTGCTGTACCGCATGTGTTCCGCAATCAGGACCGAGGACGGCAAGCGAGTCATTGAAGGACATGCCACCGGGATTCCCGAAGTGCGGCGAAGCCTCCGCGACGCTTTCCTTCCGGCACCCTATTTCAAAGACGAAGTAATCAAGTTCAAGGTGCTGCTGACCTCGTCGAGCATGCTGTCAGAGGAAGATAGGAACTGGCTTTCCCAGCAGCCTGGAGCCAACGTGATGTCTGTCGCGCAGAAACACGCGCTCGTAGCAATGCGGCACGGTGCGGAACTGACGAACTCCGCTTACCGCAATGAGTTCCCGATGGATTCGGTTCAGGCCCGAGACGAACTCCAGGAGCTGGTCCGCTTTGGGTTAGCCGAGCAGGTTGGGACCGGAAGAGGAACCGCGTACCGCCAGAGTGGGAGCGGCCAAGCGGAACTGCCGGTCCGGGCTGTCGGCGAAACTGCAACGAACGAACAGCGAGTGCTCGACTCGTTACAGCAGACTGGCCGCCCTTTGAGCAGACGCGAGCTGGCTTTATCTACCGGGCTAAGCGAAAGCCAGGTGTACCGAGCCCTGAAAAACATCGATGGCCTCCAGCAGGGCCCGGCGCCCCATGACGGCAGAGTGGTTGTCTACTGGGTGTGATGTGGAGGCTGCCGGCGCGGACCGGAGGTCGTCGAGAAGCAAAAGCCCCGACCCGCACTCCGTGGAGTACCGGTCGGGACTTCTCTGTGCCCGGGGGGGGACTTGAACCCCCACGTTCTTGCGAACACTGGCACCTGAAGC
>ERZ1029884.163-NODE-163-length-13964-cov-5.874254_pt1 | contig 13964 bp, 8 predicted proteins | sample MGYA00519233_ERZ1029884 | MGnify/ENA primary metagenome ERZ1029884 (study PRJEB33666, sample SAMEA4610931) | skin metagenome | biome: Human-associated habitat; feature: Malodor aspect; material: skin | place: Philippines | collected 2015-08 ...
AGTAATGCCGCTGTTGATAATGCTTTTACTGGAATTGATTTTTTATTTGATTTTGTCATTACAAAAACTCCTTTAGATTAATTTAAAATTACATCATTTATAGTATGTCATGATTTAAAACATAAATAAATGATAAATATATATATGTTTCAAATTTTATACTACACGTAACCAAAGGTTGCGTGATTTACTCACAACACAAAAAAAGAGGTTTATAAATATCACTAGTTGAACGGATCTTTTAATTTGTATTTTTTTTTAATAAATAAAAAAAAAGTGATACTAAACGTATCACTTTTTGTATGTATGGAGTTGAGGGGAGTCGAACCCCTGTCCAGAGCACTTACTATAATATTGTAGTACAACTATTTTGTATGTTTGTTTAGAATACGATAGTGAATATAAACATACAAATTAATTAGACACTAAAGTCAATGTGTTACTAATCATAGTTACATTGAATCTACTATGATAGATAGTGAAATTGGTTGAAACCTAGAAAGAACTATCACTATTTAATTCGATCTAGGTTAGTAGCTTAGGCTACTTGTAATTCTTGAGTTTCGTCAGTTATGTTTAACTGTTTGTGTTTACGACTTATCTAGTCGAGTTGTGAACATTATCCTCCATGCCCTGTCGAATCCAGAAAAACAACCCCGTAATAATAATAATAAGGCTTTATATGGTTTATATAAAGCCTTTATGGAGGGAATTCAAACAATAATTTAGAATCGATAGATCAGCACCGGCTTAATATCAACCCTAAGCATACCGGCTAGGACTTGAACCTAGAATAATAGTTTTGGAGACTATTGTGTTACCAATTACACCACCAGTATATAATCAGAGTAGGGGAATCCCTACTCTTATTGATTGTATTGTATATAATGGTTTACTTCGAAAGAAAGTAAAAAGTAAAGGATAGACTAACATAAATAATGGATTGGATTGCTAGAAGTCTAAGTCCTTCAAGTTTAAACCTAACCGACGAAGTATTCGTCGGTATTTAGCATTATAGCATTTAGTTTAAAGTCTTTCAATGAATTCTATTATTATATTGATCAAGTGTAAATTGACCATTTGTATTTAAACCATTTAATTTTAATATTTGATTAAATTCGGTTTGGTTATGAACATAATTTTGTTTTAGATATTTAATATATTGTTCTAAAGTTGTAGCTTTTGAATCTCTCATAGAAAAATACATAAGACCGTTTGATAATTGTTCTATTTGTGATTCTGTATAATTTTTTCCAAAATTATCATAAGCAATGTTATATATATCGTTTTGTTTTTCAATACGATTGTCTAAATCATATATATCACGTAATACATGAAATACAGTACGATTTGTTGATTTTCCATAAAGTGTTTCTTTATCTTTACCTTGAACTATTACGTCTAGATTACCATTCATATTTAATCTATAAGGGAATCGATTTGCATGGAATAATCCCCATCCTTCTTTATAACTTACTTGAGGTACATTATTATAAGATGAATGTGACTGATAACCATATGGTGTCATTCCTTCCCGACCAATAGCTTGGAACATTGTAAAATGAGCATATTCATGTGCAATATAAACACGATGTAATTCATCAAGTCGTTTTTGATTGTGTTGTTCGTCTAACATAGGTAAATTTAATCTTATTACAAAATCACCTTTTTTAATTTTACCTAAATCGTCTTTGTATGTATTGGCTAATCCACTCATTTTATTAGAATGTGTATATTTTAATTTAACTGATTTTTCAATAAAAGGTGATACATCTTTATGTTGTTTATTTTTTAATTCACGTTTTGTAAAAGATGTAGCATCATGATAATCTTTGATCATATCTCTATATACATACCAAGCATTAGCATAACTATAATTTCCATTGTATGATGTTTTATTACCAATCATTTTAACTTGGTTAACATCGATAGAATTATTTTTTATAAGTTCACTTGATGTTATTGTGATATTATTTCCTTTTTCATCTAATAGCATACTGTTTTTTCTATCGATAAGTTGATGTGAAAAATAAATTCGAGTTATATTTGTAGGAACATTCCCTTTAACATTATTGATATTACCATTGTGATCTGAATAAACGGTTTTTATAGAAATTTTCCTACCATCACTTTTTCTGTAATAATATATATTTGTTTTTGAATCAGGAAGTGCTATTGGTTTGTCTTTAAAAGTGGAAGTTAATTTCATGTTGTAATGTTTAATATGTATGGTTTTGTAACTTGTTGATGCATAGCTTTTAATAGAAAAAGATAATAGTAAAAGAATATTTAATGCAATTATAAAATAAATTTTTTTCTTCATAATAATGAAACTCCTTAATGTTTTTATTTTATTTTACAGTAAAATGAAAGGTGATTATAGTATTTTTTTACAAAAAAAAGGTGTCACTATAAATTATGAAATAGTGACACCTAAGTGTTAACATACATTTATTATATTTTCATAATGATTATCAATATCATTATGAATATACTCTCGGTGAGATTCGAACTCACGACATCTTGTGATGTTTATGCTCTACCTTTGAGCTATTTGCCTTTTAAGTGAAAATGCAAAACAGGAATCGAACCTGTAACCTTAAACACCCGTATAAAGTGCTCTGACCTCTGAGCTACGAGAGTAGTAAACGTTGTATATTAATTTTAATATCGGTTTTTTTGTTAGCCACGTTTTACCGAAAAATCACGTCACAAGGAATCCATCGATGGAATTAATATACGTATCAAAAGACCATGTATGTTATGGCGAACGTTTAAGATACCTTAAAAATAGATGGACTTTATAGGATTTGAACCTATGACCTAACGGTTATGAGCCGTCCGCTCTTACCGCTGAGCTAAAAGTCCATACAAAAAAAGAAATTACATATTAACAGTGCGAGAATGCAGTTCGAGTGAATTACGCATTTTTTTTTTATTATATTCGTTTCGAATACAAGGGCCTGTAGCATCTTGTTAATATGCGTACCTAAGACTGTTGATAGCAGCGAATTTTTTATAGGTACCTTAAATAATAACTTGTGAAAATAGTTCTAACTGATTGATTTTGGTAAAGTAGTTGAATAACTACTTTAAACGGAGCATGTAAGATTCGAACTTACACATGCAGTTAAGCATCTACTTGTTTAGCAAACAAGCCTCTTGACCGTTTGAGTAATGCTCCATAATAAATATATTATTAAGGTGAGATTCGAACTCACATCTCACGACGATCATCGTGTGTCTTAACCAATGATTAAAAAAATATAAATAAGTATCTAGAATTAATCATATTTTTTAATCAATTAGACCACTTAATAATGAAGTGCCTGTTGAAAGATTCGAACTTCCGACCTACTGATTACAAGTCAGTTGCTCTTCCAACTGAGCTAAACAGGCTTAAAAAAAGGCTACGACTAGGTAGCCAACAAACTAATTAAAAATTAAGGTTATGACGAGATAACCAACAAAAGTGACGTATGTGGGATTTGAACCCACGTATGCCGGATAGAAAGTCCGGTGTGTTAGACCGCTTCACCAATACGCCATAAATAAGAAATTAATAAATCAGAAAGATAGGATTTGAACCTACAACCTTCGCATCCCAAATGTGACACTCTACCAAATTGAGCTACTTTCTGTTAATGCAAAGGGTAACTGGAGGGGATTGAACCCTCAAATGTCGGATTCACAGTCCGATGTGTTAACCATTTCACCACAGTCACCATGACATGAATAGCAAGAATCGAATCTCCAACATACTTACTAATTACAAGTCAATATAATAAAAATAACGGAGGAAGAGAGATTCGAACTCTCGCAACCAATTAAGGTCCTATCGGTTTTCAAGACCGACCTCTTCATCCAACTTGAGTATTCCTCCATAATAGTGACGTATAAGGGATTCGAACCCATGAATGCCGGATAGAAAGTCCGGTGTGTTAGACCGCTTCACCAATACGCCATAAATATAAACGACTCATACCGGATTTGAACCGGTGATCTCCGCAGTGACAGTGCGGTGTCTTAAACCACTAGACGAATGAGCCATAATAAATTTGTTACTTTTATGACATGAATATATCAAAATCATCTTCAAAACACTTTAAAGGAGCAACAGCGTCATTCAATAAAGTAAAGTAACAAGAAGTTTTTAGCTGACCTGATAGGGCTCGAACCTACGACAAATCGGTTAACAGCCGATCGCTCTACCAACTGAGCTACAGGTCAATAATAATAAAAGCTCCCCCAGATCGTAGGGGAGACGTGGTTTATCTACGCTAGGCAGAAAACTCTAAATGCTTTGTGATAGATTCGCACTACCGACACCTTGGGCTTCAACCAAGTGCTCTACTCCTGAGCTAACAAAGCAAGATCAATATCAGGATAGCTGGATTCGAACCAACAACCACTGCATCCCAAATGCAGCATTCTACCAAATTGAACTATATCCTGATGAATAATAAGTTATTGTTTTTAGAGTATAACATGGTCTTCATATTATGACAATAACTTTTTAGTATAAATTATTAAAAAAGTAGTGGATAGGGAAGGATTTGAACCTTCGAACTCAAACGAGGGTGGATTTACAGTCCACTGCGTTTAACCACTTCGCTACCTATCCATAAAAAAAGAAGCGTACGCACTTAGGTCGCTTGACCTTAATAACTGGCGTACGCCCGGTAGTTAGTACTTAGTACTCGAGTACTACGACCGTATTAATTATTAATAATTTTATTCATATTTTCTCCTAGACATAACGCCAACGTGTTATGTCTTTTTTGTTTTTTACTCACTTTGTAACAGTTCTTTAAAATAAGTATTTCGATCCGGCTCTTCACACATGACCATTTTATTGAAAATGGTATTTGAGCCGTAAATATATAGTTTTTGCTTTGCTCTAGATATTGCTGTATAAATTAGGTTTTTAGTTAAAAAGTCAATATGATAGTCATTAATAGGAATGACAACAACACTAAATTCAGATCCTTGAGCTTTATGAGTTGTAATAGCATAAGCTAAATCTAAATTCTTAAAATCACTGCCTTCATAAATCACTTTAATTTTGTCTTTTTCGGTATTAAATTCAACAATAGCACGAGCTGTTTTTTGAGTGACATACTCAATATCATAAATTCTACCAATCTCACCGTTTGCAATATAAAATGATTCATCTTCATCTCCGTATACAGGATAATGTGTATTTTCTTTATTGATTACTTTATCATCAATGGCATATGTGATTTCAAATTTTGTATATTTTTTATTATTAGGTAATGTATTAAAACTAGTATTGATAATCGGCTGTAATTTTTGATTAATATTAAATGTGGAATTGATTTGAGCCGGGTTACTAAATGGTGTAATAATTTGAACATCCATTAATGGAATTTCTTGGTTATCAATACGAATACCTTGCGATAATGCACTATGATCAGTAAATAAATTAATAATATCAGTAATAGGATTTAATGCATCATTGATATATAACTCGTCATATCCACTATAATTAGAATAGTCAATATGTTTATTTTTGTTAATATCTTCACATAGTGTAATGATTTTAGATTTTTCATCTTGACGTTGAGATGTTTCCAACGTAATTGTTGGTATAAATCCATCATCTATTGAATCTCTAAAAATTTGACCATATCCAATAGGTGGAAGTTGGTCAACATCACCAATTAATACAATTTGTGATTGTTTTGGAATGTGTAATAAAAATTGATGTAATGTATTTGTGTCAATCATTGAACTTTCGTCAATGACAATAAATGGTTGTTTTGTTTTATAAAGTTTTTCTTGTAAATGATTGCTATGAATTAATTTATGCAATGTATTAACAGATCTATCTGTAATAGATGTAATTGATTCATCTACACGCTTTGCTGCACGACCAGTTGGTGCAAAGCAGAAAATATTTGCATCATCTTTATTCTTTTTAGTTTTAACAAATAAATCATAGAAAACTTTTACAATACCATTTACCGTTGTAGTTTTACCAGTACCCGGTCCACCTGTAATACAAGATATTTTATGATTGATTGTGTTTTCAATTGCATCTTGTTGTTGATCAGTATAAGTAATGTTTCCTGTATTAACATTAGGAATTTGTCTTGAATATGTTTCGTTATTATTTAAGAAATTGTAAATAAAACGTTCTTGATTGTAAATATCAACGTGTTCAAACTCGATATTATTTATTCTTTTAAGTAATTTATGTTCATTTAAAATTGTTTTTAATTCTTTATCAGTATAAGACACTCTACTAGATAACACTTTTGTTTTTAAATTTAATACTGCAAGTTTCCAATAAAATTTAGTATTTCGAGTATGATCTGGTAAGTAATGTTTGAATAAATAATCAATTGCATAATGAATACGTTGTTCTTCTGAAATTTGAATATGTTTAGAGATTACAATGTCATCTAAATGTTTAAATGAGAATCTCGGAGTATCTTTTTGATCTTTCTTTGGTATTTTTCTTAAATAATCCAATACATAATAAGGATGTTTTTTGAATTCTTCTACATCTTTATAGACATCGTTTGCTAAAAATGTGGCTTGTTTATCATTGAATCCATAAATTAAAAATGGACGTTTTTTAATTAAAGCACTTTTATTTTCTTCAAGCCATTCATGTAAATTATGTTTAATTGTTTTACCTAAAGCATGAATATTATTTACTCTTTCAGGATCATCTATAAGTAGTTCCATTGTAAATGGAGCAAATGAGTCATAAATATGTTTAGCTTTAATATCTCCGACACCTTTGATATTTTTTAATTGTTTGAAGGCTTGGTTTTTGTCAAATGGTAGAGAAACAGTCTCAACTTTAAGTTGTTGATTATTAATTTTTGGTTCATATTGAAACTCACCTGTTAAAACAAGTGCTTCTCTACCATCTGTATCTAGAGATTCTAGTGGAAATTCGGTTTGAATTGAAAATTCTTGACGTGTTTCAACGTCAACTACGTTTGCAAAAATGAGGTTTTCACCATCATCGTAAATACGTTTTTTAATAACTGTGTAGTAGTATTTCTCCATGATTACATTCCTTTCTATTTTGATGTCTTTATTGTTTGTGTTCCAACCTAACGTTCGTGACTATGTTTTTTACGTTCTTCTTCATATTCACGGCGTATTGCGTTTGAAACGATATCTTTAAATGTTTCTTCTCTTATATATTTTAACCATGAGAGTTTTTTATGATCTTCTGGACTAATTCGTATTGTAGGTCTTTTTTCTTTAGTCATAATATAATGTCACCCTTTAAATCTATTAATAATAGCTTTAGTATATCATAATTATAAAAGTATACTTGTGGACAAGTAGTTTTTTTCAAAATCTTTTGTTATAATAATCGTATTAATTTGATAGTTAGGATGATTTTAATGGCAGTTGATAAAAATAATAATGAGGTTACAAATATTCGAATTCCAAAGGAATTAGTGGATGATTTACGATTTAAATATCAAATCCCTAAGTATGTAACAAATATTGATTTTATGACATCATATCTTATTCATAAATTAGATTTAACAAAAGCAAAACATCATAATTATGTTCAAAAATTTAAAGCAGATGAAGATTTAATTAGACAAATGAAATTAATTGATGATCGTGAGCAGGATGTAAGTATTGAAGATGATATTGTTGATATTAAAAATGAATTAGTTAAAATAAGTAATCATTCAAAACATATGAGAGAGATTTTAGCATTAGATCAAGAATCTACATTGTTAATGCGAATTATGTTTTTACTTTCGTTTAATGGTAAAGTTGACACAGAAGGTATTAAGAATGAACTTAATGGTAAACGATTTCAAGTATTAACAACAACGATGCGAGATATATTAAAAGGTCAGAAAAAATAATTAAGAAGGATGATAGTTTTGGCTGAATTAGAATCAGTAAAAAGAAAAAGGTTTCAAATTTCAGAAGAATTAGATGCAAAGTTAACAAATTATTGTAAAGTAAATGGGTTATCACAAAGTGAAGCTGTTCAATATGCATTAGAACTTTTATTTCAAGAAGATGAAAATAAAAATCATGTGATGTCATATCAAGATCAAGTATTGAACATGATTCTTGAATCATTGAATGGTTTAGGTCATCAAATGGCTGCTGATAATCAAAAAGTTGAAAATAAGTTAGAAGTTTTAATTAAACATTATGATGGTGTGAGCTATATGGCAACTGATAATGAGGAAGAGGGTTGAGCCGGATGAATAAAAAATCTAAATTACCAATTGTATTGTGTATTGCAATTGCATTGATTGGGTTAGGTCTTGTGTTTTATAAACCAATAATGACTAAATTTATTATACCTAAAATGCATGATCATATTTCAAAAGTAGCAAAAGATACATCAGCAAGTACATATGGTAAAAATCAAAAAGAATTGAATCAGTTACTAAAAAATGGTTTAAAAAGTTCAAATATAGAATATGATCCAAATAATTTTTCACAGAATATGGATGATTTTAATAATAGTGTTGCTAATGGTTTAAGTAATAATAATGTTACTGAAGGAAATGGGAATTCAAAGAATACACCAAATGTATCGTTTGATTATAGTAAGATAAAACCAGCATCTGAAACAGATCTTAATACAATTAATCCAAATTATGATAAACGTTTACTAATTGGTCATGTTGCTTTACCGTCATTAGGTATTGATTTACCAATTATTGAAGGTGTTGCGGATTCAAACCTTTATGTTGGGGCATGTACATTAAAACCATTTCAACAAATGGGAAAAGGTAATTATGCTTTAGCAAGTCATCATATGCCAGATGAATATAGTAATTTTTCTAGAATTGGACAATTACAAAAAGGTAGTATGATTTTATTAGGAAATGGTCGTACAGTTTATGAATATAGAACATCACGAGTTGAAGTGATGCCTATTAATTCAGGACAAGTGATTGATGATGTGAAAGGAGATAAATTAGTTACACTTGTAACTTGTACGGATACAAAAGGAACAGCTAGAATTGTGGTACAAGGGAAATTTGTTAAAACGCATAAAATGAGTAGTAAGTATGGACAATATTTTCATAATTAATAAATATTAGGAGACAATATGTAGATTGTCTTCTTTTTTTGTATATTATTTCAAAATACCCTTGTTTATAAAAAACATATAGTGATATAATATTTTATGATTAGACAAGAGGTTCGTTTTATTATTGATTAGTTTATTCAATAAAACGTTGTGTTTTTGTTTATATCAACCAAAAAAATAGAAATGGAGTCGTTGTATATGTCAAATAAAAAGAAAGTGCCATTTGCGTTATTAACAAAAACAGGATTTGCAGCTGCGATTGTTGGATCATCAGTAGCAGCACCGTTTTTAACAGCAAATGCGGCTGAGAATGACGAGGGGAATAAGGCTGAGTCTAAAGCCGGAAACGATACTCAAAAAGGTATTGATGTAGATGTTAATAATTCAGCAGTAGAAAAAGCAGTAGAAGAAGCAAAAGCAGCTGGTATTAATGTTAAACAGAATGAAACGAAACATTCAACTGCAACTCCAGATAATGTAGAAAAAGTAAAATCTGAGATTGTTGCTGATAATGAGAAACAAGCAAAAGAACTTGAAGCTAAGACGAAAGAAGTTCAAAAAGAAACAGCTGATTATACTAAAAAGAAAAGTGATTATGATCAACGCAAAAAAGCATATGATACTGCTATGACAAAATATAAAGCAGATATGGATACATATAATAAACAATTAGAAGAGTTTAAAAAAGCTAAATCAGAATTTGATTCTAAAAAAGCTCAATATCAAAAAGATAAAGCTGATTATGATAAAGCAAAAGCTCAATATGATAAGGATTTAGCGGATTATCAAGCTAAAGTTAAACAAAATGCTTCTGACAAAGACCAATATCAAAAAGATTTAGATGCTTATAAAAAAGCAAAAGCTGAATATGATAAAAAAGTATCTGCAAACAATGATGCAAAAGCACAATATGAAAAAGATTTAGCTGATTATAATGCAAAAGTTGAACAAATTAAAAAAGAAAACCAAGCATTAAAAGATGCTTATACTAAAAAAGTAGATGCTGAGAAATCAATTGTTGATAAAGCTAAATCAAATCCAAAACAACCATCTTATTCAGAAGGCGAAGGTGGTGCTTATACTAAATCTGGTAATTGGACTAACTTAGCTGCTAAAACATTAAATGGTGGAGACATTCATGTTGCATCTAAAGGTGATGTAAATAGTTTAGCTGATTTACAAAATGGTAATTTTGCAATCCATGCGTATTCTGATAGCAATAAATTGAAAAATAGTAATATTATTCAAAAAATCACTTGGGGTGATGTTCAACCTAAAGGTGCATCATCATTAACTAAAGGTGACATGATTACAGAAGATGCAAAAGAAAAATTAAAATCTATTGGTTATAACGATGATATTTATAATACATCTGGTGAAGCAAACCAATTTGCTAAAACAACTCAATTATGGTCAGTTAAAGCTGGTGAATGGGTAACAATTCCAAAAGCTATACATTTAGCAGATGGTTCAACAAAAGATTTAAAAGTTAAATTTGCTAAATCTGGTACAAAACTTGATTATGGTGAAGATTGGGTGACATTCTGGAATGAAGGTAACTCAATTAACTATTATGATGGTTCAATGGATAGAACTCATACGCCACCGAAAGAAACAATTTCAGCAACTTATAAAGTTGATGATGGTGGTGCGAATGAAGATTATTTATGGACTGGTGTAACACTTGATATTGATAGTGGTCAACAACTCACTATGAATGGTGATAATTACGCAATTCTTGGTATGGGTGGCGGCTTAAAAGCTGACGGAGATACAATTAAATCAATTAAAGCTGATGATGGCTTAGGTATTAATTGGGGTAAAAATAAAACAGAAGATAACTTCTTAGATGGTACATCATCTATACCAGATGGTACGATTGTATATGCTCGTTATGGTAATCAAATCAGTCATTCATTAGCAAATACGGGTGTTAAAAATGCAACATTAGTTGCAAATGGTGATTTTGGACTTGGCGTTAAAACAAGCGTAGCAGAATATCCTAAATTGAAAAAACTTCCAGAAAAACCAACTCCACCGGATGAATCTACGCCTAAAAAACCAACACCTCCTGAGGCACCGGGTAACGTTGGTAATCCACCGGAAGAACCAAAAGCTCCAACTCCACCGGGAGAAGCTCCTAAAGAGCCGGTAAAACCAACACCTCCAAAAGATATTGGTAATCCACCAGAAGAACCACAAAAAGTGAATGTGGAATATCATTTAAATAAATTAACAGTGGATCCAACAAATCATAAAGATGTTGAAAATGGTATAACAAAAGTTGATACTGATAAATCTATTCATGAAAAAGAAGTTCAAGTTGGAGATACAGTTACGTATCCGTTAACAAATAGTGCATTGCCTGCGGATAGAACAGATGAAATAACTTCTTATCAAGTTTATGATGAAGTACCGGATGGTTTTGAACCAAATGAAGAAGAAATTAAGAAAAATATTGATGGTAAATTATGGAATGTAAAAGTAGATGGTCAAAAAGTAACATTTACTGCTACTAAAGATTTATTATCTGATATGAATAAAGATCTGAAAAAAGTATTCGAGGTTACTGATTTACCAATTGTTGGTACGATTACAAAAGCATCAGATAAACCTTTAGAAAATGATTTCACAACTACTATTGGTACTAAATCTACATTAAAAGATGGAGATAATGGAGAAGATGGTGGTAATAAAATCACTGTGAAATCAAATAAAGTTGTTAATACAACACCAAAACCAGTAGAATCTAAAGTTCATAAATATATTGTTGAAAATGGTAAATTGGTTGAGAAAAATGAAAGTAAAAAAGGTGAAAAATTAACATATCAAGGTGATGTTCAATTTAGTAACACTACAAATGCTAAATCTCGTACAATTAGTGACCAACTTGATAAAGAACGTTTAGATTTAGATGATGTTAAAATTTATTTAGCAAAAGATGATTCTATCAATAAAGATGAAGATAATTCAAATTTATCAAATGAGAATAATGACAATAAAGAAACTGATTCAAATGATGATATGAAATCTAATGATATTGAATCTAACCAACCAACTTCTGATAAAGATCCAGAAGTAAATGATAATAATAAATCACAACCAGATGAAACTACTAAGGAAGAACCATCAGATAAAGATAATGAGACAGAAGTAGTAAATAAACAACAAGCTGATGAAATAGACAAAGATGACAAATCTGATGATAAAGATAAAGCATCTGATGTAGATGATGATACATCTTCAAATAAAGACGATACTAGTGATGATAAAGATGACGAAGTAGATTCTAAATCTGATATTACAAATAGTGACGATTCTAATAAAGAATCTGAAACAAATGATTCAGATTCTGATGATTCAACAACACCATTTGATGTGAAAAATGGACAGGATGTAACAGATCAAGGTGACTTGAAACTTGATAAAGACAATGAATCATTTACATGGACTGCAAAAGATCCTAAGAAATTCGCTGGTAAAAAAGTAACAGTAGTAATTGGTTCAACAATTAAAAAAGATGCTAAAGGTCAAATTGATAATGTAATTCAACTTAAAGAAGATGATAAAACAACAGATTCTAATAAAGTTACGACTACATTAAAAGAAGATCCTAAGCCTCAAGAAGAAGCTCCTATTCCACCTAAGAAAGAAGATCCTAAAGATCCAGAGCAACCACAACCGGAGCAACCAGAACAACCTAAACAACCAGAACAAAAACAAGAGCAACATCAAACTGTTACTCAACCTAAACAGTCACAACAACAAACACAAAAAGCATCTACACCAGCTGTACAAAAAATTAATCCAGCATTACCATCAACTGGTAGTGATGTAAAAGACTTTGGTATTATCGGTGCAGTACTTGCTGTGTTAGGTGGAGCTGGAGCATATGTATTAAAACGTCGTAAAGATGTTCAAAATACAAATGAATAATTGTTATTAAAAGGAACTCTTATTAGAGTTCCTTTTTTTGTGAGTTTTCTGACAATGATTTGTATAAAAGTATACAAGTATGATATAATACAATTAGAGATAAATATGATTTTGTTCCCAAATTAAATTTATAAAATGAAATGAGGACTTAATCATGAAAAAATTAATATACCTAATTGTAGGGTTGTTATTATTCACAGTAGCTTGTGACAATAATGATTCTGAAAGTACTAATGAAACGAATCAACATAAAAACAAAGAAGTCACAATGACTGATATTATATATGATAAAGATGAACATGTGATATTTACAGGTAGTGTGAATAATGGTTTAAATGTAAAACAAGTTGTTTTTACAAAAGGTGGAAAAGCTAAAACATATAATATTGATAAAACTGCTTATACGGTACAAGAATTAGCCGATTTATCAGATAAAGAATTGAAAGAATTAGTTTTTGATTATAATCAAAAATATAAAATTCCAAATTCTCCATACTTACCAGTAAATGTTTGGTATGATGATGAAGAAGATGCTATGTTTTATGATTTTAGAGGATATAAGGATTATACATCTGCTTTTGATTTTGATACTGGTGACAATGAGTTTGGTCAAACGGATAATAATGATAAAACTAAAAAGTATTTTGAAAAAGCTCAAGATTTTAAACGTCATAGCGAAAAAACCGTTGATGGTGGTGGAGACGGTAAATATGAATCAGGTTATGATTATGAGTTTAACGGTATATTGAAACCATTAAATCCAATGGAAGATTATAGTGAAGCTATATCTGTAAATAAAGATACTTATACAAATGATATATATAGTAATGATGATAATAATTATCATTATATTGGTTATGATGATATAGACGATAGAACTCATTTTGTAGTAGCTAAAACAGATAAAAATACAACTATAAAAGCTGAAAATACAGATGATTCTAGAATTAAACAAGTA
>ERZ1029884.165-NODE-165-length-13828-cov-7.693023_pt1 | contig 13828 bp, 17 predicted proteins | sample MGYA00519233_ERZ1029884 | MGnify/ENA primary metagenome ERZ1029884 (study PRJEB33666, sample SAMEA4610931) | skin metagenome | biome: Human-associated habitat; feature: Malodor aspect; material: skin | place: Philippines | collected 2015-08 ...
AGGTGCAGCCCCGACTGTTCACCTGCACGCTTCTCGACGCCTGCCGGTCCGCCGGCGTCACCTTCACCGGAAACCACGTGGATTCGCTGGACGCCCTGGAAGGCGACCAGGTCGTGGTGGCCAACGGGCTCGGCGCCAGCGCACTCGTGCCGGGTCTGGACCTGCGCCCGGTCTACGGCGACGTGCTGCGCGTGCGGGTGCCACAGCACCAGTACCCGCTGCTCACTCGCGTGGTGCGCGGGTTTGTGGAGGACCGCCCCGTCTACCTCATTCCGCGCGAAGACGGCACGCTCACCATCGGCGCAACCACCCGCGAGGACGGGCGCGACCAGCCCCAGGTCCAGGGCGTCCACCAGCTGCTGCGCGACGCCATCGAGCTCGTTCCGGCCGTGGAGGAGTGCGACTTCGTCGAAGCCACCGCGGGCGCGCGCCCCGGCACGCCGGACGACTTGCCGTATCTGGGCCGGATAGACGAGCGGACCGTCGTGTCCACCGGCTACTTCCGGCATGGGATCTTGTTGGCGGCGTTGGGGGCGCGGGTTGGGGCGGAGCTCGTCGATAGGCAAGAGCCCGCAATAGACTTGTCAGCGTGCGACCCGAGGAGGCATTCATGAACATCACACTCAACGGAGCAGCAACCACAATCGACGCGGCCACCGTCGAGGCGCTTGTGGCGGAGGTCGGCGCCCCTACCGACGGCACCGCGGTAGCCATCGACGGCGAGGTCGTGCCGCGCTCGCAGTGGGGGCGGAAGCTCCACGACGGTGCCGTGGCCGACATCCTCACCGCCGTCCAGGGAGGTTAAACGTGCTGGAGATTGCGGGCAAGCAGTTTGGCTCCCACCTGATCATGGGCACGGGCGGGGCGAGCTCCTTCGACATGCTCGAGCGGGCGCTTGAGGCGTCCGGCACCGAGCTGACCACGGTGGCGATGCGCCGCCATGCCGCCACGACCGGTGGCGGGGAGAGCGTATTCGACCTGCTCAAGCGCCTGAATATCGCCCCGCTGCCGAACACGGCCGGGTGCCGCACCGCGCGCGACGCCGTAATTACCGCGAAGCTCGCCCGCGAGGCGCTGGGCACGGATTGGGTGAAGCTGGAGGTCATCGCGGACGACCGCACGCTGCTGCCAGACGTGGTGGAGACGGTCGACGCCTGCGAGATGCTCATCGACGAAGGCTTCACCGTGCTGGCCTACACCTCCGACGACCCGGTGGCCGCCAAGCGCCTGGAAGACCTGGGCGCGGCCGCTGTGATGCCGTTAGGCTCACCGATCGGCACCGGCCTGGGCATCTTGAACCCGCACAACATCGAGCTGATCTGCTCGCGCGCCGAGGTGCCGGTGCTTATCGACGCCGGCGTCGGCACCGCCTCCGATGCCGCCCTGGCCATGGAGCTCGGCTGCTCCGGCGTGCTTCTAGCGAGCGCCGTGAACCGGTGCCAAGACCCGGTCGCGATGGCGGAGTCGATGAAGCACGCCGTCGAGGCTGGCCGCCTGTCCCGGATGGCGGGCCGCATCCCGAAACGCGAGCACGCCGTTGCATCTTCATCCTTCGAGGGGCTGGCGAGCTGGGCGGACTCCGTACTATAAACGGGGCAATGGTGACACGATCACCACATGCGCTATATTCAAACGATACATTGATTGTTTGAAAGAAGGTCGCCATGCGCCGCATACTCCCACTGCCCCTCGCCGCAGCTCTGCTCCTGACTGGTTGCGCCGATACCGCCAACACCAACGACACCACCGAATCCACCGGGCCCAACGCGGCCAGCACCAGCGCCGCCGCGGAGGGCACCATCGACAACTGCGGTGTTCAGATTTCGGTTGAGCCGCCGGTCGAGCGGGCAGTCGCGCTCGAACAAGGCGCGTCCGATACCCTGCTCATGCTCGGTGCAGGCGACCAGATCGCCGGTGTGGGCCACCAGAAGGACAACCCGCCGGATGGGTACGAAACGCCGAATATCATCGCCCAGGCGATCCCCACCGCTGAGCAGATCCGCGCGGTGGACGCGGACTTCGTCTACTCGCCGTTCGCCCTCGTGTGGACGGCGGATTCCGCCGGCACCCGCGAAGAGTGGGACCGACTTGGCGTACGCACCTACCAGTCCAACGTGGAGTGCCAGGACTACGGCGACAACAAGGGGAAGACTACCTTCGACCTGCTGGAGAAGGACATCACCGAGCTGGGCCAGATCTTCGGCCGCGAGTCTGAGGCGACCGAAGTCAACGAGAAGCTGCGCGGGACTGTGAAGAACGCGAACCAGGCACCGGACGGCACGACGTTCGTCCTGATCTACTCCTCCATCGGCGGCGCGCCGTACGTCGCGGGCGGGCCGTCGATAGTCACCGAGATGGGCAACGCCGTGAATATGACGAACGCTTTCGGCGACCTCAAAGAGGAGTGGCCGCAAGTGTCGTGGGAGGCCGTTGCGGAAGCCAACCCGGACGTGATCATCCTGGCGGACTTGCCTGTTCGCGGCGAGCCGGGCGACACCTGGCAGGAGAAGGCTGAGACGCTGAAAACCACGCCGGGTACCAAGAACCTCCAGGCGGTGAAGGATGAGCGCTACATCATCATCAACGGCGTGACCACCTCCCCGTCCGCACGCTCCTACCAGGGGTTGCAGCAGATTTCCGACGCTATCGGCAACGGCATCGCAGGCTAGACAGTTGAAACGCTCTATCGCGTTCGGGCTGTTGTCCCTGGCGGCCCTCGCCCTCGCAATTGTCATCTCTCTACCGCTGGGTTCCAGCGGTATCACGCTGAGCGATTTGAATAACCTCTCACCGCTGCAGCGATCCATCATCACCGAACTCCGCCTGCCGCGCGTCCTGATGGCCGCCTGCGTCGGCGCGATCCTCGCGGTGTGCGGTGTGGCGATGCAGGCGATCACGCACAACGACCTGGCTGAGCCGTACCTGCTCGGCATCTCATCTGGCGCCTCCACTGGCGCGGTGATCGCGATCATGTTCTCCACGTGGCAGTTCGGCGTTATCGTCGGCGCCGCCATCGGTGGCCTCGTCTCGTTCCTACTGCTCATGACGCTTCTGCGCCACACCAGAGCGGACGCAACCCGCGTGGTGCTCACGGGTGTGCTGATCGGCTACCTCTTCCAATCGATCACGTCGCTCGTGGTCACGGCATCCGGCAACGCGGAATCCACCCGCGGCATCATGTTCTGGCTGCTCGGCGTCCTCTCCGCCGCGCGCTGGGGAACGCTGGTGGTCGTCGCCATCGCCGGGGCGATCGGCGTTACCGTGCTGTGGGCACTCTCGCGCCACCTCGATGCGCTTACGCTTGGCGACGCCACCGCCCACACCATGGGCGTTCCCGTCGTCGCCGTGCGCTACACGGTGTTGGTTGTAGTCTCCCTCCTCACCGCGGCAACGGTCGCGTCCGTCGGCGCGATCGGCTTCGTCGGCCTGATCGTGCCGCATGCGGTGCGCATGGTCATCGGCCCGCTGCACAAGCGACTGATCCCGATCTCCGCCATCGTCGGCGCCTTGTTCCTTGTGATTGCAGACGCGATCGCGCGCGTGCTGTTCGCACCGCAGGAGCTGCCCGTCGGCGTAATCACTGCGCTTATCGGCGTGCCCGTTTTCTTCGTCATCTTGAAAAGGATCGCCAGGTGATTGATCTCAACGTCGCAACCAAGGTCCGAAATTTCGAGCTGAAGGTCGAGGCAACGCTGCCGTCTTCCGGCATCGTCGGCATCGTCGGGCCTAACGGCTCCGGCAAATCGACGCTGCTTCGTTCCATGGCCGGAGTCAACGACTTCACCGGGAGCATTCTTTTCGACGCCACGTCGCTTTCCTCCCTGCCCCGCGCCAAGCGCGTGCGCACACTTGCCTACGTCGCCCAAAGCCACGGCACGCTGCCGGATCTCACGGTGCGGGAACTTGTGGAGATGGGGCAAACAGCTGGGCACGGCATCTTCTGGAAGGAGTCCAACGGGGATGCCGGGATAATCGAGGAGGCCCTCATCCACTCAGACCTCATCGACCTTGCCGACCGTCCGCTTCGGACCCTCTCCGGCGGCCAGGTGCAACGGGCGATGACCGCGAGAGCCTTGGCCCAAGACTCGAAGTACCTTCTTTTAGACGAGCCGACAAACCACCTCGACCTGCACCACCAGTACCGACTGATGGACATGCTCGAGCACGTGGTGAGAGATCACGGCACCACCGTGGTTGTAGCGCTGCACGACTTGGCGCTGGCCGCCCGCTACTGCGACACCGTCCTCGTGTTGGAAAACGGCCACGTCGCAGCACTTGGCGCCCCCGCGGAAGTGCTCACCCAGAGCCTGTTGCGCGACACCTTCGGCGTGGACGCAACACTTTCCGTGATTGCTGGCGAGCCCTCCTTGGTCGTGCATGGCCCGGTTACGGCACGCTAAGGTTACTGGGTATGACTGATCACGAGAGATGGGCCGCGGTGTTCAAAATCCTGGGTGACACTACCCGTCTCTCGCTGCTCGACGCGATCCACGATGCCGGTGACAACAAGCTCACGGTGACGGACCTCGCCGAGACCACCGGCACGCGGGTGGCAACAGCCTCAGCGGCGCTTCGCGCCATGGAGAAGATGGGGACAGTCACCTCGGTACGAGAGGGCCGGACGATCTTCTACGCCATCGCCGACGAACGGATCCACCGGTTGCTGCACTGGGCCGCCGCCTACAGCGAGTAACCACTCAAAGACGAAAACCGTAGTCCCACGGTGTGGAGACTGCGGTTTTGACGTTGTTTACCGTGTTTTAGTACTGGCGCATGTGCAGCTTGCCCTGCCCACGCAGTGTGGAGCGGACAATGTTGGCTGCGGTTTGCACCGCCTCCATGAGGTGTTCGGTGCGGCTACCCACGGCGCGCACAACGAAGCCGGGGACGTCGCAGGCGGTGACGGACGCCTCGATCTGCTCGATCTCGGCCAGCGCCGCCCGCACGTTTTCAATGAGGTCCTCATCAATACCCGGATCGAAGCACAGGGCTGTGGCGAAGTGCGTGTTCTGCCCGAGGAACGTCGGCGAGTGGAGGGTCTCGGCGTCGCGCTCCGGCATGATGCGCATGTTGTCCACCAGCGCGAGCTTGCCGCCTACCCGAACCTCCGAGCGCAGGTGCGCCTGGCGGTAGCGGAACTGGCCGCCATCCGGCGACCACCCAGGGGTGACAATGTCCGACAGGAACGCGCTTGCCTCCGGGTCCAAATCCACCGTCATGTGCTGACGGAAATCGGCATCTCGGTACAAGATGAGCTGGTCGGGCACGTATTCGAGGACAGCGCCCGCCCCAACATGAAAGTCGATCTTCTGCGAGACAAACGATTCCGGGGTGCGGTAGACCTTGGTCGCGGACTGATCCGTGAACAAGATGGAGGCCCCGTCGGCGACATCGACCGCAATCCGGTACGAGTCGCCTCCGACGTAGCCGCCACCCGGGTTGGCGGTGATGTAGTACACCTGCCCGGTCTCGTCCAGGTAGTGGGGACGGATGATCTTGAGAGCTCCAGCGTGGTACTGACGCGTTGCTACCGACCGACCGCCGCTGACACTGATCCCGAGTTCGAGCGTGCCAGTGGCGGCTTTGTCGGCGTCGCCGTCAATCCGCTCTGGGGGAATCGACCACATACTAGCCATCGATGTCCTGCATCAACACGTCGTGGCGGATCCAGTCCAGCACCTCATCAAGACCCTCATCGGTCTTGAGGTTGGTCAAAACGAACGGCTTGTCGCCGCGGAACTGCTTGGAGTCATCCGCCATAACCTGCAGATCTGCACCAACGTGCGGAGCGAGGTCGGTCTTGTTGATCACAAACAGGTCGGACTTGATCATGCCCTGGCCCGCCTTGCGCGGGATCTTCTCGCCCTGCGCCACGTCGATGACGTAGATGGAGAAGTCAACCAGCTCCGGGGAGAAGGTGGCGGACAGGTTGTCGCCGCCGGACTCAACGAAGACGAGCTTCAGGTCTGGATGGCGGGCAACAAGGTCCTCGTACGCAGCCTCGTTCATCGAGGTGTCCTCGCGAATCGCGGTGTGCGGGCAACCGCCGGTCTCGACGCCGACGATGCGGTCCTTCGGCAGGATGCCCTCGCGGGCGAGGATCTTCGCGTCCTCGGTGGTGTAAATGTCGTTGGTGATTGCGGCCATCGACACCTCACCGTCAAGAGCACGGGTAATGCGCTCAATGAGCGCCGTCTTGCCCGAACCGACGGGGCCGCCAATTCCAACCTTGATCGTTGCCATAGTGAAATTTCTTCCTTTCTTTTAGGACATAAACATGCGCGAGCGCATGTATTGGTGCTGCATCTGGGCGATTTCCAACCGGGGGAAGGAAACGCCGAGATCTGGTACGTCGTGGGTGAGCGTCTCCTCGGCGAAGCCGGGAAGATACTCGTAGACGTCGATAAGAATCCTCTGGCCTGCGTCCTGGCCGAGCGGGATCGCGCGGATTGCGTTCTGCGTCATCGAGGTCGCCATCTGCATCAAGTAGGCGCGCACTGCGGTGAGCTCGTCGACGCCGGCGGCGTCGAGCACGAGACCCGCGGCGATGCCCGGGTTGCCGTAGTAGCGACGCTCACGAAGCCCAGCTTCGTACTCCTCCACGAGTGCATCCGTGCTGTCGATAATGCGCGAGACTTTCGCCATGCGCTTGCCCATCGCCTGCATCGACGCGCGTAGCTCGACCGGGGTCTGGGTTGAGTGGCACAGCTCGTCGAGAAGCTTAAGCTCCTCGACCGCCTCCTCGGCCTGCAAGCCGGCTGCCTGCAGCCGGACAGCCAACAAGACTGCCAGAGCCTCGCCGAAGGTGGCCTGGTGCAGGTAACCGATCAGCCACTGAAGGTAGCTATCCGGATCGCTGACCTCATCGCGCTGGATGAAAGACTCCATGCCCGCGGAGTGAGCGAACGCGCCGGTGGGTAGTGCGGAATCGGTGATGTGCCAGACAACCAGGCTGGCACGGACGTCAGTGGGTATGTTCTGCATGACGGAAAGCCCTCGGCATTACGTAGTCCCCACGGTGGTAGTTCACGCCGACGTGGTTAAGGTGGTGCTCCACCGTGTGGTCGTAGCGCACAACCATGACCTCGGCCTTGAATTCGCTATCGGTGCCGAAGAACTGCGCCTGCAGGTGGCGGTTGCCCAGCGAGTGCGCGACCTTGAGCGCTTCTTCAATCGATGCGGGCTGGATCACCAGCACATCGAGCGGCGCCATGGATGCCACGATCACGCCCTGGTCAGTCTCGGCGAGAATGTCGCCGTCCTCCAGCTCGCGGACCGACTTGTCCAGCTTCAGGCCAAGCTCGGTTCCGCCTTCGGTCGTGACGCGCTGGATACGCTTTACGCGGCTCTCGTTGTCGAAAACCACGCGGTCAGCGACCTTGGTGCTGGCGTCCAAGTCGCGAACGTTACCGCGAAGTTCAGTAACAATCATGTTCAACTCCTTTGCAAAAACGAAAGCGGAGTGGCCCAGGCCTCTCCGCTCACGTGCGTTTCTAGTTCAGACTAGCTTGTTGCGACAGCAAGGTCTAACTAGAACAGGAAGTAACGCTGTGCCATCGGCAGAACCTCCGCCGGCTCAGACGTGATCTTCTTGCCGTCGACGGTCAGCTCGTAGGTCTCCGGATCGACCTCGATGTGCGGCGTAGCGTCGTTGTGCTTCATGTCCTTCTTGGAAATGTTGCGCATGTTCTTCGCCTCGACGTACTTGCGGCCGATGTTCAGCGACTCCGGAACGCCTGCTTCGAATGCAGCCGAAGACAGGAACGTGACCGAGGTACGCGCAGCGGCGTGACCGTACGCGCCGAACATGTCGCGCATGGTGCGCGGCTGCGGGGTCGGGATCGAAGCGTTGGAGTCACCCATCACGGAGCGGACAATGAAGCCGCTCTTCAGCACGGTGTTCGGCTTGACACCGAAGTATGCCGGGTCCCAGATGACTAGGTCGGCGATCTTGCCTTCCTCGACGGAACCAATCGCGTGTGAAACACCAGCAGCGATTGCCGGGTTGATGGTGTACTTCGCCACGTAGCGCTTGATGCGGTTGTTGTCGTTGCCCTCGGAGTCGTCCTCGAGCGCACCGAACTGCTCCTTCATACGGTGAGCAACCTGCCAGGTGCGCAGGACAACCTCCCCTACACGGCCCATGGCCTGGGAGTCAGACGAGGTAATCGACATCACACCCAGGTCGTGTAGCACGTCCTCGGCGGCGATGGTCTCGCGGCGGATGCGGGAGTCAGCGAACGCGACGTCCTCCGGCAGGTCCGGGTTGAGGTGGTGGCACACCATGATCATGTCAAGGTGCTCATCCAGGGTGTTCACCGTGTACGGCAGGGTCGGGTTGGTCGACGCCGGCAGCACGTTGCTCAGGCCTGCAACCTTCACAATGTCCGGAGCGTGGCCACCGCCAGCACCCTCGGTGTGGAAGGTGTGGATGACGCGGTCGCCGATTGCCTCGATGGTGTTGTCGACGAAGCCGCCCTCGTTCAGAGTATCGGTGTGGATCGCGACCTGGATGTCCATCTCATCCGCAACGGAGAGCGCGGTGTCGATGGAGTTCGCAGTCGCGCCCCAGTCCTCGTGGACCTTCAGGCCGATAGCGCCGGCGCGGATCTGCTCACGCAGCGGGTTAGCCTCGGACGCGTGGCCCTTGCCCAGGAAGCCGACGTTGACCGGGAAGTCACGGGTGGCCTCGATCATGCGCGTGATGTTGGCCGCACCTGCGGTAACGGTGGTCGCATTGGTGGAATCGGCCGGGCCAACGCCGCCACCGATCATGGTGGTGGTGCCGTTGTCGAGCGCGACGCGTGCCTGCTCCGGGGAAATGAAGTGGATGTGGGTATCGATCGCACCAGCGGTGACGATCTTGCCCTCACCAGCGATAACCTCAGTGCTCACGCCGATAACGATGTCGATGTCGTCCTGGACGTCCGGGTTACCGGCGGTACCGATCTTGATGATCTTGCCGTCCTTGATGGCGATGTCAGCGACGTAGATACCGGTGTAGTCGATGATCAGCGGGCCGGTGATGACAACATCGGGAACCTCTTCGTCGCCTACCCAGCGGCTGTTCTGGCCCATGCCGTCGCGGATGACCTTGCCGCCACCGAAGGTGACTTCCTCACCGTAGTGGGTCAGGGACTTCTCAACGCGCGCCACAAGGTTGGTATCCGCCAAGCGGACGCCGTCACCGGTAGTCGGGCCGTAGAGCTCGGCGTACTGTTTACGCTCCATCTCAAATGCCATGATTAAATGCCTTTCTCTTTGGTGCCTTGTGTTTAGTCGAGCGGGCCGTTGACCTTGGAGTTGAAGCCGTAAACCTCACGGCGACCACCGAAGTCGACGAGCTGGACAGTGCGGCTATCGCCCGGCTCCAGGCGCACAGCGGTGCCGGCCGGGATGTCCAGACGCTTGCCGCGCGCAGCTTCGCGGTCGAACTCCAGATCGGCGTTGGCCTCTGCGAAGTGGAAGTGGGAACCAACCTGGACGGGGCGGTCGCCGCGGTTCGTCACCTCAAGGGTGGTTGCCTCGCGGCCCTCGTTCATGGTCAGTGGCCCGTTGTCAGAAATGAAGTACTCACCAGGGATCATGGAAACTCTCTTTTCTTAGCGAATCGGGTTGTGAACGGTGACCAGTTTGGTGCCGTCGGGGAAGGTTGCCTCAACCTGCACGTCGGAGATCATCTCGGGGACACCCTCCATGACGTCGTCGCGGCTGAGCACCTCGACACCCTCGCTCATCAGCTGGGCAACAGTCTTGCCGTCGCGCGCGCCCTCGAGGATCGCCTCGGAGATCAGGGCCACAGCCTCCGGCTGGTTCAGCTTGAGGCCGCGGTCTTTACGACGACGAGCGACATCTGCAGCAACCACGATGAGAAGCTTTTCCTGCTCACGCTTGGTCAGTTTCATTTTTGCTCCTTATATTTCGACGGCCCCGGCAAGCTACTGCTCGCCGGGGATCGGTAACTAGTTACAGCTTGTTAGGGTTGTTCGGAACTTCCTCCGGCGAGTGGCCAGGAGCCAGTCCCCCCCTTTATAGCTGATCCGACAGATTCGTGTCGGGGTTCTCTCCGTCGGCCTTCTTCTTGCCAAACAGGATGGCGAACAAACCGTTCTGATATGCCACAGTTGCAAGAATCATCAGCACACCGATGATCTGCAGCAGCGACGGGATCTCACCGAACAGCGGCGCCGCGATGATGACTGAGGTCACAGGCGACAGCAGCAGGATACCGGCAGACAGCGTCGGGTCGAGCCAGACGGAGCCGTACTGGACGAAGGTCCATGCGAGGGCCTGACCGAAGCTTGCCAGCGAAATCAGAGCGATCCAGTTACCAGCGGTCAGCGGGTCACCCAGCGTGGTCTCCGGGTTGACGATGGGCAGCACGCCGTCGATAAGCACACCGTTCTTGAAGTCGAAGCCGCCGCGAGCGGAGAAGGTGTGGGCAATGATGGTCAGGGCGACCATCTGTGCAGCCACGGTGTACATCATCGGCTGGATGTAGAGATCCTTGCGGGCCGAAGTACCAGCCTTGCGCGAGAAGTAGAGGTAGAACGAGTAGCAGATACCGGAGGTCAGACCGAAGGCGGTACCCAGGGTCGCGGTCTTAATGCCGTAGATGGTGTCGGGGCCAGTTGCCTCTGCGGTCTAGTCGAACACGCCACCGGTCAGCAGCACGCCGACCGCCATGATCGGAACCAGCACGAGGAAGACAGGCCGGATCTTGTACTTGTCAAAGATCGCGGTCAGCGTCGGCATGATGATCACCTGGAGGTTCATCAGAATAGCTGCGACACCCGCGCCGATGTAGAAGATCGAGTAGTTCCATGCGGTGAAGTCAACACCGAGGAAGAGGCCGGAGATCACGGAGTACATGATGCTCCTCTTTGTCAGGCCTTCCTTCTTCTTGATCTCCCAAATGCCGAACGGGAGGAGGATAAGGAAGCCAATAGACACACGGAGGAAGGCCTGGCTGGCCGGGTCCATGTTGGCAGCCTTCACCAACAGAGGCGTTGAGGCGAGGAATGCGGTACCGAGAACAAGCACCGCCAGAGCTTTGCCGTGAGACACCGGTTTGACCGGTGGTGGCGTCCGGACACCCGCCACACTATTTACTGATGATGTTACATGGGGTTCACAGTAGATAACTTGTATGGTGACACCAATACAGAGAGCGAAAATCGTAATAATTACATTGAGTCGCAATTTATGCAATTAATATTGTGAGCTAAAGCGCTATGTGCCCTTTGGGTATACAGGTCACAGTTTCCCAGAGCGGGGATAAGGGTGGCATTTGTAGTCGGGAAACAGTACGGGTGCTATTTTCCCCCCTATTTGGCGTGATTAATAATTGAAAGTCGTACGATGCATATTTTAATCAAATATTTAGTTGATGATTTCCAGGGAAAGTAGGCTGGAGGCCGTGACGGAAACGACGCTCCCCAACGCAGAACTCGCACGCACCGCGCGACAGCTCAATCTGCCCGGCTTTGGCCTCGAGCAGCAACAGCGGTTGCGCGATGCCCATGTCTTAGTTATCGGCGCCGGAGGTTTAGGGTGTCCAGTCATGCTGGCCTTGGCAGCGACCGGCATCGGCACGATCACGGTTGTTGACGATGACGTTGTCTCGCTGTCCAACATCCACCGTCAGATCCTCTTCGGCGCGCCCGACGTTGGCCGCAAGAAGGTCGAGGTAGCGGCGGAGCGGTTGCGCAAGCTCCAACCCGACATCACGGTGCATGCGGTAGACGCAAGGCTCACCGAAGCCAACATCATTGACTCACTGCAGGGCATTGATCTGCTTATCGACGGCTCCGACACCTTCCAAACCAAATTCCTCGTCGCCGACGCCGCCGAAATCACCGGCACTCCCCTCGTGTGGGGCTCCGTCCTGCGCTACCGCGGCGACGTTGCCCTGTGGTGGTCGGGCCCCGGCGCCCCCAGCGACGGAGTTGGCATGCGCGACCTCTACCCCGCCCAGCCGGACCCGGACTCCGTGCCTGATTGCGCCACCGCCGGCGTCCTCGGCGTAACCACGAGCGTGGTGGGTGGCCTCATGGCAACCGAGGTAGTGAAGTTTCTCACCGACGTCGGTGAAACGCGCATCGGTCGCCTTCACATGTACGACGCCCTGACCGCCTCTGTACGCCACTTCAACGTTGCGCACGATCCGCAGCGCCCCCTCGTGCGCGAGCTCGGGTCCTATGCGGGGGTCTGTGCAGTGCCGAGCGGCCCCGCCGAAGTGCAGGAGGGACAAGACCTGATCGACCTGATTGCGGAAGGCAACGCCAGCTCGCTCGACGTCCGCGAGCCACACGAGAAACTGCTAAAAGACATCGCCCACCCCGGTCCGAACCTGCCGATGAGCGAGCTGGAGCGTGCCGAGGAAGTTCTCAGCACGCTGCCCGCTGGCGACGTGGTGGTCTACTGCGCATCGGGCAAGCGCTCAGCCCGGTTTGTTGACGAGTTCGACCCCCTTGCCGCGGCGCGCGGCATCACGCTGCACTCGCTGCCAGGCGGAGCGAACCGTTGGGGCGAGGACCTGATCTGACACGGTTTAGGGCGAACTCCTTTAAGACATCGAGAAACAATCCACGAACGCGGTCAGCTTCTCCCCCACGCGAGCACGAACCTCATCGTGGTTCGCCTGCCGCCCAAACCTGGATGTAGTCGGCAGCAGCTTGGTCATGGCAGTCCCAGACGTGGGCACTACACCCGTGCGTAGTGCTTCCTCCACAAACGAATAGGTCAGATCGCGCTTGAGTTTTTCTTCTTCGATCAGCTGATTCAGTTCCTGATCCCGCCTAACTCCCACAAATTCCTCGAAGCTTTCATCTGTGTTAGTGGACGCACTAGTCCCCTCCCCGGAATCCATGAACTCGTCGAATTGGTCACGCATGCCACGCAAGGATGGCGATGCATCAAGGTTGCGACCAATAACCGCGCGGGTTTCATGCGCGCCTGCCTCGTCGCCTTGTCCCTTTTTACGCGGTAATCACCCATCAACATGACGATATAATCAACGTTGATCTCGACCTGTTTGACCAGCTCGATCCCGAGCACGAGCTGGTCATCACCTGGTTCATCCTCGCCAGAGTCATCCACTACACGCTCAGCGTCACGCTTAGACTTGAAATCGTCGTGTAAGTCCAAATACATCGACTTGTAATCTTGGAACTCGCGCTCCGTGATGAGCTTCTTGTCCTGAAACTCATCGAACGAGGTGAAGATGTTCTCCAGCTTGAGGATCTCGCCGTAAAGCTTCACAAACCCAACCTGAGCCTTCTCGGACGCAATCCACTCACCCGCTGGGTAGAACTGCTTCAAGTCCTCCACCTTGAGCTCATACTCGCGGTAGAAATCCTTAAACGGTGCGAGGATGGCCACTTGAGCAGCGTTGTCCGCGCTACCAAATAGCTCGAGCTCTTCGTTCGTGTTCTCGTCCAGATCCCGAAACGCCACAATGTTGCCGTAGGTTCTGACCGAGTTGAGGATGCGGTTCGTGCGCGAAAACGCCTGAATCAGCCCGTGCATCCGCAAGTTCTTATCCACGAACAAGGTGTTGAGCGTGGTCGCGTCGAACCCGGTCAGCCGACAGCGCTGGATTCGATGTTGCGGAAAACCTGCTCGATAGTCTCATTGAGGTTTGGATCGTCGTGAGCGCGCTTGCGCGTTTTCGAACAGTTGCGACGGAGGAATAGAGAAACCCTTGTCTTAGACAACACCTGTTGCGACCGGCTAGTTGGTAGCGGTGTGGTGACTTTCGGGTAGCGGTTCAGTGGGTATCCGGTAGCGGGGTTTGCGGTGGCGGGTGATGCTTTCGGGTGGTTGC
>ERZ1029884.167-NODE-167-length-13762-cov-9.619246_pt1 | contig 13762 bp, 15 predicted proteins | sample MGYA00519233_ERZ1029884 | MGnify/ENA primary metagenome ERZ1029884 (study PRJEB33666, sample SAMEA4610931) | skin metagenome | biome: Human-associated habitat; feature: Malodor aspect; material: skin | place: Philippines | collected 2015-08 ...
ATCGAGATCAGCTCACGCATTCGCTCAGCACTCGCGAGGCCACCGGGCAGGCCTGGGGCGAGGCATGCAGCCAGCTCATGGAACTTCACGCGCCCTCCTCGTCTCTGCGGATCTCACGGTTCCTCACGGATTCGCCTCACGCTTTCTCACTGCCTGGCGAACCCCGATTTCTAGGGTTCTAACCAGATACCACGACCAGTCGCGGCCACCACGAACGTGAAGACGTTCTTCAAAACTTACCGTGAGTCGCTGACAAATAACGGCTCAACACGAGCGTGCACACCACACGATGGGCTCTGAAATTGGAGAAGTGCGCCGGCTCTGTTTACGAAAGGCATCTACCTATCCGAACGCGACCGGACCACCACCGCACTCTTGGGCGCAGGGTTGGCGATCACAGCACGCAGAGGCATCGGCTTCGAGCCCGGTACCGGTTCTCACACATGTTTGACGTAGCAGTAGCTGCTAGTGGAAATTAGGCCAGTTCGTCGTCCTCGAAAAAGTCGTCGTCGATTTCGTAGAGCGTAAATTCGAGGGCCTTATGTACAGCCACTCCGTAGGAGAGCATTAATGAAGTGAGTGTAATGCCGTCGATCAGCACGATCTTGCCGTGTCGGTAGCCTGCTGCGGTCTTTTCTGCTGCGGGCTGGAACGAGGAGGTTGTGATGAAGACGCCCAGGTTCGCGCCTTTGGCATTAAGTGAACCGATGAAGTTCCGTACTTCGGGCTCGCCGACTTTGTTTGAGTCCGAGTAGCGCTTGGCTTGGATATAAATATTCGTCAATCCCAGGGCATCTTGGCGGATGACCCCATCGATGCCACCGTCTCGCGTACGACCCACGTGCTTTTTCTCCCCGTGCGTACCGCCGTAGCCCATCGCCCACAACACGTCGATGACCGCGCGCTCGAAGAACTCTGGAGATGACTCTTGAAGCTTTTTACGCAGTTTGGTTTCCGTCTGGGCATTAAACGTACGTTCACCAGCGGTGAGGGATTCGACCGGGTCAACCAATTCTTCACTACTAGGGCTAATGCTTGGAACAGTATCGTCTGCGCGACGACGCTGGGCGATCTCTCCCTGATAGGCCCGCCACACCCGCCACTCCAACATATCCTTCTCGGAATATTCACTTAAAGAACGCTGATCAACCTCCTTGCCATCGTCGGTGATGCGGTAGTGACCACGCCGTGGCCGCTCGAGCAGCCCTGCTTGAGTCAGAGCGGAACAGGCCCAGTGGATGCGGTTAATGTAACGGTGCTGACCCGAGGCGATCCGCTCGCTGCGAACCTCCTGGGGCAGCTCCATGTGATTGGCGACCATCTCGCAAACGTCCCTGACAGCGTGTTCCTCGCCATTGTTCAGTACCCGTAGAACAATTGGACGGAACTGGTCAATTGTTGGGGTGTTGTCAATCGTCATCGCCACGCGTCGCCTTCATTTTCGACATCAATCAAATCCTATTGATTCTAACGAGCACTTTTGGTGCGCCTGTGACTTCGACAACCTCGCCCCCAAACAACCTAGCCATGACCATGATCGGCCCCAACAAGCGCTACTACGCCACCAACACCGAAGAAGGAGAAGCATGCAAAGTTGGTGAAGTAACCGGTAGTCACGTTGTTCTAGTGGTTCGCAGCCATAGGCACCATCTCGTTCCTGTCGTACAGATTGCGCCGCAAAACCTTCATCCAAGATGGTCAGTCGCCTTTCACGACGATTCTCGCCATTGGATTCTTCCTTGGCTTGGTCACTGCCGTATGAGCACGGGTCTATTTGGTTGTGCGAAGATTTTCACGGAAATAGTCGACTAGCTGCAATGAATCCTCGAGCATCTCGGTGCGCGATCTCGCTTTCACCCCCGTGTGCCGCCCTTACCAAAACACAATATTCGCCATTTTGTTCGAAGTCTGAGTTGTCGTGTCGGCCCGCTGCGTAATGTCACACCAGGTACTTGCCCATGACGGCCAATTGCTGGCAGAAAGGACCTCGGAATGATAGAGCGCGACTACGTTGAAAAAGTCATGAAAACGTGGAATCCCCACGTCCCCGACAGTGAAGTCGAGTCCACATACAAATACATGCAGGAGGAGTGGCAGGAACACGTAAAGCACTCGCTGCAGTCCAAGATGGAAGAGTACGAAGCCGCGGGAATTCCTCCAGGGCCGGCGATCGAACAACTCGAAGGCGCATTCATCGAGAAAGCAGCCCTCAAGTCCGTCATCGACATCCATCTGGGCGAATACCTCGAAGAGATTGAAAAACGCCGTCGGGGACACAACCGCGACTACTACGCACACCTCTGGACCATTCAAGATCCAGACGGCTGGAGGAAAACACCCTGGGAGACGGACATCAACCCACAACTTGCCGTTGCGTTGATACAGAGTTTTCCCGAGGAGGGGCCCGAATTCTATGTCTTCACAGCAGCCCGGATCGAGCGTGAGCTCTATGAGACGGGTGAGATGCCCGAAATCAGCGAGACCTTTCTGGAGGAAGTTCGCGAAGCAATCGCGGAGTGGGAGGCCGCAGGTGCCCCACGGGAGAGGCTCTCGTTCGCAGACGTGCGCGTCTAGCCACGGGAGGAAATGCTCGAAGGCCTTGGGCTGCCCCTGCTTGGTCACGTTCCAGCGGACGCCGAAGAGGTAGTCCCTGGTTGAGGCGGGGCTCGTTACGCTCCGCGAGCTTCGTCGATGAGGCGGAGAAGCTTACTCACAGGGATTGAGGCTTCACTCTCAACCAGAGCATTCGCTCCAGCTTCGAGAAATCTGCGAAGCACATCATTGGTAGAAACACCTTCAGCAGCCGCAATCTCACGCGCGCCCCTGAGCACACGGTTGGGCATGCTCACCGTGAATGCAACTGTGGCGTCCGGGTCGGCCACATCGCCGAGATCCACGCGTTCGGCATCTTCCATGAGCGCAGATGTGTCGTTGTTGTCGTAGTAGGAACGTATATCTTCCAGTTTTTGTTCGTTCATCGTTACCCCTTTTATCGGAACCGCCGGATTTCCTGCACCGTCATGTCACGCGAAGTCACTATATAGGCCCTTCCGTCTTCGGCTTCGGCCATAGCTACGAAGAGATACCGCCAGCATCGGTTTGCCCATAAGACAGACACGTGCCTTCCCGCCCATTCAACAACAGATTGCTAAGTAGCCATGTTTGGCTCCCTCTAAGAGTCAGGTGTGACGTGAATTCCAGCAAGCCACGCGTATGACCGCGTCGGACTCGCATGTATACGCCGTTGATTCTGTAAGAATCCGAACAGCGTGCACGATCACCGTTGCAAATCGGGGGCGCAGTGGTATATAGTTGGTGGCGATAGATCCCCGGTCAGGCCTCTTTCCCTTTGCGGGCAATGCACAAATGACCGGGGCCTTTCTCTTTCTATGGAGGCATGCCCGATGCCGAAAAATTGGCTGAGCTACGACCAACAAGTAGATCTACTCAGCCAGCGTGGTATGCGCGTAGATGACAACGTCGCTGCAAGCGAGTTCCTATCGAGGGTCAATTACTACCGTTTCTCTGGGTACTTTCGGCATTGGCAGCATGACCCAGCAAAAGGCGACAATCGATTCTTTGAAGGCACTTCATTCGACGATATTCGTTCGCTTTACGATGCCGAGCAAGAACTTGCGAGCGTTTGTGATGAACTGCTGCACCCTCTGGAGATTCTTCTCCGCACCAAGTTCGCTTATGCCTATGGTCGACATGTTGGGGTAACCGGAATGTTCGCTCGCGGTGAGGGGTTTACTCAATCGCCCCAACAGGACGCTGAACGCGTCGAAGAGCACGCGCTTTCCAACCTAGATCGCAGCAAAGAAGCTTTCGTCGCTCACTACCGCGATGACGTCAAACAAGGTCGCACTTACAAGCCTGAAGCCTATGACCGAATGCCGATATGGGTTGCTGTGGAGGCATTCTCATTTGGAACCTTGTCTCGTCTCATAGAGGCTTCCGGAGACTCTGGCGTACTCGACCACATCGCAGACTCGATGAATACATCGCGCAAATTGCTGCCCGGCCAGGTCAAGTCATTCGTATACTTACGTAACCGAGTAGCCCACTGCGCTCAACTATGGAACCATCGTGTGCTTGATGTTCCCGGTCTACAACCGAAAACTTCAAGACGAATCAAGCGCACTTACCGCAACTTCTCGGATCACTCGGTTTACAAAATCCTTGTTGCTCTTGACGACGTCGCTACCCGTTCAGGCATTTCGACCAACTGGCTAGAAGACACAATCGAGCCGCTATTGGACAACCACCCGTTGCTCGCGAAAGGAATCACCCAACCGGCGCGATACGGGGAAATGCCCTCTAACACCCTTATCGACTAGTCCTTTGTGTCCTCGAACGTGGTCAGCAGCCCTACCCCTGCTTGGTCACGTTCCAGCGCACGCCGAACTTGTCCTCCACCACGCCGAAGTGGTCGCCCCACGACGCGAGGGCGAAGGGCATGACGGTGTTGCCGCCGTCGTCGGCAAGCGTTGCGTAGAGCGCCTCACCTTCCTCCGGCGTCTCCACGTACGCGGTGAAGCCGAAGTCGCCCCGGTTGAGGCTGGTTTCATTGCGCTCGAGGTCGTCTCCGCCCGAAATGGAAAACGGACCGGTAAGCGTGGCGTGGGCGATAGCCTCGCACGGCGGGTCGAAGGGGAACTTCACCCCTTGATCCAGCTGTTCGCCGTAGGTGAGCAGCTCAAGATCGCCGCCGAAGACGGATTGGTAGAACTCCAGCACCTCGCGTGCGTTGCCGGGGAAAGAAACATAGAGCTGTGTCGTCGTTGCCATGTGCGCCGAATCTAACAGGACATGAGAAACACCCGCCGACGCTCGACGGGTGTTTGGGTGGAGACAACCTACGCGGTCTTCTCCTTCGAACGGTCGAAGGCCAGCAGAATCAGGCCAACGACGATCCAGCTGCACAGGACGATCCAGGAACCCTGCGCGTCCGCGCCGTCGAAGAAGCTCAGCGAGCGCACGAGGTAGCCGGTCGCGCCAATCGGCATGAGCTGGCCCAGTGCGGACCAGCCGGCCGGCAGCAGCCATGGGCCTGTGGCCAGGCCGGCCAGCGGGTTAGCCACAAAGATGGTCAGCACCACGCCGAGGCCAGCACCCGGCACGCCAAGAAGTGCGCCAAGACCGGCGGTGACCGACGAGGTTGCGGCGATGCCGGCAGCGATAGCCAGCCACTCCATGCCCACGCTGCCGCTGAGCGAGCCGTAGATGCCGTGCAGCATCCAAACCGCAACACCCGCGCCGAGGATGGACACACCCGTGATGACTGCGACCTTCGACCACTTGCGGCCACGAAGCAGCACGGTTGCAAGCATTCCGGAGATCACGCCACCGAACGCGAGCGGCAGGCCGAGCAACGCCAGGCCCTGGGCCTGCGGGTCATCCTCGGTCGTGGGGGCGAGATCCTCGGTCTCCACCGGCATGCCGGAGGACTGCATGTTCTGGGCAAGGCCATTGAGCATCTGCACGTACGGTGCACCGTTACCGGAAGCGGTGTAGACCGTGGCGCTGCCCTGCCCGATTGCGATCGCGCCGACCGCGTCGCGGTTTCGCACCATATCTTCAGCCTCGTCCTGTGAGCTCACCACGACGAAGTCCGGGTGCTCCTCCTGCTGCTCCGCCTGAGCACGCAGCTTCTCAACGACCGGCTCCGGCCCCGCCACTGCCACCGGCACCCCGTCCGGGCCGGAGGCGAAGGTGGGCGCAAGAAACGCCCACAGCATGAGGCCGAGGATTATCGGCAGGCCCAAAATCAGGGCGATGGTCTTTTTCACGGTGCTGTTGGTGTTGTTGATGCGGCTGCCATCGGTGGTGGCGGTTTCCTGTTGCACCACGGTTGTGCTCATCGTTTCCTCCAAGTGGAACAGACTGTTTCGCTTTTACGAAGTGGATCATATTGTTTCATTTTTCGGTTGTCAAGGGTAAAGTGCCGGATATGCGAAAAGATGCTGCTGAAAACCACAAAGCGCTTGTAGAGGCGGCCACGACGCTCATTGCCCAGATGGGGCCGAAGGTCTCGCTGCGCACCATTGCGAAGGAAGCAGAGGTGGGTGTTGCCACCGCGAGCCGCCACTTCCCTACCAAGGATGACCTCTACCGCGCGGTGCTGGAAAACATCATCGACAAGATGCGCGCGATCGTAGACAAGCACGTTCCCCGCCTCCCCGGCGCCCCCGAGGCGACGTGGCGCTGCGCCATCACTGAGATGGTGGACAACGGCTTCCCTGCCGTCGTCCAAGAATTCCTGCCCGTGTTCGCACCCCACATGGGCCAAGAGGAACGAAACATACTGATAGAAAAGGTAAAAGCCCTCTACCGTCCCCTCCTCACGGAGGCGAAAAAGTACGGGCTGTGCCCCGGCGACCTCGACGTCCTAGACTTCCATTTCGGCATCATCACACTGTCGCGGCCGCTGCCAACCATCGCAGAAGAGGTGTTCGCCCGTAGCAGGGGGTGGCTCGTAGACGTGTTTATCGACGGGCTGCGGGCGCAGGCCGAAGGGTCACAAAGCAACCACTCACAAAGCACAATCGTGTAATTCGTGCCACAATGCGGCGGTGTGAGGATCGAGAAGCAACGCTCCCGAAAACCGTCCAGCAATCCGAAGTACGCAACCTCCCCCTCCACCACCCACTACCGCGGCACGTCGCCGGCACGCATGCAGGCGACGAGGTTCCGCAACAAGCAGCGGATCCCGATGATCCCGGCGTATTAAAGGTCCGCTACAGGAGCTCGTCGATAAGCGAGCGCACGCGATTGTCAATGTCGTCGCGCACGAGGCGCATGCGCTGCATGCCTTCGATGCCGCGGAGCGAGGGTTCGTCGGTACGCCAGCGCTCCAGCGTGCCGCGTGCGTCGTCGGGCATGTCCACCTGCGCGTCTTCGCCGAGCACCACAACGCGATCAACGCTGCGCAGCAGTTCCGGATCGATGGGTTTGGGCGTGCCGCGCGACATGTCGGCGCCGGCCTCTGCGATCGCCTCGACCGATTCCTGGTTCAGCGACGTGCCAGGTTTGGTGCCCGCGGAGTGGATGCCGAGCTGGCTACCCGCGTGCTTCTCGGCGAGCGCCGCCGCCATCTGGGACTTTCCGCCGTTGCCGACGCACACAAACAAGACTGAGGGCTTCATAACGTCTCCTTAGGACAATTTGGGCAGGGTTGGGTCACCCGGGAACAGTTTCGGGCCGATCCCACGCATGAGGTAGACGAGGCCGACGAGGATAGGGATCTCGATAAGCGGCCCGATCGTGCCCGCCAGCGCCTGGGCGGACGTGGCGCCGAACGTGCCGATCGCCACTGCGATGGCCAACTCGAAGTTGTTGCCAGCCGCGGTAAAAGACACGGACGCAGACTGGGCGTAGCCCATCCCCGACGCCTTGGACACCACAAGTGCGATGGCGAACATGCCGACGAAGTAGCACAGCAGCGGGATCGCCACTCGTGCCACCGTCCACGGCTGGGAGAGGATCTGGTCGCCTTGCAACGAGAAGAGCAGGACGATGGTGTACAGCAGGCCGATCAGCGCGAGCGGGGAGATCCGAGGCAGGAAGGTGTTTTCGTACCAGTCGCGACCCTTGGTGCGCTCGCCGATGACGCGAGACAGCAGCCCGGCCAACAGCGGGATGCCCAAGAAGACCAGCACGGATGACACAATCGCCCAGAAGGAGAACTCCACCGAGGTGGTCTCCAACCCCAGCCAGGCGGGCAGGATTTGCAGGTAGAACCAGCCGAGTACCCCGAACATGAGGACCTGGAACACCGAGTTGATGGCGACGAGCACTGCAGTAGCTTCGCGGTCGGCGCAAGACAGGTCCGACCACACCAGCACCATAGCGATGCAGCGAGCGAGACCGACGATGATTAGACCGGTGCGCAGCTCCGGGGCGTCCGGCAGGAAGATCCAGGCGAGCGCGAACATGAACGCGGGGCCGACGATCCAGTTCAAGATGATGGACACGGTCATGAGCCGTTTATCGGTGGCAATCTCGCGGGTCTTGTCGTAGCGCACCTTGGCCAAGGGCGGGTACATCATGACCAGGAGACCGAGCGCGATCGGAAGCGAGATGCTTCCGACTTCGAGACTCTCGAGTGCGCCCGAAAGCCCCGGCACCGCTCGGCCGAGGGCGAGGCCCGCCGCCATGGCGAGCATGATCCACACCGGCAGGAAGCGGTCAAGAAACGACATACGCTCTACTGGCTGAGAGGTTGTGTCTTCCATCTAGAATCCTTATCTATTGACAGCATTCAAAACGAACACTAAGCGACATATTTATCACTGTCAATATGACGAGGTAGGAAGCATGAAAGATTACGTCGCCACCACAGAAAACACCGGCCTCGACTGCTGCTCGCTGGGCTCCGGCTTGCTCTCCGAAGACGACGCGACGCGTTACGCGGACCTGTTCAAAGTTTTAGCGGACCCCGGCCGGCTACAACTTCTCTCCAGAATCGCCGAAGAGGGCTGCGAGCCGATGAGCGTGGGCGAACTCACGCAACGCTCCGGGCTAAGCCAACCGACAGTTTCCCATCACCTCAAAATGCTTACCGAGGCCGGCCTCCTAGAAAAGAGCCGCCAGGGCAGGACAGTCATACACCGGCTGCGCCCGGAGCTGTTCGAAGAACTTCGCACCGTGCTGCAGATGGACTGAGACTCACCGGCGGAAGATAGAACCATCCCAACACGCCGAACATGCGCACCCGGAACACCCAGTTGATAACCGCTAGCAAGGCAGGCCTCCCTATCCGCACACGCCCAAATTCGACTACACTACCCCGCCGCCGTAACGAGCATGATCCACACCGGCAAGAACCGGTCCAAAATCACAGGCGCTCTACTGGCGAAGTAGGTTTCGTCATGACACTCTGTCGCACACCCCTACTGCCGTGAGAACCGCTCGAGGTCGTCCGGCGCACCGGCGAGTACGACGAGGTCAGATGTCGCAAGGCGGTGACCGGGCGCGAAGGGCCGCCACTCGCCGTTTCCCTCCCGCACCGAGACCACCTGCACGCGGTGCTTCGACCACAGCGCATCGGCGTCGACGGGTCCGTCGAGCAAGGCGCGTGGCGGCACCATCTTGATCATGCCGTAGTTGGGCGCCAGTTCCGCGAAATCCTGAAAACGCCCGCCGAGCAGGTGCGCGACCCTGCGACCGGTGTCGTACTCGGGGCGAACAGCGTGGTGGACCCCGAGACGTTGCAGGATGCGCGCGTGGGACTCCGAGTCGGCTTTGGCCCAGATGTCGGGGACGCCGAGATCCACCAAGTTGGAGGCGGTAAGGATCGACGCCTCTAGGCCGGAGCCGATGCCGATTACGGCGCGCTCAACTTCTTGCACGCCGAGTTGGCGTAGTGCTTCGGGGTCGGTGGTGTCGGCAACGATGACGTCGGTAAGCAGTGGCGCGTACTCGTGCACAAGCCGCTCGTCGTTGTCGATGCCGAGTACCTCCACGCCGTAGCGCGTCAACTCGTTGGCTATCGATCCACCGAAGCGACCGAGCCCGATGACCACCACTGGGGGAATGTCGATCCGCTGCTTGCTGCGCATCCGGGAGCCTGGGAAGTTAGCCAATGAACGGCCTTTCTACTGGGTATTCGTACCTGCGATGCACGTTGCGGGTCGCCAGCGCAGCAACGAGCGTGAATGGGCCGATGCGGCCGAGATACATCAGCAGGCATAACACGAGCTGGGAGGGCATGCTTAACGACGACGTAATGCCGGTGGACAACCCAGTAGTCGCAAATGCACTCATGACCTCGAAACTGACTTGATCCGCGCTGAACTGTGGGTCGAACACGCGGAGCGCCGCCACACCGAGTGTGACTGCGCACACCCCCGCGGCGGCCACAGTCATCGCTTGACGCACCACTGTCTTCGGCACCGTGCGGTGCCCCACTGTGGTGTCGTCGCGGCCGCGGAACTCGGCGGCCATGGCGGCCAACAGCACAATCGCGGTGGTGAGCTTGATGCCGCCGGCGGTACCTGCGGAGCCTCCCCCGATGAACATGTAGAGGTCCGTGACCATAAGCGTGATCGGGTTCGCGTCGGCGTAGTCGATGGAGTTGAACCCGGCAGTGCGCGGGGTGACGCCGCTGAAAAACGCGTTGAGCAGCTTCGCACCCAGCGGCATTCCAGCGAGGAATCCGCGCCTCTCCAACAGGGCGATCAACAGCATCGCGGTGACGACGAGGAACGCGGTGCCCCACAGCGTTATGCGTGTGGTCACCGACAGTCGCCGGGAACTCACCGGGGTGGCGTGGACCATGCCGCGGATTCGTTCGCGCAGGCGCGCAACCAGTTCGGACAGCACCGGGTAGCCAAGTCCGCCAATCATGAGCGCACCCGCCAACGGCAGCAGTATCCACCCGTCAGTGTTATAAGAGATCAGGCTGTCGGAACGCAGGCCGAACCCGGCGTTGTTGAACGCGGAGACAGCGTGGAAGACACCCTCCCACGCCGCGCGGGCAACCGGCATGTCGTAAGTAACAAGGAAACGGGCGAACAGCATCACGGCGACGGCAGCCTCGAACGCCAGGGTGAGCTGCAGCGTAGCCAGCAGCGTGGCGCGTACTCCGCTCTCCAGAATTGGCCTGCCTTCCGCGGCTGTGGAGTAGCGCGAGCGCAAGTTCACCCGGCCAGTCAACAGCATCCCAGTCAACGACGTGATGCTCATGATGCCCAGTCCGCCCACCTGGATGAGCACAAGCACAATCACTTGGCCGAAGATGTTCCAGTGGCTGCCGGTATCTACCGTCACCAGGCCGGTCAGTGACGTCGCGGAGGTAGCAGTAAACAGCGCGTCCGTCACGGGCGTTGCACTGCCGTCGGCGGAGGCCAGCGGCAGCGTTAACAACGCCGTTCCCGCGAGAATAAGAAGGAGAAATCCCAGCGCAGTCAGTTGCGCCGGCCTGAACCACCTCAGGGAGGCCGTAGTGTTCACCGGTAGAAGATTACTCCTGCTGCGCTGTTATCTGCTCGCGCAGCAGCAATACGTCCTCGTCGGTGTACGTCGCCGCGATCTGGGTGTCGTTGCCACCGGAGAGGTTCACGCGCGACAGGCGCACGCGCTGCGACCCCGGCACCAGCGGGAACGACGCCGGCCGGTCCGCGATCTGCTTGACGCGGTACCCGGCGCGCAGGGCGCAGTGGTTGAGCCAGACGTCGTCGGCACGCGGTGCGACGTCCAGAAAATCGGTGCCGCGCGAGGAGACGAACTCGACCATGCCGGGCGGGTAGAGCACACCGTCGACGCCGGTGGCGAAGTTGAGGTGCGAGGCCTCGGTGGTGCGGACGGGGCGCCATTTTTTGTAGGGGGCGATGGTGTCGTCGTTAAGCATGATGCGATGGGCGCGGAATGCGGTGACGTGTGATGCGTCGGCGGCGGCGAGGAGGGTTTCGGCGAAGTCGCGCGGGTAGAGCACGTCGTCGTCGACGGTGATCACGTTGTGGCCGGGAAACTTGTCAAAGGTGCCGAAGTACTTAGTGTGCGGGCCGTAGCCGCCGGGGGATTCGTGGATGTGCAGGCCGCGGTCCACAAGCCCGCGAAGGGCGCTCGGCCAGGCAGCGTGGTAGTCGACGGGGTCGAGCCAGAGGTGTACCGGGAGGCGCGTCGTGCCGACGAGCAACGACGCGATCGCCGTGGACGCAGACTTCAGCCGGGTGCCGTGGGTGGTGAGCGAAATGACGGTCTCGCCAGTTTCGGGAAAGGCGGCGTCGGCGTTTTTGGCGGCATGCTGCAGCACCGGAAGGCGCACGAACGCCCCCGTGGCGGCGACACCCTGGCGCACGGCGTAGTCGATCCACATGGCGAATAACCCTAGCCGACGGGCGGGAGAGGGTGCATGATGGAGACCATGACTGACACTGGGACTGAAACCGCCCCGTTCCACCACTGGTGGCAAGCCGCCCGCCCCCACACCTGGCCCAACGCGTTCGCCCCCGTCATCGCCGGCACCGGCGCCGCCGCCTCGTACGGGCAGGCGCACATCGGTCACGCCGTCCTCGCGCTGATTGTGGCGTGGGCGCTGATCATCGGCGTGAACTTCGCCAATGATTACTCAGACGGCATCCGCGGCACGGACAAGGATCGCACCGGACCGACGCGTCTGACCGCGGCGGGACTTGCCGAGCCGGAGCAGGTGAAACTCGCGGCGTTCGCGTGCTTCGGCGTGGCGGCGCTATTCGGCATTATCCTGTCGGTGGTCTCCGGCGCGTGGTGGCTCATCCTGGTCGGCGCGCTGTGCATCGCGGCAGCGTGGTTCTACACCGGCGGTGAAAGCCCGTACGGCTACTCCGGGTTGGGCGAGGTGTCCGTGTTCATCTTCTTCGGACTCGTCGCGGTGATGGGCACGGAGTTCACGCAGTCCGGGTTCGTGTCCTGGGAGGGCTTCCTGTGCGCGATTGCGGTCGGCGCGATCTCGGCGTCGGTGAATCTGGCCAACAACATCCGCGACATCCCTACAGATAAAGAGGCCGGCAAGAACACGCTCGCAGTCAGGCTTGGCGACGACCACTCGCGCCGCCTGTTCACCGCCCTGACCTTTGCCCCGTTCGTGGTCACCATCCTGCTGGCGGTCTCCGCCACCCCGGCGCTGGCCGCGTTTGCCGCGCTGCCGTTCGCGGTGGCGTCTGTATTGAAGGTCCGCGGCGGCGCTTCCGGGAAGGAGCTCATCCCGGTGCTGGGTATGAACGGCAAGGCGATGCTGATCTGGTCCGTGGTCACCGCGCTTGCCATGGCGTGGGTGGGCTGGCAGATCTTCGGCGGCGCCGGCGGGCCGGTTCCGTACACCTCCTAGACTCTGCAGGCATGCTCGACGTCCTCACCGGCTTCGCCATCATCTTCACCGTCATCGCGGCGGGGTGGTGGCTCGCGCACAAGGGTGTCATCGGCCCGGGCGAGGCGCGCCTGCAGTTAAACCGCATCGCCTTCCACGTGGCCACCCCGGCGCTGATCTTCTCATCGGTGGCCGTCTCCGACACCGACGCATTCTTCTCCCCGGTCATCCTCGTCATCGCGGTGGCCACGGTGCTGACCATGCTCATCTACTGGGCGATCAGCGCGGTGTGGTTCAAGCAGGACGCGGCGGAGACGATGGCGGGTGCGGCGTCCGCGTCCTACTACAACTCTGTCAACATCGGCCTGCCGATTGCCACCTACGTGCTCGGCGACCCGACGTACGTCATCCCCGCGCTCGTGCTGCAGATGGCGGTGCTCTCCCCCATCGTGATCGCGGGCCTGGACCGCGGCGCCTCCGGGTTCTTCAAGTCCGTCGTCTCGGGCCTGACCGCACCCGTGGTGGTCGCGGCGTTCGCGGGCTTCGCCGTCTCCGCGGCCTCCTGGCAGGTCCCCGAACCCGTCCTTGCACCCCTGGAAATCCTCGGCGGCGCCTCCATCCCGCTGATTCTCATGAGCTTCGGCGCGTCGCTGACCGGCGAGAAAGTCCTGCAAAGCCACCGCTTACCGACGACCACCGCCACCGCCCTCAAACTCATCGGGATGCCTGCCGTTGCGTGGGTCGTCGCAAAGCTACTGCACCTAGGGCCCGAGGAAACGTACGCGGCGCTCATCCTGTGCGCGCTGCCGACCGCGCAGAACGTGTACAACTACGCGGCGACGTACCGCTCCGGCGAAGTGATCTGCCGCGACACCGTCTTCCTCACCACCTTCCTCGCGCTGCCGGCGATGCTGCTCATCGCCGGGGTGTTCTAGCTGTACTGACCTCAAACGTTGGTCAATCGTGAAAACC
>ERZ1029884.169-NODE-169-length-13724-cov-5.977394_pt1 | contig 13724 bp, 25 predicted proteins | sample MGYA00519233_ERZ1029884 | MGnify/ENA primary metagenome ERZ1029884 (study PRJEB33666, sample SAMEA4610931) | skin metagenome | biome: Human-associated habitat; feature: Malodor aspect; material: skin | place: Philippines | collected 2015-08 ...
ATATTGATATAATTCAATCGAATATAGGAGAGGTCTTACCATAAGTAGACATTGAAAAAATAGAGAGTCCATGCTAAAAGTTGGAATTGAAAAATTGGAAAAGTCTTGCCATAAGTAGACATTAAAAAGCGACCAACTGGTCGCTTTATTTTTATGTCGTTAACGAGGGGTATAATAGTGATATTGATCTAATTTAAAGATAGGCGTTACTTTACATATCTTACGGATCACCTGTTGATAACGATTTGTTAAGTGAAGAACTTTGATAAGAGCTGCTTGAATCGTTTCATCAGATACATTGGGTTTAAAAAGACGAATGAAATCGTCTTTGAATCGGACGTCATCAATCTCTATATATCTGACTGCTGTTTGAGCCGGCTTACCAGATGTTTCATATGTTTTATCTCCATCAGCCGTGCGACAAACTACTAACTCAGATAAATGGTTAAACAACACAGTTAGTGACACTTCAGCATCAACTTCTACCGTCTGATCACCCACAACGTGATCTCTTAATAAGTGCATGACTTCAGGGTAATCACCCGGCTTAAACACCAAATGATCAGTTAATAACGCGTGAGATAACACACGATAATTTAACAAAACTGTAGGATCTGACATTGGATCAGACGCACCTTCAACAGCATATTGATGGAACTTGTGATCAGCAACGTTTAAATAAGAGAAACGAGAATCAAGTGTTGAAACATCGTCACAAACAATAGTTGGATGTTTACCTTTAACAACTTTTGCAACACGGTTCAGTGTGTGATGAGAGATTTGTTTTTGTATTTCTTTTTTCATTATAACCACTCCTAAATTTGTGTATGTATTCATATAAACACTAAAATACCGAGTACAGTGAGGTACGGAGGTATTAATTTAGGGATAGGGAGTTGAATCAGTGTGGTCAATGAAGCAGCTCGATTGAGCCCGTCTCAAAAAAGCTAACCTGAAGATATTTATCATAAAAAAAAGACGACTATAGTGGTTATAGTCGTCTTGAAGTGGTTATTTACTCAGGCTCTTTAATTTTATATCTATTTTTCATTTTACTTGGATCTAAGTAAGGGATATCCACTTTCTTCCATGAACCATTGTGTTGAATATAGCAAGATGTTTTATTGCTGATAAAATTGAGTTTTTTAATATCGAACTCGTTATCAGCCGGGATTTTTTCAGTAGAAGCGAGTTTTACCTTATCACCATGATCAATATGATATGATTTATCCACTTTCATAATAAAGTTTTTGACATCGCTTTTAATAAGTACGGTTCTGACATCTTTATTTTTTAGATCTTTAGTAAAGTCATCATTTTTAGTTTCTTTTTTAGCATATAATGATTCATCAGATACGTTTGTAACAACACCTTCTGCTTTGAACGTGATATAGTGCATATCTTTAATATTATTAACAATAATAAGTTTTTGGTAAAACATAAGTGCTATTAAAAACATAGATACTGAAAATGAAATTGCTGTTAAAAAGACTAAAAGTCCATGTTTTTTGTTTTTGTAAATAGCTATACCAATAAGTCCAAATAAAATAAAGAATATAATCACACAGGTTATAGTATACGGTATGAGCGAGTGATATAAATCGCCATATCGTTCCATTCTGTCTTGTAATGGCATAGGATGTTTGGTAATCGACATATAAATCAATCCTTTCTCATTTGTTAATTTCATAATATTTGTTATAATACAATTATAAACAGCGATAATGTCTATGTTGCTAACCGATACGCAACTAAAAGATGGTCGGTTCGTGAAATGTTGTTGTTAACCAATATACAATTAAAATATTATTGGCGTGTGCAATTTAAATAAAAAGCCCCTATTCAATTAGGGGCTTTTTTTATACTTTATTTAATTGTTGCTTTAATTTTACTAAATTTCTCTTTATCGAATATATGTTCTTTGTAGTGTTCTAAGAATGTTTTATTTTCAGGAGTCATTTCAACTGGATGTGGTTTTAATTCACCATCAAATAAATAATCAATGATGAAGTTATATACAATTAATGTATGTTCAAGGTTGTCATACTCACAAAAATGATAACCTTTTCCATTAATTCGTTTAAATGCACGGTATTTACCATTAGGTCGTTTTTGAATATTTACATATTTACGTCGTTCTCTTCCTCTTTTATAAGGGTTTTTATTAGCCGTTTCATTTGGTTTATCATTGAAATCTCTATTGTCTACGCCAATCACGTTTTTATATCCAAATCCATTAAAATATTGATCAACGGCGTCATTATATGCTCTAGCAGCATCATCTTGGTTATCAAAAGCACCTATTGATATGATTTTTTCATCACCTTTAATTTGTACTCTATATTTATTATATCGTTTATCATAGAAAACACCTTTGTACCATGAACTACCTCGTCTAGAAGGACGTTTATATCGATTTTTGTTTTGAACAGTTAAATTAGACCGTCTAAAGTCATTATTTTTAATAATTTGCGTTGAGTCTTTTTTAATAAGTGATAGTAGAGGTACCGATTCACCTTTTTTATTTCTTGTATAGATGTTAGTACGTAAGTTGTTTTTGCCATAATTTGCAGTCCAAGTATATTGGTTAAGTTCATCAAATAAATCATCATCAACAATGATTTTAGAATCATCTTGTAAGGTTAAATATTTCATATACATAATCTCTCCTTTAATTTGTAGTTATATCATAACGATATATAAATAAAAAGACGACTAAAAGAATAGCCGTCTCAAAACCTTTTACTAAATATATTTGCTAAAACCATGTTTGCTAAATTTTCAGCACTATTCATTAATCCTTATTAGCGTCATTAAAGATATCAATTTCAACGTCTAATTCAATCATGTGATGAATAACATGAGCAATGGTTTCAGCTGTGACTGTATCTATAGGCTCTAGAATAAGAATATTATGACTATATTTATCATAATGATAACGTACTAATGTTTCTTCATCATAAGGATCATCGATAGATAAGATCATAATGTTTTTATTATATTTTGATAATAGAATATCTTCTGTTTCTTTTATGAGTTGATTCATATATTATGCCTTCTTTTTAAATTTATTTTCGTAATGACTGTGATGCTTTTAATTGATCGAGTTCTATATGAAGAGCCGTACTATCTTCAAGCGATAGATTAATATATGAGAAAAATCGATCATCATCATCAATGTCGATAAGAGAACGATTAGCTTGAATACGAGTGTCTAAATCAAGACGACCATCTTCAACAAATTCAAAATCCGATCCAGAATGAGCTTCAATGAATCGTTGATTAAAACCATTAACTAAAAAGGCATCAAACCAAACGGTTGGTGTCACACCTTTGTTGGTTAAAGAATGTATGTCTTTTTCATGACGTTTAAAGTAACGTTCAATTTGTTCTTCGATTGATCTATCTGTATTAATGAGTACAAGTGTCATAATTATATCTCCTTTAATTGTATAAATAATCTTCTTCGTTTTCATTTTGTCTTTTCTTACGATCACGTTCAATTCGATCTTCAAGTGCTTGAATAATTACAGTAGTTTGATCTGTTAATAATTGAAGAATATCTATTGCTATTTGAGCAGGCTGAATTTCATATCTAGGAATAGATATTGTGACGTAATGTTTAAATTTAAGATATGAAAATTCAACATATGTTTTATTTTCTTTAGTACCTTTTAATTTTACAATTTCTATATCGATATCAAATTTAGATTGTAAAATGTGTTCTGTTTCTTTAATGAGTGGTTGCTTTTTCATAGCAACCCTCCTTTCTTTAATTATTTTTAATCAATTAAAATTGCTTTAAGTTATGTGGTGAAAACATAACAATAAGACCTGAATTTAATACTTCAAATTCAAAATCATTATTAAGATCCAACACACGTTCGATCAAGCGTACTGGGTTTTTCTCTTCGTTTGTATCGACAAGTGTATCAACAACCTTTTTAACGTTTGTTAATTGCTCATCGATTTCTTCGTCAAAATCCCAGAATAAGTATTCATTAATTAAATGATTAACGTTCCAGAATATTTTAAAGATCTCATACGTGTAGCGATCATCATTTTCAACACCATGTTTATAGCATAAAGTACCATAGTGATTAAGTCGATTCAAATCATGTTCAGTTAAATCGTCTAGAATATTTTTATTTTCGAAGCGTTTTGCGTAGTATAAATCGTCTTCAAACACCTCTTTGAAGTTTTCTTTTGTGATATCTGGAATATCCATATATACTGTCATAATAAACATCTCCTTTTAATTTATGTATTCAAGTAAACCCTAGAACCGTCTTAAAAAGACGGTTGATTGAGGGTTTTTAATTGAAATAGAGATTATATATTCATAAAAAAAAGAGATACTATAAAAAGTATCTCTTTTATATGTGTTCATTAGAAACGAACACGACGTGGATTTTGTTGAGGTGGCATGTAATCATCACCAAATTCATTCATTTTATCCACTTCATCTTGAAGATCATCGTCACTTAATCCTTGATAAGTTTCGTGTAAATCTCCATTTTCATCATATAAATCATCATGAGTATAACGACTCATAGTAAAGCCTCCTTGGTCAAAATTAAAATATAATTACAATACTATTTTGCACTGAATTTAATAAAATATCAACTTTTTGATTGTGCAAATGTTAAAAATGTATCAAATTCTTTGAAGAACTGTGTATCTTTAAAGAAGCTATCTTTTTCAACAAGACTATCAGTTGTTTCACTTTTGGTTGATACTAAATGAGTGTAGAATTTAATGTTTAATTGTTGTAATTTTTCTTTATATTTTCTTATTTTTTCAAAATCTTTTTCATCTTGAATCAACATGTGAAATGCTGTTTTTTGTGATGAATGTAAGTGCGAGTCTTCTAAAAAGATTATATAATGTTTTTTAAACATATTTATTCTCTCCTTTTTATTATATATTCAAATGAAACCTAGAACCGTCTTAGAATAGACGGTTGATTTATGGTTTTATCCGGCTCAAAAAAATGAAAAAAAAAAGAGATACTATAAAAAGTATCTCTTTTATAAATCATTTTCATCAATAAAAAGAATTAATCCTGATGTAAATTCTTTAGTTGTAGTATATGGGTCATGATTCGTAATAAGATCGATAATAGGAGTATCTTTGTTGAATTGTTTAGCATATACGAGATTTTGTACTGCTGCTTGAATCGTATCTAAATCTGGATCTTCATCCCAGTCATTAAATAGATAAAAGTCCATGAAATGATCATAACCAACAAATACTTTTAATGTTCCATCTTCAAAACGAGTTGAATACCTCCTTTTAAAATTAAAAAAAGACACTCAAAATGAATTGAGTGCCTGTTTCCGTCATGTGACTTGTCATGACTATTCTCTTAATTTAATTCTCTTAAATGATAATCTCTTAGTTATTATATTATATAAAGTGAAAAATAATGTTAAAGACTTTATAAATAATTACATATTATTTCAATAATTTAACGAACTCAAGTGTCATAATCGCAGTGTTATCTTTTTTAGTAGTGTTAATTTTATATACTTGTTTTAAACCACTAATAAAGAATACAAACTCGTCATTATCCGATACTCTATTATCATATCGGTCAAATTTTGTATTCATTAACGCTGTGTATAACAACTCTCGATATTGTTGTTCGAGTTCATCATTATTTTTTAAGATGAGATCATTGTGTAAGTCAATTTCTAAAAAATGTTTTTTATTCAAGAAACATTTAAATTTAGACATATATTCAATGAGCTCATTTGGATTATTTAAAAACTCATTTGTATTTTGTTTGTTTAATTTTTTAAGAAACATGTATATAAGTCTCCTCCTTTAATGTTTGATAATCCTCTAAATATCATAATCATCCCTGAATCAAGGACTTTGATATCTGTATAAACAGCATCTGAAGGTATTAAATCTTTTAAGATAATATCATAAGCAGATTCTTTAGTTTGATTTAAAGATGCGTCAATGAAATCAAAAATAACATCTTCGTAGCTATTTTCATTCATATATTCTTCAACAAATCTATATAAATTTTTGGATACACACAATACTTCTAAATAATCATGAGGTTCTTTGCCAAATCCTCGATGTAAACATGTATTGAAATGACTGTTGAGTAGTTCTAAGTCTTTATCAGATGTATTTTCTAAAATCTTTGCATCCTCTTTGTTATTTGGATTTAAATCAAGACAAAATATGTCTGATAAATTTTCTTTTGTAATGTAGTTTTTCTGTTCTTTTTTCTTTAATCTGTTTAATAATCGTTTCATATTACCATATCCTTTCTTTTTATATTATGGATAGCAAAGACCTAGATTGTATAATCTAAGACTTGCTGCGTGAGTAGACACATTTAGTTTTCCTGCAATATACTTATCAAGTTTTAATTTTTGCCGATGTGATAACCCTGATGATAAAGAAATATTATGATCCTCATAAAATTTTAAAACAAGGGCTTTCATTAATTTTTCTGGCATGATAAGCTCTATTGCAATGTCGTTAACAGATATATGTTTATGAGTTTCAGTCAAATAGATCACTCCTTTAAAAAAGAGATACCCGTCTCAAAACCTTTCACTTTTTAAAGAGAGATGTTAAGACGGGTATTAAATTATACATTTAATAACGTTTTTGAATGGTGAAACCTTCATCTTTAAAGTTTGATGTGTCTTTAATAAGATGGTTATTCATAATCACACCAAGTGGTTTTGATTTGATATGAATCGTATCACCTTCACGTAATTCAATTTTATCTGAGACGAGAGCTTGATGTAGTTCACCGTCAATATTGAAATAGATTAATTGTTTTGTGTCATCTTTGATTGACTCAGAATCATGAGACACATCTCTGATTGTAACATCTTGATCAATATGATAATGAGGGATGGCATATTGTCTGAATGTACCACCAATGATCACGAAAAGAAGAATACCAGTTAGACTCATGAGTCCAGCTGTTTTTAATGATTGTTTAACTGTCCATTCATTTTTATAATACCGGTCAACAGCAAGAAATGACACAAAAAGTGCGATAAATATAATTAAAATAACAACAAGCATCTCTATATCAGAAAAAAGGGATGCTAAAAATTTGAAAAAGTTTACATTTTCTTGAGTCATCTAAAAAACTCCTTATGATTTTGATGTTACAAGATATAAATCAGGTTTTGCATCGATTTTTGGATCCATTTGGATGCGTTTTGCGAACCGGATTGCTTTTGAGTATGTGAGTTTAACCGGTTTATCTTTAATATCACAAAATGTAAAGGTATCTGTGTCTTTTAAAAATTGACCTGTGTTGATATCTCTAATATAGTATGATTTTGTTTCTTTTGTTTTCATAAAAAGTCCTCCTAAATTATAAAAGTTCAATAAGTTTAATGATGAATGCTGGAATAACAACGACACTAGCTGCAATACTTGAGAAACGAATGGCGTATTTCATTACAGGTTTAGATGATGAGTTAGAATTAGGGTTTTCATGGTATTTTACTTTACCAACCGCTTCAGCTAAATTAAACCATATTAAAAATACACATATAAATGATATTATAGATATTAAAATCAATTTTGGGACTGAATCTGCCAATTTTGTACACTCCTTTAGCCTTTTCGTCATAATCTACATGACGAATACTTGAAGTCATGTATGACCTGATCGGATAAAAAAAGAGAACCAATAAGTTCTCTTTTTTGGATTATAATTGATCGATAAATAAAGCAATTATAAATATCAATCCTAATATTAGTGCACTAACGGTAATACCAAACACGAAAGTGAATATACGAATACGATGTTGTATTTCTTTCATATTTAGGTGTGAGTATTTAGAGTCGGATGATAAATAACGGCGTCTTGCAATATTTAATCCCATGTTTATGCTTGATATAAAAAAAGCTAATATGGATATACCAAATGCAATGTTAGATATAGTCATGATTCAGGCTCCTTTCTTTATAAAAATACGTTTTTAAATGATTCAACTAGTTGATTTATAACCTGTTTATTTGGTTCAAAATGATTACGATAGTTTGGTTTTACATCTGACTTGAGTAACAAATGACGGACTTTATGTTCATGAACAAGATAATTTGTATCAAATTTTTGGTTAGTAAAATCAAGATATTGGATTGGAAACAAAATATAATGTGTTTCTTTAAATAAAATATCTTCACTTTGATCAATAACAAAGGTTTCAGCAAAAATATAGATTTTACCTTTTTTAATTATAGGTGTTAATCTGAGTTTAGTTGATAATTTATCTTTACGTTTTATAACGCTTAACTCGTAATATAACAAATCATCGTAACATGGTCGAAATGATGGATCTTTAAATGTTTCTGATATATATCCAGTCACATTAAATATACTTGTATTTTTTATATATTTATATAATTTTTGATTATCTTTTGATAAATCACCATCTTCATATAATTGATGTAACGGTTTTTTAGGCAATGAAATCATCCTTTCTTTATAAAAACACGTCTTTAAATGATTCAGCTAGTTGTTTTACAACGGACTTATCCGGCTCAAAAGAATCGTAATTGATTAGTTTAACTATATGAGTACCTAATAAATGATGTTCGTCATATTCATGCATAAAATGATTTATATTAATCAATTCATTTGTAAACTCAAGGTATTGGATTGGAAAAAGAATATAATGAAATTCTTTAAACATGGCACCATTTGTTCCATCAATCACAATGGTTTCAGCAAAAACGTAAGATGTATTCTTTTTAATTAACGGTGTTAGCATAAGTTCAGTTGAAATGTTATTTTTGGTTTTTACAACACTTGTGGTCATTTGAGATTCAATATAATAACTTTTGGATGGTAATTGTTTATCGTATTCCTGTTGAAATGATTTGTCAGAAAGGGTACTTAAAATATATTTATGCATCCACTGTAAAGCATACTCAGTGACGATTTTATATAATTCACAATTTTTTTCTGACAAATCACCATCTTCGAACAGCTGGTATAAAGATTTTTTACTCAAGTAGACTCACCCTTTCTTTAAATAAATACGTCTTTAAATGATGTTGCTAATTCTCTTATGATAGCATTGTTTTCTTTAAAAGGGGTTTTATAATACGGTTTCATTATATTGTTGAATATTGACTCTCGTACTTTAGATTCATGAGCGAGATAATTGAAATCGAATTCTTGATTTGTAAAATCAAGATATTTAATTGGAAATGGAATCTGATGCGTTTCTTTAAATGATTGACCATCTTTTTGATTAATAACAGTCATTTCAGTAAGAATATAGGTTTTATTCTTTTTGATCATGGGGATTAATATAAGTTTACTTACTATGTTATTTCTTTCTTTTCCAATACCAAATTTGAATGTTGGTTGATCATTGCGATCTTTTAACAAACGTGATGGAGGTAATAGATTATCATAATCATATTTAAAAGCGTCATTTTTTAATGTAGTTAATATATGTTTATACATATTTAATAAAATAATATCTTTCATAGTTTTGTATAATTTATGATTTTCTTCTGATAAATCAAGATCTTCATATAATTGATATAACGGTTTTTTACTCAAATAAAGTCATCCTTTCTTTATAAAAATATGTCTTTAAATGATGATGCTAATTTTCTTATAACAACGACATCTTCTTTAAAAGAGCTGAGAAAATGAGGTTTTATTCCAGTATTGAATATTAACGCTCGTACGTCTGATTCATGGGTGAGAAAATTGACATCGAACTCTTGATTTGTAAAATCAAGATATTGAATAGGGAATGGAATATGATGTGTTTCTTTAAACCATTCACTATTTTTTGTATCGAATGCAATCATTTCAGCAAGAATATATGTTTTATTTTTTTCGATCATGGGAGTTAATATCAGTTTATTTATCATATTGTCTCTTGTTTTTTTGATCCCTAATACAAATTTTGATTGATATAGCTCATGATCTAATCTTATTTGCTGATCGTAATTATCTCGAAATATATTATGTGATAATGTGGTTAATATATGTTTGTGCATATTTGATAAAACAGTATCTTTCATGACATCATATATTCTGTGATTTTGTTCTGATAAATCACCATTTTCAAACAATTGGTATAAAGGTTTTTTACTCAAATGGAATCATCCTTTCTAGAGTTTAATAAAAGCGATTCTTCATTTGATTCATCATTATTTTTATATTTTCGAAGACCACTTCTATGATTTTGTTTAATAGATGCTGTGATAAGATAAATGGACGCTATAATAAAAGCAACAATAGATAAAATTGTTAGAAACATAGTATCAACTCCTTTTTCTAATAAAAAAAATAAAGACCGTATCATAATGATACAGTCTAATTAATGTTATTGAACATCTAAATCTTTAAGTAATTTCATTCTAATGTCGATATAATCTTCAGGTATCATTGTTTCATCAACATTGACAACACTTTTTACACTATCTTTATTAGATGTTTGGCTAAATGATAAGAACACTTGTCCATCTTCAACAAATGCTTTATTAAAAACCATTTTGTCAGAGACAAAAATGTGGTCAATGACTTGCGTCCAAAGATCATTCATAATACGATTCTCAGTGTCCCCATTTGGTTTCACTTCTGAGTCTGATGTTTGGACATAATTTTCATCTGATAACTCTTTATAATTATTAATAATGGTGCTGAATAATTCATTTTTATTCATTACATTCACCACCTCTCACAAAAGATAATATTTAAATATTACAGAAAAATAAAGACTATATCAATAGATATAGCCTTATTAATTTATATACCCTCTACCGCTTCAGTTAATGCATCTTCGACAATTGCATTTAAATGACTATTATAGTCATTACGAGGTCGAGTATCAGCCATACGTCTGAACTCATTTAACATCACTTTCAATGATTCTTCAGTATCTAACGGCTCAAGCATATGACGCTCGATATAAAGCGTTGGTTCATAACCATGAGGTACTTGAGTAATGAATCTACATTCAACAAATGATAAAGGTGTTGTTGAGTTAAATTCTTTTTCTAATACCTTACGGTTTTCTTTATACTCATTATATTGAGTTACGCTCATTAAGTGGGCGTTGTCATCTGACATACCTTCTAATTTTTGCATCGCATTATATGTGTCATCTTCATTGACTTCTCTACAACGAATCGGTGATACATAATGATATTTGTAATTATCATATGATCCGTTAATGTAACTTTTCACTTTATAAATTTTGTTATTTTCTAAAAACATCTTAACCACTCCTAATTGTTTTTGTTTATTCAAGTCTATCCTAAAAACCGAGCAGAGATGCGGAGGTTTTATTTAGGGTTTAGATGTTGAGTTTTGCAAAATATAAATTATAATAATAGAGTATAAAAACTTTATTATTTTTACAATTTATATTATAATAGAGATGCAGAAAAGAAAACGTATTGAAAAGAGGACTGAAAAAATGAAAGATAATGTTAACGAACTATTAATAGAGAGACTTAAAGAAAAAGGATTAAATCCAGAGGATTTTAAAGATGTATTAGATGTAATCAAACAACCTAAGTACGGACTTATTTGGGAAGATCACCCTGAACATATTGAAGAACGTATGAAATATAACCGTCCGGTATTACGTGAAGAAAAAGAATTACGTATTGATTCAGGTTATGGTTATACAAATAATATTTTAATGGAAGGTGACAATTTAGCGTCACTCATTGCAATGCGTGAGGCGGGTAAAAAAGTAGATGTGATTTATATTGATCCGCCTTATAATACCGGGAATGAGTTTGTTTATAATGATAAAATCGTAGATAAAGAAGATAGTTTTAGACATAGTAAATGGTTATCATTCATGGAAAAACGACTTAAAGTAGCCAGAGATTTAATGACAGATGACGGTGTGATTTTTGTATCGATTGATGATAACGAACAAGCGAATTTAAAGTTGTTGATGGATGAAGTGTTTGGGGAGGAAAATTTTTTATCAACTATACATTGGCGAAAAAATAGAAAACCTCATAATGCTGGAAATACAATGTCAACTTCTTATGAATTCATCCATGTGTATTATAAGAAAAATCGAATAAAATTAGTTAAAAATTTTGATAATGATTTAAAGGATGAACATGGATCTTATAATATATATCCAATAATACAAGGCGATAAAAAATTAAGAACTTATGTTTTCAAAAAAGGTCTTTATGTGCAAGGTGTTTTGAAGAAAGGTATTATTAAGTCATCTAAAAATGAATTATTAAATATTGAGATTTTAGATGATCCAATTGTTAAAGATGGTATATTATGTAATGATATTAGGATAACAGGTCGGTTTAGATTAACAGATGTTAATGGTCGTTTATCAGAAGCTATTAATAACAATCGTATATTTTTTAATACTAATGGGATTCCTAAAGAAAAACGATATAGATTAAATGATTCAAAAAAATTAGATAATCATCATTGGGATATTGATTTTGGAAAATATGAAGATGCTAATAATGATATTGTTGATATATTTAAGAAATCAGTTTTTAATTATTCTAAACCAAAAGAATTAATTAAACGTTGTTTAAAATCATATAATAAATCTAATGTAAAGGTTTTAGACTTCTTCGCCGGCTCAGGGACGACGGGACATGCCGTGCTCGAATTAAACAAAGAAGATGGTGGACATAGACAATTTATATTATGTACAAATAATGAAAATAATATCTGTCGGGATGTCACATACGAACGTTTAAGACGAGTGATTAATGGTTACACAACGCCAAAAGGTAAAGAGGTTGAAGGATTACCAGCGAACTTAATGTATTTAACAGTCAGTGATACACCTAAAGAAAATAACGATGTGATGTTCGATATGGATGAAAATGAGCCATTAAGACCACATATTATTAATAATTTACGATTGAAATATCATCTTCACCATCCAGATGAATTAGTAGAGAATTTATATCGACTCAGAAATGGAAATACTGTTCATTACGTATATTTCAATGATTATATTGAAGATGGCGTTGAAGAAGCGATTTTAGACTCACTAGATCGTGATAAAACAAATATCATGCATACAGTAGAAGGACTTGTGCATGATGAAGTGTTTAACATGATGGATGACATAAAAGATATAGCAGGATTATTAAACGAGTAGGAGTGAATATTTGTGTTAAATAATATTAGATATCAAGATAAAGCTGTAACAGAGTTATTAAAACGAGTCGATAATTGTTTAGATGAGAAAGAACGTGAGTTTTTATTTAAGGCACCAACAGGTGCTGGTAAAACGATCACAATGGGTAAGTTTTTCGATGCATATTTTAAAAAACATGAAGATGAATCAATTGGATTCATCTGGTTATCACCGGGTAAAGGAAATCTTGCTGGACAATCAAGAGATAGCATGGCTAAAACATTTAATAATTTCAACAGTATATCACTTCAAGATATGCTGTTGAACCGTGAAATAAGAAATAAAGATGTTGTCTTTATTAACTGGGAAGCGGTTAATAAAAAAGGAAATGTATCCATGCGTGAAGGTGAGAAAATTAATGTCAAAGGTGCTCTTGAAAATTCGAATCTTGATAAATTAATCATTGTGGTGGACGAGTCACACGAAGCAAGAAATGCGACAAAAGCAATGGAAGTTTTAGAAACGTTCAATGGAGATATTGTGATTGATGTGACGGCGACACCACGATCAAATTCAAGTTATAAAGATAAATTCAATGTGGTGAAAATT
>ERZ1029884.171-NODE-171-length-13663-cov-11.161229_pt1 | contig 13663 bp, 9 predicted proteins | sample MGYA00519233_ERZ1029884 | MGnify/ENA primary metagenome ERZ1029884 (study PRJEB33666, sample SAMEA4610931) | skin metagenome | biome: Human-associated habitat; feature: Malodor aspect; material: skin | place: Philippines | collected 2015-08 ...
TATCGAGCATTTAAGATTATGAGAGGCGAAGCATATCATAAATGATGCGGTTTTTGATATGCTTCCCCTTATCAATGATATTGCTAAAAAATTATAGAATGAACTCTAATAATGAGCTCATTCTATATTTTTCATCACTCCTTTTTAACCATTTGGAAACTTAGTTAACTTAAGGTGTTTTTGGATAATATTATCTAGTTGCTGCTGTTCTTTATCTAATATACCTGTATCTTCTTTTATTAAATCTATTATCTCAATTATCTTTCTTTTATTTTGTGATGTCATAAATTCTTGTGTACCACCTATGATTAAACCATTGATTTCAATGATGATGAGAATGGCTATGATGATGCATTCCTTAATGAAGTGATCGAAAAGGATGAAATAGATCAATTATTCGACGATAAAGCATTCCAAAAAGTGAAACGTTATGATCCTAACGGTGAAAATGTGAATACAGCCTTTGATATCGATAATGATAATTTGATAATTAAGGGCAATAATCTATTAGCTTTACATTCACTATTGGACAATTATGCTGGAAAGGTAAAGCTAATTTACATTGATATTAAAACCACGCAATCGATACAAATACAAACTGCTAGAAAAGGCGATAATACAGGAGTTCTTGAGCTTGTGGCTTGAGAAGCTTTTTTATTTTACGATGAATTTCATCAATGAGATACAGGAATAATTTCCAAAGGGGGTAAAAATATAACACCCCTAGGTTTTGAATTAACACCCTATGACACCCCTAAACACCCCCTAAAATTTACTTTCCTATAAATATTTATCAAAATCTAATCAATCGTAAAATAATTAAGTGTTCGCTATATTTTTATGTAAAATTTCATATCAATCGTGATATAATATATTTATTATCGGCATATCAGATTGTAGAGAAAATAGGTGATAAGATGATGAGCTATAAAAAATTGTGGAAGTTATTAATTGACCGAGACATGTCAAAGAAAGATTTAGCTGAACTGGCTGATCTTAGTCAATACACCATCAACAAATTAAATAATAGTGGCACAGTGACAACTGAGACACTAGCTAAAATTTGCATCGCACTGAATTGTGATGTTGGGGATATTTGTGAAGTGGTAGCTGCTTAATACAGCACAGAATAAAGAATTAAAATTATAGCCTTGGGGGAGACGCTCATGGAATTAAAATTAATTGATAACAAGGGGGATAACACCCTAGAAAATTTAATCAGTGAAAAGGTGACGAAACATTCGAAAATCAGTATTCAAACTGCTGCATTTTCAATTTTTGCTTTTCACGCATTACAAAAGGAAATCAAGCGTTCAAAGGGGTTGCGTTTGGTTCTGACGAAATCTTTCTTTGAGAAGGAAGAAACTAGTTTTTTAAAGCGGTATGAAATTGCGCAAAGTGAAGAAGATATTTCTGGAAATAAGTATGAAATTAAGCTCAGAAATAAAATGAACACGGCTTTTATTGCTCGTGAAACGGCAAGGTTGATTGAGGAAAAAGTAAAGGTTCATCAGCTGGAACCAAATCAAAATGCTTTGGATGAACTACTGATTGAAAATGAAGCGGATATTGAAGATAATGTGGTAGTTCCTTCAATGTTCAAATTTACTTCAGATGGCTTAGGACTTACAGAGTCAAATAACGTTTCTTCAATGACGGGAATTATTGGTGAACCTAATCACTTAGCTGGTTTAAAAGATGACTTTGACGCTGTCTGGAAAGACCCTAAAAAGTCAAAAGAAGTAACAGGCAAGGTGCTTGAAAAAGTCAGAACCATTTATCAAGAAAATCCACCTGAATGGATTTATTTTGTATCGCTTTACCATATTTTTCATGACAAGTTGAGTGAATTGGATGAGCAAGATATTGCGCCAGAAGGTTCTGGGTTCAAGGATTCAGTAATTTGGAATAAGCTTTACCAATTTCAAAAAGATGGTGTGATGGGCTTAATTCGTAAGCTTGAAAAATACAACGGTGCGATTCTAGCTGATTCAGTTGGTTTAGGTAAAACTTTCTCAGCCTTGGCCGTTATCAAATATTTTGAGTTGCAACGTAAACGAGTGCTCGTTCTCGCTCCAAAACGGCTACGGGATAACTGGACACTTTATACACGACCTGATGTAAGAAATGTTTTAGTGGATGACTACTTTAACTACACTGTTTTGAACCACACTGACCTTAGCCGTTATAAAGGTGAAAGTGACGGAATCAAGCTGAATACTTTTCTGTGGTCTGATTTTGATTTGGTTGTCATTGATGAATCTCACAACTTCCGTAATAACGATACCAGCGTCAATCGTGAAACCAAAACACGTTATCAACGCTTGATGGAAGATATCATTCAAAAGGGACGTAAGACAAAAGTATTGATGCTTTCAGCTACACCAATCAACAACCGAATGAATGACTTGAAAAATCAGATTGGTTTCATCACTGAAGGCAAAACGGACGCGTTGGCGAAGTATGGTGTTGATGATATTGACACGACACTGCGTTTAGCACAACAAGCTTTTAATCAATGGATGGAACTGGATGAATCTGAACGGACGACTCAAAGCTTTCTTGATAAGGTCAATCCGGATTATTTCAAGTTACTGGATATGTTGACGATTGCTCGTAGTAGGAAACACATTGAAAAATATTATGATACGACTTCATTGGGAGATTTCCCTGAACGCTTGAAGCCAATGACAGTGAAACCAAATATTGATGCATCAGGGCAGTTCCCTGACTTACAGGATGTTTATGATTCAATCGGTTACTTGAACATGGCAATGTACCAACCACTTCAGTATGTGCTCTCGACTAAAAGAAAGCGCTACGAAGAATTGTATGACACCAAGGTAAAAGAAGGAAAGTCGTCATTCAGGCAAGTTGACCGTGAACAAGCCTTGGCTAAATTGATTCGTGCCAATTTGTTCAAACGATTGGAAAGTTCCATTTATTCGTTTGGATCAACCCTTGACCGAATGGTTGGCGGGATTGAAGATATCCTTAAAAAAATCAAAGAGCATCAAGCGGGTAACGTGGAAATGCCAAGTATCACTGATTTTGATGATGAGGATTTGGAAAGTGCCTTTGACGAACAGGCAGTGGGGACAAAAACTAAAATATTGATTGGTGATATGGACTTGGTGAAGTGGTCCCAAGCTCTTAATGAAGATCTTGAAACGTTGAAAGAATTGCAAACCGTCACGCATCGAGTAACACCGGAAAAAGATGATAAGTTGATGGACTTGGAGAAAATTCTCAAGCATAAGTATGAGCATCCAATTAATGGCAACAACAAGAAAGTAATCATCTTTACTGCCTTTGCAGATACGGCTAACTATCTCTATGAGAACTTAGCTGACAAAGTAAAAAGACTTTGTGGTCTGAATTCTGCGTTGGTGACGGGTGGTTCTACACCGAACAAAACAACCATGAAAGGTGTGGCCGTCAATGATATGAGTGATATCTTGACGAACTTCTCACCGATATCAAAAGGGCGTGACCAGATCAATCTGAACGCAACCGAAGAAATTGATTTGTTGATTGCAACGGATACCATCTCTGAAGGGCAAAACTTGCAGGATGCAGATTACTTGATTAACTACGATATTCACTGGAATCCAGTGCGTGTCATTCAACGTTTCGGGCGTATTGACCGTATTGGCTCACGTAATAAACAGATTCAACTAGTAAACTTCTGGCCAAATGTGGACTTGGATATTTATCTGAATCTGGAACAACGTGTCAAGGGACGTATGGTCATGTTAAATACGGCGGCAACCGGTGAAGATGACTTATTGAATATCAAGTCTAATAAAGAAATGAACGACTTGAAATACCGTAAGAAACAGTTGGAACAACTCCAAACTCAAGTCATTGATTTGGAAGACGTCAATGGGGCAATTTCCATTACCGACATGACCTTCAATGACTTCAAAGCAGACTTGCAGAATGCTTTGAAAGAGCATGAGAAGTTGTTGAATGAAGCGCCGCTAGGCATGTATGCAATTACGGATACAACCAACTTCCCTGAAGCTGAACCTGGTGTCATATTGACCTTGAAGCAGCAGACGAATGACTTGGGACAAGAAAACAGTATCTTGCCGTACATTGTTGTTTATATGCGAATGGATGGAACAGTCAAAATAAACTACATGTACGCCAAGCAAGTGTTGGACTTCTTTAAAAAGCTGACGGTCGGTAAAAAGACGGTCAACCAACCACTTGTAGATGAGTTTTATGAGGAAACGAATGGTGGTAAGGACATGAGTGCCTATTCTGAAATCTTGAGTAAAGCGATTGAAGCAATTCGAGGTAAGCAAGATGAAGTAGGGATGGGTTCATTGTTTTCACCTGGTGGTACTAGCGTCCAAACTGAACTATTGGATGATTTAGATGATGTTGAGTTAATTTCATTTTTGATTATTAGGTAGGTGAGCGAATTGGAATCGAAAGACATAATAAAATGGTGGAAATTTCCAAGTGCTACAATCATCAATCGAAATCTACCAAAAACGCAAATCTATCCACATATGAAAAATACGGCGGACAAGCAATTCTTACAAGATTCCGTCCAAAGCATTTATATGTTGGCAAGTCTGAAAACTGACAATACACATATTGCTGTGTATGAGGACGACAAGGAACTTTATCAAGAAATTCAGTTTCTTTATGTGAAAACCAAGGATAAAGGTGACTCGACTAAAATCTATAAAATGTTGTCACACCTGATTCCATATCCATTAGTTATCCTCACTGATGAACCGGATAGTTTTACGATCTACATGGGTCGCTTTGAGAAGTTATCAACAGGCTTTTTGAAGTTGGTGAATGTGTATCCATCCCCGGTTTATCAAGATGAAAAATTGGAAGAAGTGTTGCAGCAAATATCACTGATTGATTTACCACGGCAGAATCTGAAAACTTTTTATGATGGACTTCGGGATGAGATTGTGAAAGCTACGGCTAAGTCACAATATGGTGAAGCAGTTGGCAATATCACTGGTGAAGAAAAAGACCAGCTTGATGCATTAAAGAAACAGATTGAAGATTTGCGTGGCCAAATTAAAAAGGAACGTCAGTTAAATCGCAAAATTGATATGCAGATGAAGCTGAAAAAATTAAAAGATGAACTTTTAAGCAAAATTAACCAGTAAATATACTTGATAAGTTAAGGAAGGAACACCAGCCTATGACGAACGAACGAACGAACGATTAGAGGAAGTCTCTAGTCATTCGCTTGATATCACTGAACAAAACATTGAAAAACTGAAGGAATTATTTCCTGAAGTATTAACTGAGAAAAAAATTGACTTTGATAAGTTACGTTTAATTCTTGGTGATGAAGTTGAAACAGCACCAGAACGCTACAGTTTTACTTGGAATGGCAAGAAACAAGCGATGCAGCTGGCTCAACAGCCGACGGTGGCAACGTTGAAGCCAAATAAGGCAAAGTCAAAGAACTGGGATGAAACACAGAACCTTTATATCGAAGGGGATAATTTTGAAGTGCTGAAGATTTTGCAGAAGTCTTATGCGAATAAAGTGAAGCTCATATATTTGGATCCACCATACAACACGGGTAGTGATTTTGTATATCAGGACAGTTTTTCTGATTCAATTAAGAATTATTTGGAGGTCACCGGTCAAGTTGACGAGGATGGGACAAAGTTTTCCACTAACGCTGAAACAAGTGGACGGTATCATACAAACTGGCTTAATATGATGTATTCCCGATTAAAACTAGGTAGAAGTTTGCTTACTGATGATGGGGTAATGTTTATTAGTATAGACGAGCATGAGATATCTAATCTTGAAAAGTTAGTTTCAGAACTATTTGGTGAGAATAACCTAGCGGGGACAATTATTTGGGATAAGAGAAATCCTAAAGGCGATTCAAAAGGTGTTGCAATGCAGCATGAGTATGTCATTGTTGTAGCTAAATCACTAGAGATATTTTCTTCAAAAAATGAGTTTAAACGTTTGAAGAAAAATGCTGAAGGTATGTTACGCAAAGCGAAACAAATAATAAACAAAATAGGTGCTGACTTTACCTTGAGTGATGCTAATGATGAATATCGAAAGTGGGTTAATGCTCAGGATAGTTTTAGTGGTGGAGAACGAGCATATTCAAAGATTGATGAGCAAGCTAATGTTTACCAGGAAGTAAGTATGACCTGGCCCAATAATAAACAGGCTCCTGCTGACTATTTTGTTCCAATTATTCATCCAACGACTGGGAAACCTACAAAAATTCCTGGTAAAGGTTGGAGATATCCGAGTGCAACTTTGAAACAAATGATTCTGGATAATATGGTTGTTTTTGGAAAAGACGAGACAACAATTCCAAGAAGAAAATATCTGTTATCTGAGAACATGTATGAAAATGTGCCTTCCCTGTACTATAACGGTAAGAGTGGTTCAACGGATGTTTCTAATTTAGAAATGAAGACAACTTATTTTGATAATCCTAAGCCAGTGGATTTGTTAAAACAGATTATTCAATCAACAACAACTGAGAATGATATTATTCTTGATTTCTTTTCAGGTTCAGCTACGACTGCAGAATCGGTGATGAAGCAAAATTCAGAAGACGACAATAACCGCCAATTTATTATGGTTCAATTACCTGAAATAATTGAAGACAAAAAGTCTGATGGATATAAAGATGGCTTTAGGAATATCCCTGAAATTGCAGAAGAACGTATCCGTCGAGCTGGAGACAAGATTATTGGTGAAAATCCAGAATTAGCCGATAAACTTGATATTGGCTTCAAAGTCTTTGAACTTTCTAAGTCAAATATCAAGAAATGGAATGCCGAACCAAAAGACTTGAATGAGCATTTTGAATTACTCGCTAACAACTTTGAGGAAGGTTCAAAATCAATTGATGTTGTTTACGAAATCATGTTGAAGCAAGGCTTGGGGTTGACGTTGCCAATTGAAAAATTTATTGTAGGCGATGCAAATATTTATAAGATTGCGTTTGGTTCGTTATTCATCGTTTTAGGTGAAAACATTACAAGTGATGCTGCCAAGAAGATTGTCGAGTTCATCAAGGATGAAGAACTTGAAAACGTATCAGTAGTGTTACAGGATACTGGTTTTGTAAATGATAGTGAAAAGTTGAATTCTATTGAAACTTTGAATGTCGGTGGAGTCGACTATAACGATATATTATCTATCTAGGAGGGAAACTTTATGAATAGACGTACAACGGAAGATAATAACCATGAATTTCAAAAAAACTTATATTGTAAACTAAATGCTTTTGATTTACAAGGTATAACTATGAATGCTAATAGAGATAAATTTACTATTGGTGTTGAGTATTTTGATTTATCTTTTGAAGAATATCAGCAGGTGAAGCACCAAGATTCTATCGTATATCAAATAAAAGGGATGCTGCCTTTTGAACACATAAAAGCACAGGTCATTTTTACTGAGAGTTTGAATGTCCCTTTATACTATATTTGGGGATACGAAGACTATTTTTTATTACATGAACTTTATCGTGATAATGACAAAATTGTATATAAACCACAGTGGATGAATACGGAACAGCTTGTGAACTTTTGGCGTAAACACAAGCAAACTATTCAAACGCATCCCTTTGATAAAAATGGAGCCAAAACCAGAGCAGGCAAAACTAGAATTGATGGAATTTTAGAAGCTAACGGTTTAGAGTGGGGAGGAAATATTGATGGATTTATTATCAATAATAATAAGGTGATTGCTATTATTGATTGTATTTCTATTGGTATAGCTTCTCAGAGAAATACACATGATTTAACTGATCCTAAAGCTGATCCAGCAATCTATTTTAAGAAAAGAGGACCCAAATATACGACATGGCTGTCAACAATAATCTTAGCACGAGCTTTGAATGTCCCTCATTTATTATTTACTCTAAATAAGGTCGATACGGACCAAGAAGCTATAGGATTAGCGGGTGTTGATTTCCTTACTAGAGAAGGGCTTAATTACTATCAAAGTATCGCTCCCAATCAGAATGTTGTTTATAGACTAGATAATATAATTAACACTATTTTTAATTTGATAACCCAATTAAAGATTCCTCGTGTTTTATGAAATTAATTTGATATCTATAATCTAATGACAAAAGTTGAGTAATTTTAAATTAAGGACTATGGCGATTGATTCTGATGTAATATAATAATCATTAGAGTTATTATTCTAACTTATCCAACAAGTAAAAGCGTTGTGTTGAATATAAGAAGCTTTGGAAACATGTATGATTAATTGGAGGTAATAGGTATGGGACAGGATAAAAAAAAAATAAATAAATCTTCAAAACTAGTTAAAGATGAACTAATCTTACATTTAGAAAAAAGTTTTCCAGAAATTTTTGAAGAGGGTAAAATAAATTTTGAAAAATTAAAAAATATATTATCGGATAATATTGATAGTGCGGATGAGCGTTACAGTTTTATTTGGAATGGGAAAAAACAGGCTATGAAGATGGCACAGAAACCTACAACAGCAACACTTAAGCCAAATAAAGCGAAATCGAAAAAATGGGATGAAACAGAAAATTTATATATCGAAGGTGATAACCTCGAAGTTTTAAAACTTCTACAAAAATCCTATGCTGACAAGGTAAAACTTATATATGTAGATCCACCATATAACACAGGAAAGGATTTTGTATATAACGACAATTTTTCAGACCCATTGGATAATTATCTGAAAAAAACAGGGCAGGTTGATTCTGAAGGAAATAAGCTCAGTGTTAATACTGAGATGAATGGTAGATACCATACCGATTGGTTAAATATGATTTATCCCAGATTAAAACTTGCTAGAAATCTGTTGTCAGATGACGGAGTAATCTTTATTTCTATTGATGATACAGAACAGGCGAACTTAAAGAAAATCGCTGATGAAATTTTTGGCGAGAAGAATTTTTTAGCTCAAATCGTTTGGGAAAGAGCTTTTTCGCCTATTAATTTGAAGAAAAATTTTTCTGAAAGTCATGATTATATTTTAGTTTACGGAAAAGATACTACTAAAATTGTGTCAAACGGGATAAAGCGAAGTCAAGAAGCTAATGATAGATATTCAAATGCTGATAATGATCCGCGTGGTCCTTGGACGTCAGGAGATTTATCAGTGGGACCCGCAAATGAAAAAAATATTTATCCAATTATAACTCCAGGAGGGCGGGAAGTAATGCCTCCAAGTGGTTATAGTTGGCGATTATCAGAAAGTAGTTTTCGAGAATATATTGAGGATAACAGAATATGGTTTGGAGAAGATGGAAATAACACACCTAGAATTAAACGTTTCTTATCTGAGGTGAAACAAACTGTGGTACCTATGACGGTTTGGAAATACGAAGATGTAGGACATTCTCAAAGTGCGAGTCAATATTTGAAACGGCTCTTTGATGATAAGTCGTACTTTTCTTATCCTAAACCAGTACCATTAATCCAAAGAATTATTGAACTGTATTCTAATTCGGACTCAATTGTCTTAGATTTCTTCAGTGGGTCAGCAACCACAGCTGAGGCGGTAATGCGAATGAACGCTGAAGATAATGGAAGTCGTAGATTTATAATGGTTCAATTGCCAGAAAAGCTCTTAGAAAAAGAAGTGGCTTTTAAGGATGGATATAGAACTCTTGCAGAAATTGGTGAGGAACGTATTCGTCTTGCAGGTGACAAGATTAAGGAAGAAAATTCACAAAATATAGATAAAGTTGACATGGGTTTTAAAGTTTTCGAATTAAGTAAATCCAATATCAAAAAATGGAATGTAGAATCTAATGATTTGAATGAACAGATTGATTTACTGGCAAACAATTTTGAAAATGATTCAAAACCAATAGATGTAGTCTACGAAATTTTGCTGAAGCAAGGTCTTGATCTAACTTACCCAATTAGCGAAATAAAAGTCGGGGATGCGGTCGTTTACGATATAGCATTTGGCGCGATGTTTGTAGTGCTTGGAGACAAGATTACGAGTGAAGTGGCTGGACATATTATGAAGCAAATTGCTGACGAAGAAGCTGAAAACTCGGTGGTTGTTTTGCAGGATGAAAAATTCATCAATGATAGTGAGAAGTTAAACACTATCGAGCAGCTCAATGCAAGTGGCATCCAGTACAATGACATTTTAAGTATTTAAAGCAAAGGAGGTAAAGACTCTTGAAAATACAATTTGATACACTCGACTATCAAACAGATGCCGTTAACAGTGCGGTGCGCGTGTTTGAAGGTCAGACAATTAAAGAATCAAATTTTACGATTACAGATGATTATTCAAAAGGTTCGATGTTCACTGAGGATGGAATCGGTGTTGGTAACCGTGTGATTATTAATGAAGAACAGATGTTGAAGAACGTCAACAAAACTCAAATTCTGGATGGAATCGTGCCAAGTGACAATCTGTTTGGAAATAACAAAGCTTTCCCGCAGTTCAATATTGAGATGGAAACAGGGACTGGTAAGACTTTTGTTTACTTGAAAACGATTCTTGAATTAAACAAACAATACGGATTTTTGAAATTCGTGATTGTAGTGCCAAGTATTGCGATTAAGGAAGGGGTACTTAAATCCTTCGAGATTACAAAAGACTATTTCAAAAATCAATACAACGGTGTGGTTTATGATTTATTCATGTTTGATAGCAGCAAACTTGACCGTGTTCGTTCATTTGCATCAGCAAATACGATTGATATCATGGTTACGACTATTCAATCTTTCAACAAAGATACAAACGTCATGAACCGTGAAAATGACCAAATTTCTGGTGCACGACCAATTGACCTGATTGCTGAAACACGGCCGATAGTTATTATTGATGAACCACAGTCTGTTGATAATACTGACTTGGCTAAAGATGCTTTGAAGAGTTTAGATCCGTCAGCGGGCTTCCGTTATTCAGCCACTCACCGAGATAATACTTATCCGAAGATTTATCAACTTGGTGCGGTTGATGCTTACGACAATCAACTCGTTAAGCAGATTGAGGTAGCCGGCATCGAGATGGACGAAGATGGTAACCGTGCTCATTTGAAATTGATTGACGTAAAAACTGGTAAGAACGGTATCAGTGCCAAGATTGAAGTTTATAAAAAGACACGTAATGACGCTGATAAAATAACTATGAACTTTAAAGCCGGTGACAATATGTTTAGTAAAACCAAGCTTCAGGCGTATGATGAAGTTGGGTTCATTCAAGACATTGATGCTACACCTGGATTTGAATCAGTTACTTTCTCGGGTAATCCTGAAAAAATCACGCTTGAGTCAGCTACATTAGAAGATGAAGCAATAAAACGTGCTCAGATTTCTAAGACGATTGAAGAACACTTGAACAAGGAGTTGAAGTTCAAACAATCGGGGCAACGAATCAAGGTGTTGAGCTTATTCTTCTTGGACAAAGTTGAGAATTATCGTGTTTATGACGAAGAAGGCAATCCTAGTCTTGGCCGTTATGCCCGTATTTTTGAAGAAGAATATGAACGCTTAATTCATTTGTCCAAGTACAAAGAATTGAACGATGTGAATATGCCAGTATCCGAAGTCCATGATGGTTATTTCTCAGCAGATAATAAAGGTAAGTTAAAAAATACCAAGGGTGATACTCAGGCCGATGAATCTACATACGAGATGATTATGAAGAACAAGGAAGGCTTACTGACTTTCTATGATGAAGAGAAGCATCATACAGCGAAGGCTAATAAAATTCGCTTCATTTTCTCTCATTCAGCTTTGAAGGAAGGTTGGGACAACCCGAATGTATTCCAGATTGCCACTTTGATTGAAACAAAGGATACAATTAACAAACGTCAGAAAATTGGTCGTGGCCTGCGTATTGCGGTTAACGAAGATGGTGAACGTGTCCCTGGATTTGCTGTTAACACGCTGACTGTTATGGCAAATGAAAGCTATAAGGATTTTGCTGAAGGTCTTCAAAAAGAATACGAAGAAGATGGTGTTATCTTTGGTGTATTTAATAAAGATAGCTTTGCGACGATTATTACGCATTACGATGAAGTTACGGAAGAAATGGAAATTCTTGGCAAAGAAAAATCTGAGCAATTGTTCAACTACCTCAAACAGGAAGAATTTATTAATTCATCCGGGCGAGCAACCGATAAGTTTAAACAAGCGATTACTGATCAGGAAATTGAAGTACCGGAAGGATTTATTGATGTTGTGCCACAGATTTTGGTTGCTGCTAAATCTAAAGTTAAGAGTCTTGATATCAAAGATGCCAAGGATAAAGTCGAAGTCAAGGTTGTAAAAGAAGCCTTAGCAGATGACTTTTTAGAACTTTGGAACAAAATCAAATACAAGACGACTTATAAGATTCATTTTGATTCAAACAAATTAATCGAATTTGCTGCAAAAGGAAATGAATCATTTGACGGAGTTGATTCCATCCAGACTCGCAAGGGGACCTACCTTTACAAGAAGGGGATGGTTGAGATGAGTCAAGCCGGTGTGAAGGCTGATGAATCTAGCGAAAGCGGTGTTCGTGCAACAACGAGTGGTGCGTACAAATTGCCAGATATCATTACTTTCTTGCAAAATGAAACAAGTTTGACTCGCAAGACAATCGTCGCAATTTTGCAGTCAGTCAACAATCTGGATAGTTTTAAGAACAATCCATTGTCATATATGAATCAGGCTGCGAAGATTATCAACGCAATCAAGAATCAATTGATTGTGGATGGTATTGAATATACTCGTACAAATGATGAATATGAACAGACGCTGTTTAGCACTGAAACCTTGAATGCTTACCTCGGTGAAAAAGGGAATTCGGTTAAAGTTGATGAAAGTAAACAAAAGACTGTTTATGACTATGTTGTAACTGATTCAAACATTGAAAAGGATTTTGCTCGTAAGGCTGAAATGGATGACAATGTTAAGTTCTACATTAAGCTGCCAGATTGGTTCAAGATTCGCACACCGCTTGGACCTTACAATCCAGACTGGGCATTGCTGTATGAAGAAGATGATGAGCAACACCTATACTTCATCGTTGAAACGAAAGGTGATACAAGCTTTGAACAGTTACGTCCTCATGAACGGGCTAAGATTCTGGCTGGTGAGAAACACTTTAAAGCAGTTGATACAGATATTAAATTTAAGCGGGTTTCTGATGAAGCGGAGATTCGTGGATAATCTATATTTGAAATAAAATAGGGAGAAGTAAATCAAAGGTACAGCAATGTTCCAAATAAGGTTTGCTTGTTTTTGGACGTTGATTGATGTTTAGTGGTGTCTTTTATGTTCGTTCATTATGTATATCTCCTTTAGTAGATAAAAAGTTAAAATTCTCTACTTCTATATTATCAGAGATTGAAATTCAAAAAAAAACAGTAATAAGAGCATCCCTCACCGTAAAGTGAAGGATGCTCTAGTTTTATTGAAATATACATTTCATTTTGTTAAATAGCGATTGATAATATTTTGAAAATCATTATTAAGTACCGTTGTAATACAATTATCATTCATAAAATCTTCATAGATTTTATCAAGAATTTCTTCATCTTCAATTGCTGCGAAATGATGTACTAGACCTTTTACTATCGAAACGTAATCTTGCGAGGCTAAACAATTAGCAACCGTTCGCCAGTCTGAGTGTGTGGTTTCATGGTTCATAGATAATCCTCCTTTTATTTCAATGTCCATTT
>ERZ1029884.174-NODE-174-length-13618-cov-18.235715_pt1 | contig 13618 bp, 15 predicted proteins | sample MGYA00519233_ERZ1029884 | MGnify/ENA primary metagenome ERZ1029884 (study PRJEB33666, sample SAMEA4610931) | skin metagenome | biome: Human-associated habitat; feature: Malodor aspect; material: skin | place: Philippines | collected 2015-08 ...
CCCGCCCGCCGCGCATGTACGGCCTGTCCAAGGCGGGCTTTTCGCAGTCCTACACTCACTTCACGTGGAAGACCACGAAGTCGGAGCTAACCGACTTCGCCCAGCTGCTCGTCGACGTCGCCGACGTGTCGCGGCCCAACCTGTTCGTCAATACCCCCGACATCCTCCACGCCACGCTGCAGGAGGGCGGGCCGGCCGCGTTCGCGCTGCGCGCCACCCTCGCCGCGACGATGAGTCCGCTCTGGGGTGTTTACTCTGGCTACGAGCTCTACGAAAACCGCCCCGTTACCGCCGGCAGCGAGGAGTACCACGACAGCGAGAAATACCAGCTGCGCCACCGCGACTGGGCCGCAGCACTCGAAGAAGGAAGGTCGCTCGAACCGTACCTGACGCTGCTCAACCAGATCCGTCGCGACAACCCGGCGCTGCAGCAGTTGCGCCAGATCCGCTTCCACGACATCGAAAACGACCAGATCATCGCCTACTCCAAGGTCGACGCGGTCACCGGTAACGCGGTGCTCGTCGTGGTCAACTTGGACCCCACCTCCACCCAGGAGGGCATGTTGCGTATCGACGCCGACGCCGTCGGCCTCACCCCCGGCACCTTCGACGTCCACGACCAGATCACCGGCGAGTCCTACACCTGGACCACCGCCGACACCGGCAACTTCGTCCGCCTCGCCCCCGAGAAGAACGTCGCGCACGTGTTCCGTTTGCCGGAGGTGGCTGCGGGTCGTCGTCAAGCACTCGCGTACCGTCAGATCTCAGACCACGACTACCGCCCATAAGGAGCGCCATGACAACCGACCTGCATATTCCGGACTCGGACCGCGCGCGCCTGCTCGCCTGCACGCACCACGCCCCGCACGACTTCTACGGCTGGCACGCGCAAGGCCAAGGCTCGGTGGTGCGCACGCGGTTTATTGGCGCTGAGCGCGTCGAGCTGCTCATCCACAACGGCGCGCAACCCATGCAGCCGCTTGGCGACGACATCTTCGCCGCCGCCCTCGACGACGCCCACGCCCCCGACTACCGCTTCCGGGTCACCTACCCCGGTGCCGAGCCGGTCATCGTGGCCGACGCCTACCACTTCCTACCTACCCTCGGCTCGCTCGACCTGCACCTGATCAACGAAGGCCGCCACGAACGCCTCTGGGAGGTCCTCGGCGCAAACGTGCGCACCTACGACACCACCCTCGGCGTGGTCACCGGCACCTCGTTCGCCGTGTGGGCGCCGAACGCGCAGGGCGTGGCCGTCATCGGCGACTTCTGCAACTGGAACCCCAGCCAGTACCCCATGCGCACCCTCGGCGTGTCGGGTGTATGGGAAATCTTCATCCCCGGCGTCGGCGACGGCGACGCCTACAAGTTCGCCATCCACACCGCTGACGGCACGCGCATCGACAAGGCCGACCCGCTGGCGAAACGCACGCTGACGCCACCGGAGACCGTCTCGGTCGTCGCAAGCCCAAGCGAATTCGAGTGGAGCGACGGCGACTGGATGGACGCCCGCGCAGGCTTCGACGCCACCAACTCCGCCATGAGCGTCTACGAATGCCACATCGGCTCCTGGAAGCAAGGCTCCAACTACGCCTCGCTTGCCGACGAACTCGTGCCCTACCTCGTCGAACACGGCTTCACCCACGTCGAATTCCTGCCGGTCGCCGAGCACCCCTACGGCGGGTCCTGGGGCTACCAGGTCACCGGCTACTACGCGCCGACCGCGCGCTGGGGAACACCGGACGAGTTCCGCCGGCTCGTCGATACGCTGCACGCGAACGGCATCGGTGTGATCGTCGACTGGGTGCCCGCCCACTTCCCCAAAGACGACTTCGCGCTCGCGCGTTTCGACGGCACCGCCCTGTACGAACACCCCGACTGGCGCCGCGGCGAGCAAAAGGACTGGGGCACGTACGTGTTCGATTTTGGTCGTCGGGAAGTGCGCAACTTCCTCGTCGCCAATGCCCTGTACTGGTGCGAAGAGTTCCACCTCGACGGCCTGCGCGTCGACGCCGTGGCCTCCATGCTCTACCTCGACTACTCCCGCGAACCCGGCGAGTGGCTGCCCAACCAATACGGCGGGCGCGAGCACTGGGAAGCCGTGCAGTTCTTGCAGGAAATGAACGCCACCGTGCACCGCGAGCACCCCGGGGTGCTCACCATCGCCGAGGAATCCACCGCCTGGCCAGGCGTCACCGCCCAAACCGACGCCGACGGCCTCGGGTTCTCGCTGAAATGGAACATGGGCTGGATGAACGACACCCTCGAGTACTTCGCGCTCGACCCCATCCACCGCTCCTACCACCACAACGAGATCACCTTCTCGCTCGTCTACGCGTTTTCCGAACGCTACGTGCTGCCGTTTAGCCACGACGAAGTCGTCCACGGCAAGGGCTCCATGTGGCAACGCATGCCCGGCGACGACTGGAACAAAGCCGCGGGACTCCGCGCCCTGTACGGCTACATGTTCTCGCATCCCGGCAAGCAATTGATGTTCATGGGCTGCGAATGGGGCCAGACCACCGAGTGGGACGAAGCCACATCCGCCAACTGGTCCGACCTCGACGGCGAGTACCACCAAGGGGTGCGCCGCCTCGTGCGCGACTTAAACCGCATCTACCGCGACACCCCGTCGCTGTACTCGCAGGACAACACCCCGATGGGCTTCCAGTGGATCAAAGGCGACGACGCCTCGAACAACCTCCTCGCCTACGTGCGCTGGGGTGTCGACGCCACACCGGTGCTTGCCGTGGTCAACCTGTCCGGTGTCTCCCAGCCCGCCTACCGCCTCGGCTTGCCGGAGGCCGGCGAGTGGGAGCTGCTGGTCAATACCGACAACGCCTGCTACGGCGGCGCCGGCAACGACCTTCCAGGCACGCTGCGCACCGAAGCGGTCGAGTGGGACCGCTTCGACCAGTCCGTGGAACTGCACGCACCAGCTATGAGCGTGCAGTACTACATCCTCCGACGGTAATCGCCGAACAGTTTCTCCATCACCCCGCGGTGGGTGTTTTTCAGCGGGTAGCCGCGGGGTGAGATCCATACCGGGGCGCCCCGGATCATCACGATCCGCCCGCGCTTCTTCCGCCACGGGTCATCGTCGTTGACCCGGTTGTGGTAGCGGCACAGCGGCGCAAGGTTGTCCAGATTGGTCTCACCGCCGTGCTTCCACGCGGTGACGTGATGCAACTCGCACGCATCCGCACCATGTCGGCAGCCGGGGAACGCGCACACGGGTGAGACCATCTTGGCCAGATCCCGCTGCTTCTGATTCGCCCGCCGCTCGGTGCGGTACAAGTTCACCGCACCGGCCTCCGGGTGAAACGCGGCCACCTCGAGAATGTCGCCGAACTGGGCCGCTAAAAACTCCGCACCCGTCATCGTGGTGCCGTCCGACAAGGCCAACACGACGTCGTCGCCCTCGCCAGCCATAATCCGCACAAAGTCCGGCAGCCCCACCGCAAGGATCGGCCGCGGCACCGGCACCTGCACCCCACCACCCTCACCGGTGAGGATGTCGGCGAAGTTACGCATCATCTGCGGGCCCGACGGCTTTGATGTATCCAGCCCGTTGCGCAGCCGGTGCTCCAACGCTGCCAACAGGTGCTCGTCGCCGGAGCCGGAAAAGCGGCGCTTGCCGTCTTTGGATTCGGAGAAGTTGATGTAGTCCTCCGGCACCGAAGGCTCCTGCGCCGGCAGGATCTCTTTGGCGCGGCGGGTAAACGAGTTGTACGGCCCGCGCAGTTCCAAAAGGCGGTGGCGCAGGCGCCAGCGCTCGGTGTCGTCGTCAAGCAAGCGCAGCGAACGCTCGATAAACGCCAACTTGTCCAAACTCGCCCCGTGGGAGCGCGCCAATGACACCGCTTTGGCCTGCTGGCGCTTAAACCTGGTCGGGCCGTAGTAGACATCGCGGATCTTCGACCATTCGCGCACGCGCGTGGGGTTGGCGCCAAGATCGACGAGCATGCCGCGGTCGAACGCGGCAAGCATGTCGATCGCGCCGGCAGCCAGCGCGTGAGCGAACGATTCGAACAGGTTCATGGCCCAAACGTTAAACCACACCCACGACACGACCCGTCCAGATTGTGGAATTTCGGTTTCGCACCCTGTGGATAACCTGAGATTGTCGAGGTAGCAGGGGTTCGTCGTTAAGCAATCGCGCACGGCGTGCATAATTGGGCGCATGACTCGATTGTTTGGAACTGATGGTGTCCGCGGTCTCGCGAACGAGACGTTGACTGCCCCGCTCGCGCTGAAGCTTGGTGCGGCCGCTGCGACGGTGCTGACGAAGGACCGCCGTTCGGAGAAGCGTCGCCCGGTGGCGCTGATCGGGCGCGACCCGCGCGTTAGCGGCGAGATGCTCGCGGCGGCGATGGCGGCAGGCATGGCGTCGAAGGGCGTCGACGTGCTGCGCGTCGGCGTCATTCCCACGCCTGGCCTGGCGTTTCTTACCGACGACTACGGCGCCGACATCGGCGTCATGATCTCGGCGTCGCACAACCCGATGCCGGACAACGGCATCAAGTTCTTCTCCGCGGGCGGGCGCAAACTGCCTGACAACATCGAGGATGAAATCGAGCGCACGATGGCGGCGCTGGAGGATACCGGCCCGACGGGCACCAGCATCGGCCGCGTGATCGAGGAGGCGTCGGACGCGCAGGAGCGCTACCTCGCCCACCTCAAGGAGGCGGTCAGCGCGGATCTTTCCGGCATCAAGGTGGTCGTCGACTGCGCGAACGGCGCCGCATCCGAGGTCGCGCCGATGGCGTACGCGGCGGCAGGCGCGACGGTTACCGCGATCCACAACACGCCGAACGCGTACAACATCAACGACGGCTCCGGCTCCACGCATATGGACCAGATCCAGGCGGCCGTCGTCGAGCACGGCGCGGACCTCGGCCTCGCCCACGACGGCGACGCCGACCGCTGCCTGGCGGTGGATGCGCACGGCAACATCGTCGATGGTGACCAGATTATGGCGGTGCTGGCCACTGCGATGCGCGATTCGAACTCGCTGAAGGCGAACACGCTCGTCGCCACGGTGATGAGCAACCTGGGGCTGAAGCAGGCGATGAAACGCGAAGGCATCGATATGCGCGAGACGAAGGTTGGCGACCGCTACGTGCTCGAGGAGCTAGAGCGCGGCGACTTCTCCCTCGGCGGCGAGCAGTCCGGCCACATCGTGGTCCCGGAGCACGCCACCACCGGCGACGGCGTGCTCTCCGGTCTGCTGCTCATGGCGCGCATGGCGGAGACGGGCAAGTCGCTCGAGGAACTCGCACGCGTGATGACGGTGCTGCCGCAGACCCTGATCAACGTGCCGGTGTCAGACAAGTCGCGCATTCTTGACGACGACTCCGTGCGCGCTGCGATCAGCGAAGCCGAAGCCGAACTCGGCGAGTCGGGCCGCGTGCTGCTGCGCCCGTCGGGCACCGAGGAGCTCTTCCGCGTGATGGTGGAGGCGGCCGAGGAGGAGCAGGCCCGGAAGGTGGCGGGCCAGCTCGCGGCGGTCGTCGCTGCGGTGTAGCCGTAAAAGTTTTTTGCCCCGGCATGGAACCGCCGGGGCTTTTGGGGAGTCTAACTAGGTAGGAAACTTGTTGGACTGCAATCCTTTCGGGGGTGGGGGAAATGACTCAAAAAGCGCTCGACATCGACGTCGACGCTGTTCGGACGCACTACGTCGATGCCATCGAGGCGTATCGGGGCGCGGTGCGTGATTTGGACGCGCGGCGCGTCGAGGTGGCGCCGTCGTCGTTTGGCGCCGGCTTTACCGACCAGGGCCGCCGCATCGCGGATGCACTCGATGCGCTGCACGTGACGTCGCGGCGGTTTTTGGAGGCGCGCAGTGACAACTGGGAGCGCGTGCTTTCGCTTGCCGACGACACCGCCGCCGCCGACTCCGCAGCCGCCGAAATGCTGGGAGGGGTGGGTGAGCTGTGATCCCCGCAGTGCAAGACATCGCTGAGGCCGTAGACGCCGCCCCGGACGTACCGGAGCGCCAGCGCGACGAGGTCCGCGGGCTGGCCGGGGACCTGATCAAGGAGGCTTCCTGCGTCGACGGGCTGGACCTGTCGCTGTTCGCAGAGGCCGGCCTCCAGCTCGGATGCGGGTGCGAGCGGCCGGACACGCCGGCACGCACGTGCTCTGCCGACGACAGCGCCTGGTTCGACGAGGTGGGTATCCGTTCGCGCGAGCAGCGCGACGAGACGCGGGAGACCGAGTTCTTCGAGCAGGTCGCGCAGGTCGGTCAACGCATCGGCGAGTGCTCGAGTGCGATTGAACAGGTGGTGCGCTCGGCGGATATGGCGGTCGGCGCGGTGCTCGAGCCGGCGCGGCGCATGTTCGACCTTGCGCAGCGCTGCGGCATCAAGCAGCTCATTGAGCCGGCCGTGGAGGTCATCATCGAGGCGCTGCGGTGCGCGAAGCAGACCACCACCGATCGCAACAGTGTGATCGCTAACTGCTTGGATGTCGTCGCGGAGTGCGTCGGGGAAGCGTCAGCACCCCAGCCCGCGCCGCCGGTGGAGGTCGACCGGGCGAAGGTCGCAAGCTCGTCGGTGGGCACCGCCGCGGCCGGACTGAATCTCTCGGTCGACGTGGGATTGAAGTTGGGCCTTGACCTGGACGTGGCGCTGGATTGCGATGCGGAGGGGGCCGAACAGGAGTGCCCGCCACCGGCACCAGAGCCAGAACCGGCACCGGAACCCGCGTCCGCACCTGAGACGCCGACTGGCGACGGCGTGATCGCCCCGCCGCCGGAACTGTCGCAGGTGGAGGAGCCGGCACCGCCGCCGAAAAAGTTGCAGAACCTAGATACCCAGGCGGCGTCGGTCGGCGGGGACGATCCAGTTGCGGGCGACGGCGCGGCCGGGCAAGATCCCTGGGGGATAAAGAAAACGGGGGAGTGGTAAGCGATGGATTTTGAAGAATTCGTCATCCAGTACCAGCGCAGGACCGAAAAACGCATGGCCGATTTCGAGGCCATGATGCGCGAAACGCAGGTGAAGATGGAAAAGGCGGCGCAGCATCACGCCCGCGCACGCGAGACGTTGGAGCGGCCAAAGCCGGTCGCGCCGCGCGGGGACTACACGTTGGAGCGCTCGCGGGTGTCCGCGGCGCAACGCGCGAAGCGAGCGCAGGTGCGCGCCGTGCTGCAAAGCCGCGCCCGCGGGACGCAGGCGGAGGAAGCCTAGAACAGGGAGAAGCCGGCGTTGTCGCGGGTGAGTCCGGCGGCCTTGGCCAGCTTCTCGCCGGACAGGGATTCCACGCCGGAGCCTGCGGCATCGGGGTCGGTGTAGCCGGCGTAGGTGTTGTCGTCGTCAAGCACTGCGAGCAGGTAGCCCACGAGCAGGCCGCGGACGGTTTCTTGCAGGTCGCGGTCGGACTTGCCCAGGCCGAGGACGCGCTTGATCATGCCGTCTTCGGAGAAGCTTTGCTGGTCGCCCTTCTTCGGTGCGCGGTAGACCACGTCGCCAGCCCAGTTGTAGGCGAGCTTTGCCGGGTTGCCCGGGTCGAACAGTGCGTCGCCGTCGTCGCCGGGGCCGATGACCATGCCGGGGATGAACAGGGTGCGCGCGGCCTCCACAGCGGACGGGGCGACGTTGGCCGGGTAGACGGACGCCACGGTCTTTACCTTCTCGTTGTCCACCGCGGCGAGCACTGCCGCGCCGCCGCCCATGCCGTGGCCAACGATGCCGAGCTTGCTCGGGGCGACCGAGATGTTGCCGTTGCCCAAACGCACTCCGGCGAGGATCTGCAGGCTGGTCTCCAAATCGGCCGCGAAGCCCTGGTGGTCCGGGCGGAAGCCGGTTTCGGTGTCCGGCGCGGCCACAGCGATGCCCCAGCTGGCCAGGTGGCGCAGGGTGCCGTGGTAGTCGTCGACCTTTTTCATCCAGTCGTGGCCGAAGGCGATGCCGGGCAGGTTTTTGCCCTCGGCGGGGGTGTACACCTTGCCGGGCAGGCCGGTGTAGCCCAAGTCGCCTTCGAGGACGCGGTGCGGGCCGCGCTTGGACAGGTCGGAAAGTTTCTTTAGCTTCGCAGACACGCCGACGATCCTACTGTATTTGCGCGTTGGACTATCGTGAGTCCGTCATTGCATGCGACGACGATTAAGGAGGCGGCGATGGGCGGTGCGTTGCAGCTCGCGTTCGTCGATTCGGTGAACCTTCTACTCATCGGCGTCATCGTGGCGGTCGGCGTCGCCGTGCCGCGCGGCAGCGGCCGTTACGGCAGGACCACCGCGCTGCTCATCGCCGGAGACTGGCTTGGCGTGGCGGGGCTTGCGCTGCTCATGCTCGTCATTTTCGACGGCCTGGGCGAGGCGGTCGAGCGCTTTGTCAACGGCCCCATCTTCGGCGTGCTGCTCATCGCAACCGGCGTGCTCACGGCGGTGCTCGCCATGCGCGGCGGCGACAACCAGGCCCTGACTCAGCGCATTATGCGGCAGTTGAACACCCCAGGACCACTGACGGTTGTGACCGGCCTTGTGCTGGGGCTTGTGCAGTCGGCGACGTCGGCGCCGTTTTACGGCGGGCTCGCCCTGCTGTCGGCGTCCGGGGTGGAGCAGTCGGTGCGCTACGCGGCGATTCCGCTCTACGCCTCGGTCGCACTGTCGCTGCCGACACTGTGTGCGTTTTTGGTCGCCCTCGTGCGCGCGAAACCGAACAGTGCGGCCGGTCGCGGCTTCGCGTGGGCGCGGGAGCACCCGCAGCAGGTCACCGTGGCGGCCACGTGGGCGGTGGCGGCGCTGCTGACGGTCCTGGGTGTCGGCCACCTGATCTAGGTCGTGCACAATAGGGCCATGTTTCCACTGCGCGCCACGATTGATCTCAGCGCGATCGCGCACAACACCCGTTTACTCGCCGAGCAGGCCGGCGATGCGACACTGATGTGCGTGATCAAGGCCGACGCGTACAACCACGGCGTGGAGCGCTGCGTGCCCGTAATGGAATCCAACGGCGCCGACGCGTTCGGCGTGGCCACCCTCGGTGAGGCCCGCCGCATCCGCGAGCTCACCGACAAGCCGGTGCTCGCCTGGCTGTGGAGCATCGGCGAGGAGATCCCGGACGGCATCCACGTGGGCGTTCCCACCACCGAGCACTTGCAGGTGCTTATCGACGACCCCACGCCCCGCACCATCTACCTCATGGTGGATACCGGCATGCACCGCTCCGGCATCGACGAGGTGCAGTGGGCCGATGCTTTTCGACGAGCCCGCGAGGCCGAACAGCGCGGCCAGATCGAAGTCGCCGGCCTGATGAGCCACTTGGCCTGCGCCGACAACCCGCTCGACCCGTACACCGACGCGCAGGCGGACGCGTTCCGCCGGGCGATCGCCGACGCCCGCAAGGCAGGGCTTGCGGTGCCCTGCAACCACATCGCCAACTCACCGGCCACCTGGACGCGCGAGGACCTGCACTTTGACATGGTCCGTCCCGGGGTGAGCCTGTACGGCCTAGAGCCGGTCAGGGGCCTGGAACACGGGCTCAAACCCGCGATGACGTGGACCGGTCAGGTCGTTGCGGTCAAACCGATGAAGCAGGGCGAGCCGACAAGTTACGCCCGCACCTGGGAGGCGCCTGAGGACGGCTTTACCGCGGTGGTGCCGGCGGGCTACGCCGACGGGGTGCACCGCAGCTGGCAGGGCGCGCTCGAGATCACGATCGGCGACCAGACGTATCAGCAGGTGGGGCGTGTGAGTATGGATCAGATCGTGATCTGGCTCGGCGACAACGCCGCTGGCGTCAAGGCCGGCGACGAGGCCATCATCTTCGGCGCTGGCGGCCGCAGCGCGACCGACCTGGCGAAGGCCGCCGGCACCATCAACTACGAGGTGGTCTGCGCGCCGGGCGGGCGCACCCACCGCACCTACACGGGGGAGGAGAGCTAGGTGAAAGACACGGTTGCGCGTGAAGGTCGGCGGGTGTGTGAGGGGGTCGTCGATACGCAAGAGCTCGGCGCAGAGCTGGGGGCGGCGTTCGAGGCGGGCGACGTGGTGATCCTGGACGGCCCGCTCGGCGCAGGGAAAACTACGTTCACCCAAGGCATTGCGCGCGGAATGCAGGTCAAAGGCCGGGTGACCAGCCCGACGTTTGTCATCGCGCGCCAGCACGCCTCCACCGTCGGCGGCCCGGCGCTCGTACACGTCGACGCCTACCGGCTTGGCGACGACCCACTCGGCGAACTCGACGCGCTCGACCTGGACACGGACTTGGAGGACGCGGTCGTCGTCGCGGAGTGGGGCGAGGGTCTGATGGAGCAGCTGGGCGGCAGCCACATCCTGATCACGTTGGACCGGGAAACGCTCGCCGAAACGGAGGGGCGCATTATCTCCTGGCGTGTCGTGGGCGGGATGTAGGCTTAACCGCATGCTGAAGACGACAAGCAAAGCCCGTGGTTGGATCATTCTCGCGGCAGTGTTGTGGTTGGTCATCCTCGCCGCCATCATCTTCATTCCGCTCTCCCGTGGTTCTGAAGCGTACAACGAGGTCAAGCCGACGAACTCGCTGACGAAGTCGCTGCTGCAGACCCGCCCCGGTGGCGACGCGGTGGCAGCGCAGCTGGTGGATCCGGCGAAGGTGTACGACCCGGAGTCCTACCTCGGCTACACCACCCTGTGCCCTGGTGAGCCGGCCGAGTTGGTGGACGCGAAGAAGCAGGCCTTCGAGCTTGCCGACGAGGACGTGAACCTCGACGGCGAATTGGGCTACGTCCTGCTCATCCCGGCACAGGGCGACGCCGCCACGATCGACCCGGTCGACCTGGACAAGGTGGATATCTGCACCGTGCCGCAGTCGGAGACCTTCCCGCTGAACACGGCGATGCCGTTCCACGTCGACCAGGGCCGCTGGGTACTCGGGATGGGCCAGTAATGCTTGTCCTCGCCATCGACACGGCGACCACTGACCTGGTCGCCGGCGTCGTGGACACCGCCACTGGCGACACGCTCGCCGAGGCGGTCACGGCGACCCGCGCGCACAACGAGCAGTTGGTGCCCACGGTGCAGTCGCTTCTCGACGACACCGGCCGCACCTTCGCCGACCTCGGCGCGATCGTCGTCGGTTGCGGTCCCGGGCCGTTTACGGGCTTGCGCGTCGGTATGGCCACCGCGTCCGCGCTCGGCCAGGCGCTTTCCATCCCGGTGCACGGGGTGTGCACCCACGACGCGGTGGGCGCAGGCCTTGCCGGGGACGCGCTCGTGGTCACGGATGCGCGCCGCCGCGAGGTGTACTGGGCGCGCTACACCGACGGCGCCCGTGTTGCCGGGCCTGAGGTGTGCAAGCCGGCGGACCTGCCGGTGGATGCAGTCGACGTGCTGAGCGTTCCCGACAACATCGAGGTCGCCGTCGAAGCTGCTGAGACGACCTACCGTGCGCCGAAACCGGCAGGGTTGGTGCAGGTCGCGAACCTCGACCAGGCACCGGAGCCTCTCGTGCCGCTGTATCTGCGCCGCCCGGATGCGGTGCCGCCGAAGCAGGCGCCGAAGTCGCCCGCGCTGCCATGACGGCGTTTCGGGAACTCACGCTTGCCGACGCCCCCGCGGCCGCCGCGATCGAAGCCGTCTTATTCGCCGGCGACAGCCCGTGGTCCGAGGCCGCGTTCCGCTCCGAGATCGGCGCGCCCCACACGTTTTACCTCGGCGCGTTCGACGGCGCGGACATGCTCGGGTACGCGGGCCTTGCCGTGCTGGGCCCGCGCGACGACCCGGAGTTTGAGATCCACACCATCGGAGTTGCGCCCGCACAGCAGGGCAGAGGACTCGGCCGCGCGCTGATGGACCAGATGATGCATACCGCGGACCTGCTCGACGGGCCGGTGTACCTCGAGGTGCGCGTGGATAACGCCGCTGCGATCGCGTTGTACGAGGACTTCGGGTTTTTCACCGCTGGTGTGCGCAAGAACTACTATCAGGCATCCGGGATGGACGCGTACACGATGACGCGCCCGCGCAAGAGCGAAAGGACTGCAGAGCAATGATCGTCTTAGGCATTGAGTCCTCGTGCGACGAAACCGGCGTGGGCATTATCGAGCTTCACGACGACGGCACGATGGACATCCTCGCCGATGTCGTCGCCTCCTCCATGGAGCAGCACGCCCGCTTCGGCGGCGTGGTGCCGGAGATCGCCTCGCGCGCGCACCTGGAGGCGATGCCGCAGGTGATGGAGAAGGCGTTGGCGGATGCGGGGATCGAGAAGCCGGACGCCGTCGCGGCCACGATCGGGCCGGGCCTGGCGGGCGCACTGCTCGTCGGCGCCTCGGCGGCGAAGGCGTACGCCGCTGCCTGGGGTGTGCCGTTCTACGGCGTGAACCACTTGGGCGGGCATGTCGCGGTGGCGAACCTGGACGGCGACCCGTTGCCGCACTCCATCGCGCTGCTGGTCTCCGGTGGGCACACCCAGATCCTCGAGGTCGATGCCGTGGGCAAACCGATGAAGGAACTGGGCACCACGCTTGACGACGCCGCCGGCGAGGCCTACGACAAAGTCGCCCGTCTGCTCGGGTTGGGGTATCCGGGTGGGCCGGTCGTCGACAAGCTAGCGGCGCAGGGGGACCCTCAGGCCGTGCGTTTCCCACGGGCCCTGTCGCGTGCGGAGGACCTGCGCGGCGAGCACCGCTACAACTTCTCGTTTTCGGGCTTAAAGACCGCGGTCGCGCGCCATGTCGAGGCCGCCGAGCGCGACGGCCGCGTGATCTCGCTGGAGAACGTGTGCGCGTCGTTCCAGGAGGCGGTCTGCGACGTGCTCACCGCGAAAGCGGTCATGGCCTGCGAAGACACAGGCGCGAACACGCTGCTGCTCGGCGGCGGTGTGGCGGCGAACAGCCGGTTGCGCGAGTTGGCGCAACAGCGTTGCGACGAGCGCGGCATCGAACTGCGCGTGCCCCGGTTCAACCTCTGCACCGACAACGGGGTGATGATCGCAGCGCTTGCCGGCCAGTTGATTCATGAGGGCGCGCAGCCGTCCGGATTCGGCGCCGCCACTGACACTTCGCTGGAGGTTGAGGTTCCGCTGGTGTGATTCGCTCGGCGCGCGGGAACGCGTGGTTGCGGATACATTGAGCACCGGTAATCCGCCGTGATGAAAGGAACCTACGTGACCACCGAGCAATTCAACCAAGATCAGGCCGACCGCGAGCGTTTCGGGTTCCTGGTCAACCCGGACCTGTCGTACAAGCGCATCGTGTTCGACGAGGACTCCGCCCGCGATTTGCTGGGCGGGGTGACCGACGATGTCGTCGACGTCGCTTTCGATCAGGAAGGCAACCGCTTCCACGCTATCTTCCGCCCGGACGCGCTGGAGCAGGGCGAGGAGCCGAACCCGGTGGCATCGTTGGCGCGCAACACCGCCGAGACCGACAACCCGGAGTTCCTCACCGACCCGACGCGCGCGATTTCCGGCCCGGTCATTTTCGCCTCCCGCGAGGGCGACAGTGTCGACGAGCGCACCATCGACGCCGTTATCCAGGCGATCCGCGCCGTGGAGAACTACCGCACGGACAACGCCGAGGAGTTCGAACTGTGGCGTAACGCGGTGAAAAACCGTTAAACCGCGCCCTTGTTGTTGACTGGCACTCTCGGGGGTAGAGTGCCAAAGCAGGTTGTGTGAAGCACAGTTGTTCA
>ERZ1029884.175-NODE-175-length-13599-cov-85.412434_pt1 | contig 13599 bp, 12 predicted proteins | sample MGYA00519233_ERZ1029884 | MGnify/ENA primary metagenome ERZ1029884 (study PRJEB33666, sample SAMEA4610931) | skin metagenome | biome: Human-associated habitat; feature: Malodor aspect; material: skin | place: Philippines | collected 2015-08 ...
CCATGTCCAGGCGGCCGATGCCCTGGGCGCCGGCGCGGCGGTTCATCTCCTCGATTGCTTGCAGGACGCTGACCTTGCGGCCGTCAATGGCCACCGGCTTGCCCGCCTCAAACGAGATGATTACCTCGTCCGGTGCGTTGCCCAGCGCCGGGTCCTCGGTGTATGCGTAGAGGTCCTTTGTCGGCGGGTTCCACAGATCCTCCAAAAAGCCGGTCTCAACCGCGCGGCCCCACACGTTTTGGTCGATGGAAAACGGCGACGCCGCAGACTGCTCGATCGGCAGATCCTTGCCCTCCGCGTACTCGATTGCCTTGTCACGGGTCCAGGCGTAGTCGCGCGCCGGCGCGATGATTTCCAGGTCCGGGTCCTGGTTGAGGAAGCCGACCTCGAAGCGAACCTGGTCGTTGCCCTTGCCGGTGCAGCCGTGGGCGACGTGGGTGCCGCCGTACTTGTGGCCGGCCTCCACCAGGTGCTTGACAATCAACGGGCGGGAGATGGCGGAAACCAGCGGGTACTCGCCCTGGTACATGCCGTTGGCCTTGATGGTGGGCAGGCAGTACTCCTCGGCGAATTCGTCTTTGGCGTCGACGACGATGGACTCCACGGCGCCGCAGTCGAGGGCGCGCTGGCGCACTGACTCCATGTCCTCGCCACCCTGGCCCAGGTCGAGCGAGACGGCGATAACCTCGCCGCCGGTCATCTCCCCGAGGTAAGGGATGGCCACGGAGGTGTCCAGGCCGCCCGAGTACGCGAGCACAACGCGGTTAGTCATGTTTGCAGATTCTCCTTATAGAAGTTGAAAAAATTATTGAGGTCGCGGCGCTTATTCGTCGGCAGTCGTCTGCAGCCCAAAGAGCTGGTGCGCCAGGTCCTTGCCAGTCAGCGGTTCTCGCCCGAGCACGAAGACCGTGTCGTCGCCGGCGATGGAGCCGACCACCTGCTCGAGACCTACGCGGTCAATGTAGCTGGCCAGGTACTGCGCAGCCCCAGGTGGGGTGCGCACTACCGCGATCTGACCGGAGAAATCGACGGATACCACAAGCTCCTCGATCATCCGGCGCAGTTTTTCCCGCGGACCGGAGTGCGCGGATTCCAGCGAGTCCGCTTCAGATCCGACGGTGTAGTAGGCACGACCTCCGGCGCGCGGCCGGACCTTCTTGGCACCCAGCTCATCCAGGTCGCGCGACAGCGTGGCCTGGGTGATGTCAATGCCTTCGCCCAGGAGCAGCTCCGAGAGCTGCACTTGGGAGGACACCCGAGTCGTCTCCAGCAGCTCGAGGATTCTCGCCTGCCGCGCGGTACGGGATACAGGTTGGGTCATTCTTGGTGCTCCAAAAGCCAGGCCAGCAACGCTTTTTGGGCGTGCAGGCGGTTTTCCGCCTCGTCGAAGACGCGCGACTGTGGCCCGTCGATGACTTCTGCCGCCACTTCGCTCCCGCGGTACGCGGGAAGGCAGTGCAAGAATATTGCATTCTCCGCCGCGCGCGACATCAGGTCCGTGTCTACCTTGTACGGCAAAAACGGCGTGCGCCGATCCTTGCCGTCATCCTCCATGCCCATGGACACCCAGGTGTCCGTGATCACCACGTTGGCCCCCTCCACTGCGGCTACATCCGAAGTTACAGCGACGGTGGCGCCGGTGTCTCGGGCACGACGACGGGCACGCTCGACGAATTCATTGCGTGGTTGGAATCCTTCCGGGGCGATGACGGTGATGTCCACGCCCGCCGTGGCAAACCCGATGAGGTAGGAATTTGCCATGTTGTTGTCGCCGTCGCCGAGGTAAACGGCCTTCAGCCCACGCAGGCCCGCTGGCCCGTCGTCCGGACAAAAGTTCTCCACTACGGTTTGCAGGTCTGCCAGGATCTGGCACGGGTGGAGGTCGTCAGACAGTGCGTTGACGATAGGCACCGTCGCCGTTTCGGCTATGTCCAGCAAATTCTGGTGTGCATAGGTGCGCCACACGATGGCCTCCACAAACCGCGACAGAACGGCACCGGTGTCCTGGTAGCTCTCCTTCGCACCCATTTGGGAGTTGCCGGTCTCCGTGACAATTGCATGCCCGCCCAACTGCGCAATGCCCGCGTCAAAAGAAAACCGCGTACGCGTTGAGGTTTTGTCGAATAACACGGCGACGGATCTGGGGCCTTCCAAGGGCCGGTGCGAGAACGGGTGCTCCTTCAGCTCGGCCGCAAGGGCGAGAACCTCCGCCTGTTCGGACGGGGTGAGATCGTCATCGGCAAGGAAATGTCTGGCCATAATCTAGCTCCCTTCTTTCGCGTCCGCGATCGCCTCGGAAAGGCGCGCAACCGCGGCACGGATTTCATCATCGCTTATAACCAGGGGCGGTGTGAGGCGAATGACGTCGTCTGCCGGCGCGTTCACGATGATTCCGCGCTCGAGCCCATGCTTGACGACGAGCTTCGCCACCGGCGCATCCAGCACCACCCCGACCATCAGGCCACGTCCGCGCACGGACGCAACCCCGGGCAGGTGCGAAGCTTCGTCCATAAGCAGCCGGCCTTTACGGCGCACCTCGGCAAGAAACTCGCCATCGATGGTGCCGAGGACCGCACCGGCCGCCGCACAAGCGACCGGGTTGCCGCCGAACGTGGTGCCGTGGCTGCCCGGGGTGAACAGGCCAGCTGCGGCCCCGCGAGCGATGGTGGCGCCGATGGGCAGCCCGCCACCCAGACCTTTCGCCATGGTGATCACGTCCGGCAAGATGCCGTCGTGTTGAAAGGCGAAGAAGTCCCCGGTGCGGCCCACTCCGGTTTGCACCTCGTCCGCGATGAGAAGGATGCCATTGGCGTCACATAGCTCACGCACCGCCGGCAAAAAACCCTCCGGGGCGGGGATAACGCCGGTTTCCCCCTGGATCGGCTCAAGGATGATTGCCGCAGTATCGTCCGGATCTTCCAACACCAGTTCCCGCAAAGCTTCGACATTGCCGTAGGGGTAGTACTCCACCCCTGCTGGGAGCGGTTCAAACGCCGCCTGTTTATCCGGCTGCCCGGTCAGCGCCAGCGCCCCCATGGTGCGCCCATGGAAACCACGCTCTGCGGCGAGGATGCGACGGCGCCCGGTCAGGCGCGCGAGTTTGAACGCGGCCTCGTTTGCTTCGGCTCCAGAATTGGAGAAGAACACGCGAGCGGTCTCATCTCCTACTCGGGCTCGTAGCGCTTCCGCGAGCTCGACTACGGGGCGGGAGCCGAACAGGTTGGACACGTGGCCGAGGGCGGAAATCTGGCTGCTCACCGCTTCCACCACAGCCGGGTGCCCGTGGCCTAGGGCGTTGACCGCTATGCCCGCGAGCATATCGATGTACGTGTTGCCGTCCGCGTCGGTCACGGTGGCGCCTGCACCGGACACCAGCTCCACAGGCGGTGCCGGGTACGTGTCTAGGAGCGCGCCCGACCAGCGCGCAGCGAAGTCGCTCATGCGTCATCCTTTCTAAAGATGGTCCCATCCGGATAGTGGTTGCGGTCGTAGTCATCCGGGAGCACCATCGTGCCCACTCCACCCATAGTCAGTAGCTCGAGCAGCACAGAGTGCGCCACCCGCCCGTCAATGACATGGGCGGCCTTGACTCCCCCTTGCACCGCTGCGAGGCAGGCCTCCATCTTTGGGATCATGCCGGTAGCCAGATCGGGCAGCATCCGTTCCAGCTCCCCCGTTTCGATCTTGGATAGCAACGAATCCTTATTCGGCCAGTCCGTGTACAGGCCCTCAACGTTGGTCAGCACCACAAGGCGCTCGGCACCAATCGCCGCAGCAAGCGCGCCAGCTGCCTCGTCTGCGTTGATGTTGTAGACCTCCCCATCAGCCCCCGGGGCGATGCCGGAAACGACGGGAATCCTGCCGGCCTCGATGATGTCCATCACTGCCGCCGGGTTCACATCAGTAATCGTGCCGACCAAACCGATGTCCTGGGCTTGTCCATCCACCTCCACCGTGCGCCGCTTGGCGGTGAACAGGCCGGCATCCTCGCCCGAGGTACCCACCGCGTACGGCCCGTGGGAGTTGATTTTGCCCAACAGGTCGCGACCTACCTGGCCGAAAAGCACCATGCGTACAACGTCCAGGATCTCCGGAGTTGTCACCCGGAACCCGCCGACGAACTCGCCGCCGTCTAAGCCCAGCCGCGCAAGCATCGCACTGATCTGGGGCCCGCCGCCGTGCACCACCACGGGTTTCGCTCCGACGGTGCGCAGAAACACCATGTCTGCGGCGAAGGCGGCCTTGAGGTCCTCGTCGATCATTGCGTTGCCGCCGTATTTCACCACCACAATCTTGTCGCGGTAGTGCTGCAGCCAGGGCAGCGCTTCCGCCAGCACGGTAGCTCGCTGCTCATTGGTCAGATCCGGCATCATTATCGGCCACCTCCCTAGCTTGTGTAGGCCGAGTTGATCTCGACGTACGAATGCGACAGATCGGTAGTGCGCACCATGGCCCGGCCCGCACCGCCGGTGCCCAGGTCCACCACCACGTCGATGTCGGCACCGCTGAGGTCCACCTCGCGCGCGCCGGGCGCACCCGTGGAGTGTTCGCAGACGGTCTGCCCGTTAAACGTCACCGAGATATCTTCCGCGTCCATTTCCGCGTCCGCCATGCCCACGGCGGCGAGCACGCGGCCCCAGTTCGGATCGGAGCCGAACATCGCAGTCTTTACCAGGTTGTCGCGACCGATCGTGCGCGCCGCGTTGAGCGCCTGCACGTTGTCCACCGCCCCTTCGACAGCGATGGTCACCCGCTTGGTCACGCCTTCGGCGTCGGATTGCATCATCGCAGCGAGCTCGGCGCACGCCTCACGCACGGCTGCATCGAGTTCCTCCTGCTCCGGGCTCACCCCGCTAGCGCCGCTAGCCATGGCGATAACGGTGTCGTTGGTGGAAGTAGAGCCGTCGATGTCCAGGGTGTCGAAGGTGGTGGCGGTGGCGCGCTCGAGTGCGGTTTGCAATGCGTTGCTGTCCACCTTCGCGTCGGTGGTAAGGCACACCAACATCGTCGCCAGCGACGGCGCCATCATCCCGGCGCCTTTCCCCATGCCCCCAAGCGTCCAGCCGTCGCCCTTGACCAGGACTTCCTTTGCGATGGTGTCAGTGGTCATGATTGCCGACGCAGCATCCGCACCGTGGTCGCCCAAGCGCTGAACGACGTCCGCGATGCCGCCAGCCACTTTCTGCATCGGCAGCTGATCGCCGATGATGCCGGTGGAGCACACTGCAACCTGCGCTGGCTCAGCCCCGATCCCCTCGGCCGTCAGCCGCTGCATAGTTTGCGCGTCCTGCAGCCCTTGCTCGCCAGTGCAGGCGTTGGCGTTTCCAGAGTTGAAGACGATGGCCCGCAACTGACCAGCGGCGACGGCTGCGCGGCTGACCTTCACGGGTGCGGCGAACACTTTGTTGCGTGTAAATACCGCTGCCGCAGCACAATCCGGACCGTCGTTGACCACAACAGCGAGATCTGTTTTGCCAGACGGTTTGATGCCAGCCTTCGTGGCGGCAGCTGAAAATCCTTGGGGCGCGGTAACTCCAATTGTGCTCATGATGAGTGGTCCTTCCAGGAATTGGATCAGCGGATGGGTCGTTGAGCCGGCGGTTACGGAGCCACCGCTGCTCGGGACAGACCCACTCCCTCGTCGAACCCGAGCGCGAGGTTCATGCACTGGACAGCCGCTCCCCCGGTGCCCTTGGTCAGATTGTCGATCGCGCTCGTGGCTACAACCCTCCTCGCCCCCTCGTCTACCTCAACCTGGAGGTGGCACATGTTCGATCCGACGACGTGCTGCGTTTGCGGCTGTTGCCCGGCCGGGAGCAGGACGACAAAGGGCTCCTCGGCGTACGCCTGCTCGTATGCCCCGCGCACTGTTTTCAGATCCGCGCCTTCTGCCAGCGGCGCGGTCACCGTGGTGAGAATGCCCCGCGGAAGCGGCGCGAGCACAGGGGTGAAACTCACGTTCACCGGCCTGCCCGCGACCTCCTCCAGGTTCTGGGCGATCTCCGGGGTATGCCTGTGGGCACCAGCGACGCTGTACGCCTTCAGCGAGCCCATGGTTTCTGCCCCGAGCATTTCCACCTTGGCCTTCTTGCCCGCACCCGACACCCCGGTTACGGCGACAACGGCGAGATCCGGTTCCACGACCCCCGCCCGCAGCGCAGGCCATGCCGCCAACGTTGCACCGGTGGGGAAACAACCTGGCACTGCGATACGCGACGAGGCCGCCACCTCCTCTCTGTGGCCGGGCAACTCCGGCAAGCCATACGGCCACGCCCCCGCGTGCTCAGAACCGTAGTACCGCTGCCACGCGTGGGAGTCGCGCAAGCGGAAATCTGCAGCGCAGTCAATGACGACGACGTCCTCCCCCAGCGCCGCACCGATCTTTGCGGAGTGCCCGTGCGGAAGACCCAAAAACACCACATCGTGGCCATCGAGAACGTCGACCGTAGTTGGTTCTACGACACGGTCACCTAGTTCCGGCAAGTGCGGCATGAGTTCGACGACCGGCTCGCCGGCATTCGAAGCCCCGGTCAGCGCACCTATGCGTAAGTTCCCAGCCCGATAAGCAGGGTGACCAAGTAGCAGGCGGAGGATCTCACCGCCCGCATACCCTGTGGCCCCCGCGACCGCTACGTTCACAACCTTGCCGTCTGACATGACCGCCAGTGTATCAGTTATGCATTCGACCGGAAGTTATTCACACGGAAATTACCCACGCATCTCCGCGCCGAACCGTTCCTTTGCTAACTCGGCGGCCTTCAGGCGGGCCTCGGAAGCTTCTTCCTCAGTCAGGGTGCGGTCCGCGGCGCGGAACGCCAGCCCGAAGGCGAGAGACTTCTTGCCCTGCCCGAGGGCTTCGGAACGGTAGACGTCGAAAAGCGTCACCGCCTCAACGAGCTCCCCGGCGCCCTCCTGCACAGCCCTGCGCACATCTTCGGCTGCGACAGCCTCGTCCACGACAAGCGCAATGTCTTGGTTGAGCAGAGGGAACGCCGACAAACGCGGTGCCGGGAGGCGTTCGGCGAGCGGGATCGCCGTCAGATCGATCTCCATGGCGCAGGTGCGGGCGGGCAGGCCGAGCTTCTCCAAGACCTGGGGGTGCAGTTCACCTGCGTGGCCGACGGTCGCTCCGTCCACCTTGAGTTCCGCACAACGCCCCGGGTGCCACGGGAGGTGCTCCGCTGATTCCACACCCAACTCCACGCCGCAGGCCCGGGCGACCACCTGGGCAGCTTCGATCGCGTCCGACCATTCGTAGACGCGCCCTCGCCCCCAGGGGCCCTCCAACTCGGTATTGCCCAGCGCCACGGTCGCGGCGTGGAGATGTTGCTTGGGCAGGGACGCGACAAGTTCGGCCACTACCTCGTCAGCAGGACGCTGCGACACATCCGGCAAGGGTGACGCATCCGCGCGCTTCTCAGCAGTCTGCGCTACAGAGTAGAGAGCCAGATCGCTGCGGCCACGTGCGACGTTGCGGCCCGCTGCCTCAAGCATCGGCGGCAGCAGCGTGCTGCCCAAGACGCCGTAGTCCGCATCCAGGGGGTTTTGCACTTTCACGGTGTTACGACGCGGATCCTCGGCGCTCAGACCCCATGTGTCGAAGGTGTCGTTGGCAATGAACGGCGTGGGGATAATCTCCGCGTAGCCCGAGTACGCCAGCGCGTGCGTCACGGCACGGCGGCGGCGCTGCAGCGGGCTCAGCCCCCGACCACCGCGAGGAGTGGGCAGGATCGACGGGATGGCGTCCAACCCCTCGAGACGGACGACCTCCTCGACCAGCTCCACCGGCACGGTGATGTCCGTGCGCCACGTCGGCGGGGTCACCAGCAAATCATCACCTTCGCCAGCGACTTCGCACCCGACCTCCTCCAGGCGGCGCACAACGGCCTCGCGCGCATAATCCACGCCGATCAGCTCCGCTGGTCGCGTCGCGCGCATCGCAATCGCATCACGCTTCTCGACGTCACCGACCAGCGTCCTGCCCGCATGAATCGTGCCGCCTGCAATCTCCACCACCAACGCGCACGCGATGTCCAAGGCCTTTTCCACCAGCTGTGGGTCCACGCCGCGCTCAAATCGGCGCGAGGCTTCCGAGCTCAGCTTCAACCGACGTGCAGTGCGCGCCACGGTCAGCGGATCCCAGGTTGCGGCCTCGAAGTGCACGTTCACGGTCTCATCAGAAATCTCTGAGGTGGTCCCGCCCATCACGCCGGCCAAGGACTGGATGCCCTCGTCGTCGGTGATCACCACGTCCCCGGTAGTCAGCGTGCGTTCGACGTGATCAAGCGTCTCAAAGGTCTCGCCATCCGCAGCGTTGCGCACGTGCAGGCCTCCGTCGATCTTGTCAGCGTCAAAAGCGTGCATTGGCTGCCCGGTCAGCAACATGACGTAATTGGTCACGTCGGTCGCCGCGTTAACGGAACGAACCCCCGAAAGCATCAGCTCGCGCTGCATCCAAAACGGCGCCGTGGCTTTCGGGTCAATGCCCTCGACGGTGCGGATGCCGAAACGCTGCGCTTTCGTCGATTCATCCACGGACACCGCGATGGATTCACCTGAGGCCGCGGGTACGCTCGACAAGTCGATGTTTGCAATGGACGGATCTTCGGCCACATCTGTGAACTCGAGATCGAAAGCGGATGCAATCTCGCGCGTGAGACCGCGTGCGGACAGTGCGTAGCCCCGATCAGGCGTGACGTTGACCTCGAAGACGGTGTCGTCCGAGCCGAGGATGTCGCGCGCATCCTGGCCTGGGGTCGCGGAGCCGTCGTGAAGCGTGATGATGCCCTCACTTTTCGCGGTAAGCCCAAGCTCCGCTGCGGAGGCCATCATGCCATTCGAGATGTGGTCGTAGGTTTCACGCGCCGCGATCTCGAAGCCGCCAGGGAGCACGGCGCCCGGTAGGGAGACGACCACAAGGTCGCCCTCCGCGAAGTTGCGTGCGCCGCAGATAATGCCCTGCGGCTCGCCGGTGCCGTTGGCCTGGCCCACGTCCACCTGGCAGTAGCGGATCGGCTTTTTAAAACCGGTGAGCTCCTCAATTTCGGCGACACGGCCGATGACCAGCGGGCCGGTAATCTCCGGCAGCGGCTGGTAGCCCTCGGTTTCAAACCCGACACGGACGAAGCCCGCGTCAAGCTCTTCGTCGGTGGGATTGAAGTGTTCATTACCCGCGTTTTGCAGCAGGCGGACGATCCAGTTTTTGGAAATGAGCATTGTCAGTATCTCCTTATGCCTGCACACCGAACGGGAGGGTGAAACGAACGTCGCCTTCGACCATGTCGCGCATGTCCGACAGGCCATTGCGGAACTGCAGGGTGCGCTCTAAGCCCATGCCGAATGCGAACCCGGAGTACTCCTCCGGGTCGATGCCTACAGCCCGGAGGACGTTCGGGTTGACCATGCCGCAGCCGCCCCACTCGATCCAGCCTGCGCCGCCTTTCTTGTTCGGGAACCACACATCCACCTCTGCGGATGGCTCGGTGAACGGGAAGTAGTTGGTGCGCATACGGGTTTTCGTCTCCGGGCCAAACAGGGACTGTGCAAGATGGTCGAGTGTGCCCTTGAGATGTGCCATGGTCAGACCCTTGTCCACCGCCAGGCCCTCCACCTGGTGGAACACCGGAGTATGGGTGGCGTCTAGCTCATCGGTGCGGAACACGCGGCCTGGGCACGCAATGTACATCGGCACATCCCGCTCGAGCATCGTGCGAACCTGCACCGGCGACGTGTGCGTGCGCATGACCTGCTTCGAGCCCTCCTCACCGATGTAGAAAGTGTCCTGCAGCGTTCGGGCCGGGTGGTCCGGGATGAAGTTCAGCGCGTCGAAGTTGAAGTACTCCGCCTCCACCTCCGGGCCTTCGGCGACTTCCCAGCCCATGCCGATGAAGATGTCCGCGATGTGCTCGGACAGCGTGGTAATCGGGTGCATCGCACCAGCCTGGGTGCGGGCAGTCGGCAGCGTCACGTCCACCTTCTCCTCGCGCAGCTGACGCTCGCGGTGCTCCGCTTCCCGCAGCACTCGCAACTGCGCGTACGCCTTCTCAGCACGGCCCCGTGCCATGTTCACGAACCGGCCCGCATCTTTTCGCTGGTCTTTCGGCAGCGTGCCAAGCGCACGCCGCGCTTGCAGGATCGGGGCCTTCTCCCCCAGGTGCGCGCGGTGGGCTTCCTCCAGCGCGGCGAGATCCTCCGCCGCCTCGAAGGCGGCGATCGCATCGGCCGCAGCCTTGTTCAGGGCGTCCTCGGTCAGTTCAATATCCGGAGTTGGGTTCGCGTTGTCGGCCACGCTTGTGTTCACCCGCACCTTTCCACAAATGCGCTACAGCCCGATCAAAGCCACAGCGGTGTCGGTTCAAAAGCGTCCACCACTTTACCCATCGCGCGACGTTGCGCCCGCGCGAGGGCAGCAACCTTCACTAACGCTCCCCGAGCGCTTTCGACGACTCCCACAGGCAGATCGACGCAGCTGTTGCCAGGTTCAGCGATTCCGCGCTGCCCTGGATAGGTATAGACACCCGTTGGTCGGCGGCGTTCAGTATGTCGCCATCAAGTCCGTGCGCCTCGTTGCCGAAGAGCCACGCGGTTGGCTGCTCCAGCGTCTCCCCCGGCTGCGCCAAGTTCACCTCGCCGTCCATAGTGGTGGCGAATGTGGCCAACCCGGCGCCTTCGAGCTGTCCGATCACCCGGCGGACATCGCGATCGCGGGCGACGGGGATATGAAAAAGCGACCCGGCGGTGGAACGCACCACCTTCGGCGCCTCCGGGTCTACGGTGTCGCCGGCGAAGATCACCGCGTCCGCCCCCACCGCGTCCGCGATGCGGATGATGGTGCCGGCGTTGCCTGGGTCGTTCGTTTCCACGCACACCGCCACGAGTCGTGGGCGGCCCTTGAGGATCTTCGGCACCGTCCACAGTACCGGCTTACACACTGCGAAAATGCCGGTTGACGTCACCGCATCCGCGAGCGAATCCGCCGCTTTTTCCGTGATCGCGTGCGTGTATACGTCCATGTACCCCGCCGCCCGCACGATCTCCTCGAAGCGCTCCGCCGCGGTCTCGGTGACGAAGAGGTCTGTCGCGGCCCCGGTAGCCACCGCGGCCTCCACCGCGTTCTCCCCCTCCGCTAAGAAAGCCTTTGCTTTACGACGAGCTTGCGCCCGCTTCAACTTCCCGGCATTAACCACGCGCGGAGTGCGCTCTGTAAACGGCTGCTCGAAATCCAAAGGCATGGCTTCAGGGTACGTGGCTGCTGGCGCTAGTCTGTTGCCGTGTCTTCTCTTCGCGTTGCGTTCCCAGGTTCACGCCGGAACCTCGGTGCTGCTGTTGCGAGCATCGCCGCCGCGACCGCAGCAGTAGGAATTAGTCTCGCTGGGGCTGGGGAAGAAACCGGTCGTCTCGCTATCGCTGTGGCAATGGTGCTCACCGTAGGGACGGCAAATCTCGCACCGTTCTCCTCGGTCCTTGCTGCGGCGAGTCTGACACAGTTCGCCGCCTCGCACCCCGGCGTCTCTAGCCCGTTTGTGATCCTCGCCCTCATTGCTTTGGCGTCCGTGCTGGCATACAGGCTGACGGTGTGGAAAGGCCTTCTCGCTGGTTTACTGCTGTGGTACCTCGCGCAGACGGAGCTGGCAGCCGGTGTGTGGCTGCCGAACGACGCCGATACAGCCGGCCTGCTGGGTGTGCTGATGCTGGCTGCTGCAGCGGCCGGGTGGGCGCTGCGTCTTTCCGACACGAGACGAAGGGAGGAAGCTGAACAGCTACAGCAGCGTATTGAGGACGAGCGCGAACGCGCGGTGCTGGCACTTCATGGTTCAGTAGCGTCCTCCCTCACCTCGGTTGTCCTGCGAAGCGAAGCTCTAGCAATGTCGGGCGACCCGCGCGTCTCGGAGGTCGCCCAGCTTATCGCCCACGATGCCCGCCGCTCTATGCAGGAGGTGCGGGACTTGATCCGGTTCATGCGCGACGATACTGCGTCGCCGTCCTCCGAGGCGACACCGAGCGTCTCGGTGATGGATACCTTCACCGCATTAGCGGAAGAACTGCGCGGCCACGGCTTCTACGTGGTTGAGTCCGGCATCACGAGCGATGTCGTGGGTGACGTGACCCTTGCGTCGGCAGAACGAGTGTGCCGCGAACTCACCACCAACATTTTGAAATACGGCGACACCGCCCGTCCCGTCATCGTCGCAGCGCTCAGAGGTGAAGGTGGGCTCACCATCGCGGTGCAGAACAGCATCTCGGGCCAGCAAAGGGATACGCACATGAGCACGGGAATCGGACTTGAGGAGGCTCGGGCGCTGGTTGCCGCGCAAGGAGCCACACTGGGCTGGCATGCAGAGGGTGATTCCTGGCGCTACGAACTGACGCTCCCACAGACACCGTAAGAGGAACTTTCGTACCAAGTTTGCTCAAACTCGTGGCTTTTACTTGGAACTGCCCGGCCGGAAGCGGATAATGGATAACAGTTCTGACCGTTTAACCGAAGGATCGCCGTGAAGCACATTGCCCGTACCGTCGCCGGAGCTCTCACACTCATCGCTATTGCCACTGGTGCGCCACTGGCAACCGCTGCGGAGCAGACAGCGGGCAATATCGCAGTCACCCCGTACGCTGCAGGTGTTGTCGGTGACATGTTCGAGTGCGGCGGCTCGCTGGGCCGCCTGTGGTGCAAGTAGTTTGTAGCGAACCACATGGCCACGGACCAGATCCGGGTGTTCCTCGTGGACGACGATCCGCTCGTCCGCGATGTGCTCACCCGGTATTTTCAATCCACGGACGACATCATTGTCGTGGGCACGGCGTCGAACGGCGCCGACGCGCTGGAGCAGATAGATCCTTCCGCCGTTGACATCGTGTTGTCAGACGTGCACATGCCGAAGATGGGCGGCGCGACGCTGCTACGCAATCTTGCGCAGCGCCCGAACACACCCGCGTTCCTCGCCATCACTGCGTTGGAGAGCGACCGCGCAATGCTGGACGTCCTGGCAAACGGCGGGCGCGGCTACATTTTGAAAAGCCAGCCACCGGAGGAAATCATCCTGTCGGTGCGGCAAGCCGTGACAGGAGGCACCGTTGTCTCCCCCGCTGCTATGAACAGCCTGGTGCAGTACATCGCACCTCAGCAGCAACCGAGCTCCACACCCCAGCGCCCAGAGATGCCCGCAGGCATTACCGACACCGAGATCGCGGTGCTGGACCTTCTGTGCGAGGGCTTGAGCAACGCGGACATCGCCAAGCGGCTCAACTACTCCGAATCCACCGTGAAGAAGCAGGTGTCGCATCTTCTCACGCTGTTCGATGTCTCTTCGAGGCTCGACCTCGTGGTCACCGTGCTCGGCGGCCGGCGTTAACGCTCGGACACAACAACGCGACGCGCCCGCCCCGGAATTGGGGCGGGCGCGTCAGCTCGTCGCTAAGCAAGAAGTGCTTAAGCGGCCTTAGGGGCGTTGACGTCCTCCGGCAGAGCGTTCTTGGCAATCTCGCAGATCGCGGAGAACGCGGCAAAATCGTTGACCGCCAGGTCGGCGAGGATCTTGCGGTCCACCTCGACCTCAGCCAGCTTCAGGCCGTGGATGAGGCGGTTGTAGGTGATGTCGT
>ERZ1029884.178-NODE-178-length-13543-cov-88.562797_pt1 | contig 13543 bp, 10 predicted proteins | sample MGYA00519233_ERZ1029884 | MGnify/ENA primary metagenome ERZ1029884 (study PRJEB33666, sample SAMEA4610931) | skin metagenome | biome: Human-associated habitat; feature: Malodor aspect; material: skin | place: Philippines | collected 2015-08 ...
CAAACGGACTCCATCAAGACGTCTTAAATCGCAGCAACTACGCACTCTCATTCAGTAAAATGACCTTCCCACACCAAATGATGCGCGTCGTCTTAATCGAACAAGTGTATCGAGCATTTAAAATTATGAGAGGCGAGCCTTATAATAAATAAAGCTAAGATTGGTTAGTGTGTAACTTTATGCAATTTGAAAAGATATAATGAAATAAGAGAGTTTTGGTGATGATATTAATATTTAAATAGATCTATAGACAATTAATCGCTGTTGATTTTTAACAAATCAATTCAATTTAGTTATGTTTTGTGATGGCATACTAATTAAAAAAAGAAGAACTAGGTTTTGTGCCCTAGTTCTTCTTTTTATTTAATTGTTATTCCTATTTCTTAATAAGCGTAATGAATTAAGTATGACAAGTATCGCAGCGCCTGTATCACTTAATACTGCCAACCAAAGTGTTAATAGCCCAGGAAATACAAGAATGAATGCAATCAATTTTATGATGATAGAAAAATATATGTTTTGCTTAATGATATTTTTAGCTTTTTTACTTATAGAAATCGTACGTGTTAATTGATTTATATCATCTGACATAAGTACGACATCAGCTGTTTCCATTGCTGTATCTGAACCAATACCTCCCATTGCAATACCTACGTCACTTTGTGCTAAAGCAGGGGCATCATTTATGCCGTCTCCAATCATAGCGACACGATATCCTTTATTTTGCAAATCTTTTATTGCAGCTAATTTGTCACCAGGCATTAATTCAGCATAAACTTCTTTAATACCTGAAAGTTGTGCGATTTTTTGGGCAGTACTTTTATTATCTCCTGTTAGCATTATAGTGTTTTTAATGTGAGTACCATTTAATTGTTGTATTATTTGCTTGATATTTGAACGTAATGGGTCTGCAATAGTAATCAAGCCATGAATCATGCTAGAAGATGCAATAATGATGACGGTAAAACCTTCTTGCTCATATTTGTTTATTTCTTCTTTATAGTTGTTAATTTTTTTGTTAATAGACTCAATTAATTTTACGTTACCAGCATAAACGTAACTTTCATTTATTTTACCTTTGATGCCTTGACCAACGATATTTTCAAAATCAGTTACATAAGCTTTTTTAACATTTAATTGCATTGCGTAATCTACGATAGCGTTGCTAATAGGGTGGGTTGAGTATGATTCCAAACTCATAGCAATATTTAGCAATGTTGTTTCATTAGCATCTATAGTTTTAATCGTATCCACCTTTGGACGACCTTCAGTCAAAGTACCTGTTTTATCAAAAGCCAACGCAGATAAAGTACCTAGACCTTCTAAATGGTTACCACCCTTGATAAGTACGCCATTTTTTGCTGCACTTCCAATCGCAGTAACGATAGCTACCGGTGTTGAAATGACAAGTGCACATGGACATGCGATAACTAGTAATTCAAGCCCTTTATATAACCATTCGCCCCACGTACCTAAAGAGAATAGAGGTGGTATGACCATGACTAATAATGCTAATACAAAGACGATAGGTGTATAAATTTCTGAAAATCGATCTATAAAAGCTTGCGTCGGTGCTTTATTTTCTTGTGCTTCTTCAACCATATGAATGATTTTAGAAAGCGTTGTATCTTCTACCAATTTAGACACCCGGATGTATAAAGTACCATTTTCATTGATAGAGCCTGCATATACTTCATCGTTAATCGTTTTATCAACAGGTATCGATTCACCGGTAATAGGTGCTTGGTTTAAACTGGAACTTCCATCGGTAATTGTTCCATCTAAAGGGACGCGATCACCTGGTTTGATAAGTAAGATTTCACCAACTCGTATATCTGTCAAATCTTTAGTAGTTGTTCCGTTTTCTGTTATGACATTTGCTGTTGTGGAAGTAATATCCATTAATGATTGTATAGAATTACGTGTTTTATCTATTGAAATTGTTTGCAGCAAGGTTCCAATTGTAAATAACAATACAACAATCGCACCTTCAAAATATTCACCAATGAATATAGCGCCAATAACAGCTACGGACATCAACACATTCATATCTAAGCTTTTAGATTTAATGGCATAATATGCGCTTTTCAATGGTTTTATGCCACTAACAATAATGGCTATGATATACATTAAATTTGCAATTAATACTGGCAATGTTGTCAGAGTTACAACTAAACCAAGGATAAGAAATAATGTTGAAATGATAGGTTTTCTGAATACTCTCCATTTGGAATTACTACTTTTTTTTGTTGGACTTAATGTTGCAGAATAACCGATTTTAGAAACTTCTTTTTCAATATTTTTAGTTTTATTACCTTCAAAATCAACTTGCATTTTTCCTGTAGAAAAACTTACTTGAGCATCATTAACATATGACAAATTGTTTAAATGTTTTTCAATACTTTTAGCACAACTTCCACAATCCATACCTTCTACTGAGAAAGTTATATATTTTGAATTAGTCTTAGTTTCTTCTACATCATAGCCTAATTTTCTCACAGTTTGAGTTACTTGGTTGATATCATTTTGAGATTTCAATCCTACAGTAAGTTTACCTGTAGAAAAATTAACTTTAGGATTTGTCACTTCATCTAAAGGACTTAATGCTTTTTCAATTGTTCTTGCACAAGAACTACAATCCATGCCATTCACTTTAAAATTATAATTTGAGACAGAGGTGGCAACTTTGTCATTTTCTTCAGAGTATTTGTTATTTGTAAGATTCGTGGAATTCTGACTTGTGCATGTATATGTTTCATTATTTGAACAATTGTCATTCTTCGAATTTGTTACATGCGTTTCGTTATTGTAGCAATTATTATCCTTTACTACATTATTTGTACAACAAGTATTGGATGTTTGCTTATTATTACAGCAATCATTACTCATATATGTCATCTTCTTTCTTAGATAGTATGATATTGGCAACTCTCAATATCATCTTCAGTGTGCTCAACTACTGAATCAATCAGTTTGAGCAATTCTAAAATTTGCTTGTTTTTAATTTGATAATAAACATATTTACCTTCTTGTCTAGAAGTAACTAATCCGCAACCTTTAAGACAAGCTAAATGTTGGGAAATACTAGATTGACTTATTTTTGCTTTTTCAACAATTTCATTAACGGTCATTTCACTCGATTTGAGTAACTCCAAAATAGTTAATCTCACTTTATTAGAAAGACCGTGAATAAAATGTGCTTTTAAATCTATATTATTCAATATACCCACCTCATATTAATATTTTCTAATATGACACACATATTAATATTTTCTAATATGTATGTCAACTATCTTCTGTTATTGACTAAAAGAAATTCAACTATTAAACTGTTTAGTTTAATAGATAGTTTTATTTTAGGAGGCTTGAATATGCAAAGTTCGACAAAGAAATTGAACTGATGACCAGTGAAAAAGAATTGGTTAAATTTTACAAAAAAGTTTTAACTATTGTTAGTGTTTCTCAAATATTTGGTGGTGCAGGCCTTGCTGCTGGAATTACTGTAGGTGCTTTAATTGCTAAAGATATATTAGGTACAGATGCTTATTCAGGTATTCCATCTGCTTTATTTACTTTGGGTTCTGCAGGAGCAGCAATGATGGTTGGTATATTATCTCAAAAGTATGGACGACGGATAGGACTTTCAATTGGATTTGTTCTTGGAGGTATAGGAGCGATTGGAGTTGTAATTGCAACCTTACTTAGTAACATATGGATACTCTTCATTGCTTTACTTATATACGGTTCAGGAACTGCTACTAATCTTCAAGCTAGGTACGCTGGAACAGATTTAGCAAAGTCACATCAAAAAGGGAAGGCAATAAGTATTGCAATGGTTATGACTACATTTGGTGCGATTATAGGACCTAATGTATCTAACTTTATGGGAAGTATTGCTCAAAATTTAAATCTACCATCTTTAAGTGGCCCTTTTATATTAGCGGCAATAGCCTATATTATGGCAGGGATAGTGTTGTTTATTATGCTCAGACCAGATCCTTATATAATCGCAAATCATATTCAGTCATTCGGCAATAACAAACAAGAGGTTGATGAAACAATCAATGATAAAAACGGTATAGTGTTTGGCGGTTTTATTATGGTATTAACTCAAATTGTTATGCTTGCAATTATGACAATGACTCCTGTTCATATAGAGAATAATGGTCACTCATTAAACGCTATAGGTATTGTTATTGGATTACATATTGGTTTTATGTATCTTCCTTCTTTAATTACAGGTGTATTAGTTGATAAAGTTGGTACGAAAGTTATGAGTATTGCATCTGCTTTAACGTTACTATTAGCGGGGATAGTTTGTGCTTTTGCTCCAACAAATTCAGTGTTATGGATTGCCATTGGCTTATCTCTTCTAGGTATGGGATGGAATTTTGATCTTATTAGTGGGACTACAATTATAGTTCAATCTACAAGTTTAGATATACGCGCTAAAATTCAAGGACAAATAGATGTATTTATTGCATTATCAGGTGCAGCAGGCGGAGTATTATCTGGTATAGTTATGGCACAAAGCAATTATATGACATTGGCAATTGTTGGTGGGCTACTGTCTTTAACAATTATTCCCTTCTTACGTTTCAATAAAAAAATCAGAACATAATCTGATTTGACGCAATATATTTGCCTTTGATAACTTGAACTTGTTATTTTAATATTGAATGGTGGTGGTAATCGATGTTAAAAGATAGAAATTTTAAAGACTCAATATTTAATGAATTTTCAAATATAGGTAAATGCTTATCAAGTCCTAAGCGAATAGAACTTTTAGATTTACTTATAAGTGGGCCAAAAAGTGTAGAAAAATTAGCACGCATTACACAAATGTCAGTAGCTAACGTTTCAAAACATTTACAAACTTTGTTGAATGCTAATTTAGTTATATATACAAAAGAAAAAAATTATGTGTATTATCAATTAGCGAGTAATGATATTATTGATTTCTTAGCCGCCTTTTATCAGATTTCTGAAAATCAACGTGATAGTATCAAATATTTAAAAGAACAATTTTATAACGAAGAACCGCTCCAGACCTTAGGAATTGAAGAATTAAAAACCAAAGTGGATAATGGAGAAATACTATTATTAGATGTGAGATCGACTGAAGAATATGAACATGGTCATTTCCCAGGTGCTGTTTCTATACCATTAGAGGACTTACAAGAGAAACTAAATGAACTGCCGCAAGACATACAAATAGCTGCATATTGTAGAGGGAATTTATGTTTAACTTCTTTAGAGGCAGTCGAATTGTTAAATAAAAAGGGGTATAAAGCATTTAAGTTAGAAGATAATATTTTAGATTGGAAAAAAATAAACTAGAAAGTACTATGATTAAGGCTACTAATTTCTACTATATCTATAGTGTAATAAGTAGCCTTTTTGTTTATAATGAGAAAGTAATATGTAATAAATTCACTTTTTGTGTTTATAGGAAACCGCATCATTAATCGATAAGCAGAAGCGTATCATAAATAAAGCTAAAAAATAGGTTGTAAAAAATATAATATGAGGTGAATTAATGGAAAATAATATATGGACAGCATTGATAACTGGAGTAGTTTTATATGGCTCTAAAGAATGGATAAGGTTATACGTTGATACCAGAATTGCTAATACAAAGTTAAATTTAGAAACACTTTATCCAATTTATACAGAATGTTTTATTTCAGTTAAGAAAATGATAGGAGCGTACAGAACTCCATTTACACAAGAAGGAACTTTTGAAAGAGTTAATCAAGATTTATTAAAAGATTTAAATCAAGAATATCAAGATCTTTATTTGCAAAATATAAATTATAGAAAACTTTTAAGTCTAAAACAACATGTCAGACTGATGGAAGAGTTAAAACATGATTTTAATAATATTTTTAGCACTAACCAGGTATTTTTTGATTATGATTTTGTAGCCAAAACTATAGAATGTGTCCATGAATATGAAAGCGATTTAAGTTATTTGAATAATATGGTTGATTTTTGTGTGGATAATGAAGAAAACTTAAATTTTGAAAATATTTTCACTCATGAATATAAAAGAAAATTGCTATATTATGAACGATATTTAGATTCATTTGAAGATCAATTTAGAAAACGATTTAAACTTGGTAGAGAAAGTAAAATAAGTATTATTAAAAGAAAGTGGAAACGCTTTTTAAATAAAATAAAAGGCAGATATTGAAAAACACTATAACTTCTTTGAGAAAAGTATGTGAAGGTGAAACCAAAGCTTAGCGTCCAGACAAATATATATAATATTAAATATACAAGTTAAGTAGCCTTAAATTATTAATATTCTGGTGTGTAAATTAGATTATAAATAGTAATATTGCACAAAAGGAGGTTTGCTATAATGACAAATATAATCCATCCGTTACAACATATTGAATCTGCTAACATGAATGATTTGCATGATCAGATCCCATTTAATTACTCTATATTAGAAAACTTATCCTTTGATTTTGAGAAAACTGATTCATTTTTTGATTTAACAAAAAGTCACGAAATCGAGTATTGGCAAAATATGTTATTTAATCGCATGAACCTTCTAATTCGAAATTATACATACATGTTATTCTACTATAATCAACGTATACCTGATGAAATTTGGTATAAGTCACCTGGTTCAAAAGGACAATCAGTTGAATTTTTTCCTAATTTTAAAGACGAAGACTTTACTAAACAATTTAATTTTAATTACTTTTCTGAATATTTCTTTTTTCAAGGGTTTAGCATATTTGAGTTACTGGGACATATTATAGTAAATATTTATGATATACAATTAAAAAGTCATGAAATTAGTTTTCATAAAGCAATAAATAAACTTAAAGATAAAGATTCATTAAAATTTTATGCACTAGATAAAATCCGTAATTCCCATGAGTTTGAAAATGCAGCTAAACATAGACACGACATTACCCATAATCAACATCCACAGTATATATCTTCAGGTATAACTAACTATGACAACGGTATGGTTACTGCGGGTATTGGTGATTTCACTACATCTCAAAAAGTTAAGGAAATAATGGATGGTATGCTAAAGTGTTTAGAACAGTCGATAGAAATTTTAAATGGAAAGTAAATATTAATTTTTCTTGTTTAAAGATAAATAATATTAGTAAGGCGTTTAATATAAACAAAGTAAAAGGAAAGTTGAGATTATGACGAAAAATACTTTTAGAGAAAGAATTCAAAAAACATATACAAAAAAAGATCTTGAGAAAGCTTTAGGTCTTAAAAATAAAGCTCAATTACAGAAAAGAATTGATAAATTAGTTGATATTTATAAGGTTGATATGAAGAAATTCCAAAAAAATTCTGGCGAGAGCGAAAGAGCTGCATATAGTTTCAACGGTGTTGCTTTTGATATATTATGTGTCTTATTAAATAATATGACAGATGATAATATACCGAAAGCAATTACGAATGAAGATGTAAGGTTGAGAAAAGATGCGATAGGGCATATTGATATTACCCAATATGCGAATTTTATTAAAAATGTTAAGAATGACATAGATAAAATTGAATTTAAACCATTAAAGTTACATATACATGCACAAAAAGCATACCAAGATGTAAAAAAGGTGTTTGATTCAGGGAGTAAAATAAACGATAAGTTACAATTAGCTTCTGAAGTAATGAGTCAATTACCTATAGATAAACAAGTGGAATTAAGTGACAAAATTGCACTTGCTATACACGAAACTATTTATTCATCATTTTCAGAAAGCAAATATAATGAACGAATTAATGAACATCATCAAACGAGTGAAAACTCAAGTCAGTATGATTTTAGATTTAACTATTTAGTAAATCAATTGACTGATAATGTAATAACAGAAGATATAAATGAGGATAAAGCATTCATATATGATAGAGATGAACAATTAGATTGGTTATTAGTTAACATACTAAATAAAGTTCAAAGAGCTGCGGATGGATGGGGAATGAGAAATGCTAAACCTCATCACAGAACACAAACATTTAGAGATATGGAGCATTATTTCCTTAGAGATGTATCGAAGATGATAGATAAAGAGCTTAACAAAAAGGGAAACTTAAATAAGCAATCTAAAAAATATGAATTCGATAATAAGATAAAGGTCATTAATGACAATATTGCGCTTTTTAATGAAGATGAACAAATTAGAAAGCATTTACTAGAATTACGCAAACGATTAGACTTTCATTCTGCAGCAGTATTAGATAAGAAAAATCATTCACACATAAGCAATGAAATGTTCCAATATTTTATGGATGATATGCAGCAAGTTGTAACATTGATAGATCGATACATTAATAAGACTGAACATTATAATGATATGAAAAATGGCTATATTAATGAATATAAATCATTTTATAATGCATATAATAATGAAATTGAAGTGACTAAAGCGTACGAAAATAACATCCCAATGGCAATGTTAATGAAACAATTTAAGAATCAACTGTTAAAAAGAAGGAATAACCGGAAAAGCTCTAATTGAAGTTAAGTAGAAAATTGATTAATAATTTATAAGCTCAATCCCTCATATAAAGGGGTTGAGCTTATTTGTTTGGTGGAAATTTTTTCGAATTTTTTTGCCACTTCATCAACGACCTCTATTTAGTATTAAGATTGTCTTATCAAAACGTTTTGAACAAATTTTAAGTTGAAAGTGAGCGCGCCATTTTCAACCATAAAGGAGAAGATTTACATGGAGACAAGAGACAAATTGATGTCGTTGACTCAGAGTAACAAAATACAGCAATGGTTAATGGACAAATCATCTAACCAAACTGATGTTCAACAATTGCAGCAACAATTCAGCCAACTGCTAGATCAAAAATATAATGCACTTTTAGCTGATGAACAAGTTAAGTTAGACCAATATGTGGAAGTACATCATAATTTAGAAGTATTAAAGAAAGAGATTGAATCGGAACCCATTATGCTTAATATCGATAAATTACCCGATATAAAATCAACAATGCTTGAAAAGGCTAAGAACGATGAACATTCTGATAAGATCGAAAAGCTATTTGATAGGTTAGAACAGGCATTAAATGGTACGAATCAATTATATACGCAATTATCGTTGATTGGTACACGGACACATCGAATCACAACTAAAAATTTTAATATCCAAGGCTTACCTAAAGCAGTTCAACATACGATTTTACCTTCAAAATTTAAGAAGGTATATACAATCGATTTCAACTCATTTGAACCTTCGGTTGTTGCGTACATGACTCAAGATTCAAAACTAATTGACTTTTTAAATCAGAAAGACGGACTGTATGACGCATTGCTAAGTGAATTAGGCTTATCAGATGAGCTACGAGTATTTGTTAAACGTGCATTTATTGGTTCGTTTCTATTTGGAGGGAACTTCAAAAATCATAAATTCAAGGTGAATCAATATGTAAGTGAAGTACAATGGTTGGATACGGTCAGCCAATTTACAAAAGTCATTGAACTTAAGAAGCACCTTGAAAAGAGTAATTCCATGCTTATGCCTTATGGTATTGAGCATGATATGAACGCATTTCAAGGTAGCAGTATTATGGCAATCTACGTACAAACTGTAGCGAGTTATGTTTTCAAGCACATTCTTTTGGAAGTGTACAAAGCACAGTGCGAACAAGAAACGTTCAAGATTATAGTACCGATACACGATGCGATTATGATTGAATGTGAAGATGAAGAAATTGCACAAAATGTGGGTCAGTTAATGAAAGATACGGCTAACCAGTTGTTCAATGATGAATTTGCACATGTGACAGTGGAAGAACTGGGAGGTGAAGGACGTGAATAATGATAGAGGACAAAGTTTACAAATACCCAGTAGCACACCACTCAAAGAAAATTATATATATGTAGCTACGTTATATTCTGTGAGAGAAACGAATTTCTTAGGTGATGTGAAACATCAATTCACATATGAAATTGAAGTGAATAATCAGAGCGTATATGTGAATCGTAATATCTCAACACAAAATACAGCTAAGCAGTTGTCAATCAATGATTGGCTTAAACGTCATAGTAATTATAGCTCCACTCATAAGAATTATGACCCTTACATTGATAGAAAGCATTTAATCCATGTAGGTTGCGTTAACGGTAATTACTATGTACAAGATGTAGCATCATTAAATGAAGATGGAGGATTATTATAATGAACCATATATTACAAATGTTATCTAAGCTATTTAGTGTGGCTAAGGAGGCAATCGACCGTGAAGGTCTGATTGCTATCCTAACCATTAGTGTTGGTAATGATGATGAAATAGAAGAACCAGCACAGGGTGAAACAGTTTATAACGAACTTATCGATAAGTTACAACTTAACATCCCTAAAGATAGGGATTATAGACCTAACATCTATAGCTATTTTGGTATTAAGAATAAACCAAGTGACACAATATTAATAGATATGATGATAAAAGTTTTTCATATCAAACGCTTTAATTCAGAACTGTATATATTCAAAGTTAATGGTTGGCAAAAGCTAAATGAAGACGAATTACAAGGATTTGTATCGAAAATGATACAAGTACTGTTAATCGGTTATACACCTACGCAAAGTGCACTGAAAAATGTGGTTGAAGGTCTACAGAAATCGTCAGATATAGAAGAACTTAATGAGGATAAAAATTATATTGGTTGTGGGAGAAACATGTTTAGTTTAAAGACATTTAAAGTGGTTGAAAACGATATAAAAATCTTCCCTAAAACACGTTTAAATCTGATGTTAGACAAAAGCGATATCATAACAGATAAAGTACCTTCACATTTCAAACAATATATGCTAGAACTTGCTAATTTCGATACTGATTTACAATACTTTCTTTTCCAACATACAGCGGTGTTACTCACTGCAGATACTAAACTACGTCGTGGACTTATTTTATATGGAACTGCAAAAAATGGGAAATCGGTCTATATCAAATTAGTTAAGTCATTCTTTTATAGTAATGATATCGTATCTAAAACACTTAATGAACTTGGCGGGCGTTTCGATAAAGAAAGCCTAATTGGTAAACGAATTATGGCAAGTGATGAAGTGGGGAAAGCTAATATTGATGAAGCAACTGTGAATGATTTCAAAAAATTACTATCTGTTGAACCAATTCATGCTGACCGTAAAGGAAGAACGCAAGTAGAAGTTACGTTAGATTTAAAACTCATTTTTAATACGAATGCTGTACTCAATTTTCCATCATCACATGCAAAAGCATTAGAGCGTAGAATTGCTGTTATTCCATGTGAATATTATGTTGAAAAATCTGACCCTGACTTAATTGAAAAGTTACAGGATGAAAAGAAAGAAATCTTTCTTTACTTGATGTATGTGTATAAACAAATTGAAAAAAATGATATCGAGTACCTCCAAAATGATCGTGTTACTGAAATTTCTCATGATTGGTTAAATTTTGGATATGAATTTGTTTCTAGTAAATCAGCAAGTATTGCACATCAGAAAGCGTGTATTAATTTACTCAGAAAACTTGTAGAAATCAAACCAGGATCACGAATCAAAGTATCCGAGTTAAATAAAGTTATTAATGAAGAAATAAAGGTGAGTTCTCAGGTTATTAAACAGTTAATTCAAGCAAACTTTGATACTCAAACCAAACTATACAATGGCTACGATTATTGGATTGATTTAGGTTGGAAAGAAGCCGATAAAAAAGAGATTCATGATATTTCGGAAAAAGATAATATTATTTCATTAGATAAAAATGAAAATATAACAGACGATGAGGCATTAGATGAAGAGAATTTAGACTTTGATTGGGAGGACTTTGACGATGAATAATGAACAAATTGAAGCATTTGTAGAAGTGCTTGTGCCTATCATAGAAGAATGTATCAATAAAGGTAAGTAATCTAATTACGTACTACAGGAAACTGCCTGTAGTACTCATATGATTAAGTGGTAAAAGTGATAAAAATGAAATGAAACGAAATTATAAATATATATTATCTATATGTTGTTACAAGACCGATAGTCTGTAGCAATAATCTAATAAAAGGAGTGGTATGATATGAAGGGTAAAATTGCACTTTATTCACGCGTTAGTACGTCAGAGCAGTCGGAGCATGGGTACTCAATCCATGAGCAGGAACAAGTACTCATCAAAGAAGTTGTGAAAAATTTCCCAGGTTATGACTATGAGACATATACTGACTCAGGCATTTCAGGTAAAAATATTGAAGGTCGTCCGGCAATGAAACGTCTATTACAAGATGTTAAGGATAATAAAATCGAAATGGTATTAAGTTGGAAATTGAATCGTATTTCTCGCTCAATGAGAGACGTGTTTAATATTATTCATGAATTCAAAGAACATGACGTAGGGTATAAATCGATTTCTGAGAATATTGATACATCCAATGCTTCTGGAGAAGTACTCGTTACAATGTTTGGGTTAATAGGATCTATAGAACGCCAGACTTTAATTTCAAATGTGAAATTTTCTATGAATGCTAAGGCAAGGAGTGGGGAGGCAATCACCGGCAGATTGCTTGGATTCAAGTTGAAGCTCAATCCACTTACACAGAAAAATGATTTGGTTATCGATGAAAATGAAGCTCATATTGTACGGGAAATCTTTGATTTATATTTGAATCACAATAAAGGACTTAAAGCAATCACGACAATTCTAAATCAAAAAGGATATCGCACCATTAATCAAAAACCATTTTCAGTGTTTGGCGTGAAATATATTTTGAATAATCCAGTCTATAAAGGCTATGTCAGATTTAATAACCATCAAAATTGGGCTGTTCAGCGAAGAAGTGGTAAAAGTGATAAAAATGATGTGATATTGGTCAAAGGTAAGCATGAAGCCATTATAAGTGAAGATGTATTTGATCAAGTTCATGAGAAACTAGCTTCTAAAAGTTTTAAACCGGGTCGACCTATTGGTGGAGATTTCTACTTACGTGGCCTTATTAAATGCCCAGAATGCGGAAATAATATGGTATGTCGACGGACGTATTATAAAACGAAAAAGTCCAAAGAACGGACAATCAAGCGTTATTACATTTGTTCCTTATTCAATCGTTCAGGGAGTTCTGCATGTCACAGTAATTCCATCAATGCTGAAGTCGTCGAACGCGTAATCAATGTTCATTTGAATCGTATTCTTTCACAACCTAATGTTATTAAGCAGATTGCGTCAAGTGTGATAGAAGAACTGAAACAAAAGCATAGTAAACAAACAGAAATAAAATATGATATTGATAGTCTAGAAAAACAAAAAGCAAAAGTTAAAACACAACAAGAACGATTATTGGAATTGTTCTTAGATGATGAAATGGATAGCGAAATGTTAAAAGCTAAACAAAGTGAAATGAATCAACAGTTAGAAGTATTAGACCAACAAATTAAAGAAGCAAAACAAGCAAATCAATCACAGGATGATATACCCAATTTTGATAAGTTAAAAGCACGACTCACTTTGATGATAACACGATTCAGTGTGTACTTAAGAAAGGCTACACCCGAAGCTAAAAATCAACTTATGAAAATGTTAA
>ERZ1029884.179-NODE-179-length-13511-cov-14.791617_pt1 | contig 13511 bp, 28 predicted proteins | sample MGYA00519233_ERZ1029884 | MGnify/ENA primary metagenome ERZ1029884 (study PRJEB33666, sample SAMEA4610931) | skin metagenome | biome: Human-associated habitat; feature: Malodor aspect; material: skin | place: Philippines | collected 2015-08 ...
ATAAAAAAAACTCTTTACTTAAAAAGTAAAGAGTCAAATGACGGAAACGGAGGGATTGTCTGTTGCCTTTAAATAGGCGCTTTTAAGCACTTCGTTGTCGACTTGTTGTCGGTTTGAGATACCTTAGAAAAAAGAGAGTTTTGAATCTAACATTTCATCTTCTTGTAACTTCATTTCATCTAGTAAATGACTATACACTCGCCATGTAATTTCTATGTTGGCATGGCCAAGTCTTTTACTAACATATTGTATACTAAATCCATGGCCTAATAACATAGAAGCGTGAGTATGTCGTAATGAGTGAAGCCCATAGTCACTTTTTAATTCATGTTTGGCCAGAATATTTCTCATTGCAGTTGTCACTGCTTTATTAGTAATGAGTGAAACACCAGTATTAAATATATAGCCATCTTTATGAAGCGGTCTAGAATTGATTACTTCTATTATATGTTTCATATCCTTAGAAGTAATAGTCACATAACGATCAGCTGATTTTGTTTTAGTTCCTCTCAAATGAATAGTATTCTTACTCTTATTAATATCCATTCTTTTGAGTTTCTGAACTTCTCCAAATCTTGCACCAGTTGCAATTAGAATATAAATTGCTAGGTATGATAAATGTGATTTAGTTGAAGCGGTCTGCTTTAATAATTGATAGTCTTTTAAAGATAAATACTTTTGTTTTTCGCTCATTGCTGCTTTTTTCTCATATATTGGCGCATTCCAAGTTGGATCTTTATAAATTAGACGTTCATTCAATGCATCTTTAAATGCTTGAGAAAAACAATTATTTAATTTTTTTACGCTTTCTTTTGTTCTTCCTTCTTTACGACCACCAATAAATTGACCTTCAGCATATTCTTTAAGCATTTCTCTATAACCTAATTGGCTAACATCTTTAATAAGAATAGAACCGAATTTTTCTTCAAAGACATTTAAAGCGCTATAATATCTGTTTAGCGTAGACTGAGATACTCTATCTACTTTATTAACTTTTATCCATCTTTCAAAGTATTCTATAAAAGTAATGTCATCTGCTAATTGGCCACCTCTACTCAAGTCAATATATAATTCTTTTTCAGCTTGTGAAGCATCTCTTTTGGTTCTAAAACCTCTTTTTCTGTATCTCTTACCATTATATTGAAAGTCATAAGTCCAAGTGCTATTGATTTTTTTTACAGACATAAATTTCCTTCCTTTCTAAAGTGATGATTATATTAAAAATTCACCTCCTTAACGGAACTTATGTTCGCATTAATTGTTAAAAAATAATAAGGGTAGGTGGACTACCCTGAAAATTAATTAATTGGTTCTACTTCGTCTAATATTTCTTCTTGTCTTTTTTCCATAGAGTTATATTCAGATTCACTAACTCCATCTTCATACATTTTATCGCTTAAATCGAAATATTCATCTTGAAGTTTTTGTTCCTTAGCTTCTTGTTGCTTATTCCATTCTATTTGACCATTAACCCAATCTTCATGAGCCTTTTGTTCTTCAGGTGTTCTATAAACACCATTATTCTCATAATCATATTTTTGTTCAGTTTGAGAGTCAGCACCATTTACATCTTCTGGATCGATCAAACCATAATCTGTACCTCCAGGGACATTTTGTTTATCCCATTCATATATTTCTTCTTTTGTAGGTTCATGATTATCAGACTGTTGTGCTTGTTGAGATTGATTTTGTTCACTTGTAGCATTTTCTTGTGTGTTTTGTTCTTCAGAAGAGTTGCTTTCTTGTGTAGATTTGTTATCTTCATTTTCTTGAGATTTCTTTTCTTCTTTAGACTTTTTATCCTCTTTGGATTTATTATCTTTTTTACCTTCTGATTTCTTTTCAGTTTTACTTTCCGACTTAGTATCAGAATCGTTGTTAGGTGTATCGTCATTACCACAAGCGCCTAAAATTAAAGCACTACTAAAAATTAAAGTTAAAAACTTTTTCATGTATGTTTCTCCTTATTTATAAGTTAAGGGTAGACAAGCTACCCCTTAAATTATTTAATGTCTGAACTGTCTACAACCCATTTAGCTTTAATATTTTCCATTCCAGGTGTTGCATCCATTTCGATTGTATATTTATCAGATTGAGGCACATCGTAATAAACGTACCCTGAAGCCGTATTACCTTTATTTAATTGGTGACTAAATGTTGCGTTATCGTCACCCGCTCCAAACCATTGCTCGTAATTTTCTCCATCAACTTTACAAGTGAAATCAACATCTGAAATCAATATTTGATCATCGTTATTATTTTTGAATTCAAAATTCACTTTAATAGCATGGCCGTTGTTTGGTGGTGTCGAAAGTTCGCTATCAACTGTAGCATTTTCAACACTTGTTACTGTTACTTCAATATTATCTTTTTTTACAGTATCCCCAACTTTATAAGTTTTGTTTGAGTTATCGTTATTCGAATCAGAGTCAGAATCAGAATCTAAAAAAGTTGCAGAACAAGCTGAGATGCCGACAATAATTAATATTAATAAAACTAAACAACCACCACAGCCGAATAGCCAGCCCTTTTTACGTTTTTTCTTTTTCTCTTCTTCTTGTTGTTTTTGATATTCTTGAAACTGTCTAAACTGTCTTTCTTCTTGTTCGTTATTAAATTTTTCTTCCATGATTTTTCTCCTATATGTAGATTAAGCCTTTATATTCATTTGTATTCTAAGGTGAAGCACTCGTTTTCTTATAAAAACCACCGCCTTTAAATATGTAATATTCATATATCTTTATATTCAAACACTCGTAACGGCTCAAATTGAATAATGTATTTACCATATTGAGTGGAATAACCATATTTTTGTTTGTAATGTGTAATACTTTGTAGGACAAAACTCTCTGTAACTTCAAAAAAATTAGCAAGTTCATATAAATTATGTATGCCTTGCAAAAATGCTTCAATTATACCTTCTAAAGATATAAGTTTTTCATTAGCTAATCTTCGTGCTTTTAATTCGTATTTTTTATTTTGTATATCTTGCTCATTAAGTATATTACCGTAAGTGATTTCATGGTGGGCTAGTTCTTCCGACAAAATCTCTAGCTTTTTTGCGTCAGATAAATTTTTATCAATCAATATTACTCCATTATCATAGAAACCTTTAAACATTCCCGGTAATTCGAAAGTATCACAAATATGTAAATGACTATTCTGAATTAATAAATCTTCATATCTCCCCACATAATCAGTCCTTTTTACGTGCCTGACGAACTAATTCTGCAAAATCTCTTATTTTTTGAAGTTCTTCTTCCGTAAAATCGTCATCTAAATGTGCTGCAATAGTATCTTGTTCAACTTTTTCAGTTTGACTTTCAGTAATTCTTGATTTTGGGACGCCAAAGTAGTCAGCAAGTTGTTGTATTTTTTGTATTCTCGGATATTTATTTTGTTTAATCCAATTTGAAACAGTTGGTTGAGAAACGCCAATAGCTTTAGCGAGTTGTTGTTGGTCAATATTTTTCTCTTTCATGAGGTCTTGGATATTTTTTGATAAATTTTTTCTAACATTATTTTCCATGTTTTTTACTCCTTTAATATTACTTAATGTAATATTAAGTTACCATAAGTTATATTACTTTACAATACTATTTATAACTTTTTTACATAATTTATAACTTTTTCTGTTGACATATCCCTGGAAGTAATATAAAGTTATATTTGCGAAAGCGAGGTGAGAGAAAATGCCTGAACAACTCACGATAAAAAAATGGCGTATCATTTCAGATATGAAGCAACAAGAAGTGGCTGACAAACTTGGTGTAACAGCTAAAACAGTCGGACAATGGGAGAAAAAAGACGCTACTCCTAGTAACGTAGTTATTTATGCTTTGGCAAAATTGTACAAAATTGAGATAGACCAAATAAAGGTCTAAAAAATTTTAAAATCATATATAACTTTTTATAACTTTAAGGAGAATATCAATGAATAATATAAAGATTTTTAATTTTGAAGATTTACCGGTAAGAACAACTACCATTGATAACGAACCATATTTTGTCGGAAATGATGTTGCTCAAATTTTAGGATATGAAGATTATCGTGGAGCGATTAATAAAAAAGTGGATAGTGATGATAAGCTGCGTAGCCAAATTGACCACGCAGGTCAAAAACGCAATGTAACACTTATCAACGAAAGTGGACTTTATAGCTTGATCTTTTCAAGCAAGTTAGAAAGTGCGAAACGTTTCAAGCGCTGGGTAACATCAGAAGTTCTACCTTCCATTCGTAAACATGGTATTTACGCAACAGACAATGTAATTGAACAAACACTACGTGATCCAGACTACATTATCAACGTACTCACGGAGTATAAGAAAGAAAAAGATAACAACTTAATCCTAAGACAACAGATTGGTGAGTTAAAACCAAAGGCTGACTATGTAGATGAAATCTTAAAATCACCAGGCACAATGACAATTACACAGATTGCAGCTGATTATGGCTTGTCTGCACAAAAGCTTAATAAGTTACTACATCAAGCAAGGTTACAACGTCGTGTCGGTAAACAATGGGTGCTTTACACAGAACACATGAACAAAGGCTACACGAAGTCACACACTATTGAAATTGTTCGTTCAGATGGACGACCAGATACTCAACCACAAACACGCTGGACTCAAAAAGGTAGATTGAAAATTCATGAAATCATGACTGATTTTGGTTATGAAGCGGAAGTAACGGAGGCATAGCAATGTTGCAAAAACTAAAAATAGCACTCCTAATCGTCATCTTGGCGGAGGAGATTAGAAATGCTAGTAGACACTTTTTAATATTTATAAATACAAAAAAATGTCCAAGTTGTAAAGAAAGAACAATAAATAATGCAAATTATTGTCCTAATTGTAGATATAAATTTAACTAAAAAATGCTCTTTTTAACTGTATCACTAACTACATCAATAAGAAGATTCCTAGTGCTATCTTGAATATATTTCGCTGCACTGCTCATATATTTCTTATATTTTGCTTGAGCAAGAGGTGTATTCGGAGTATCAATTATTAAATCCGGCAATGCATTCTTGATAATTTCTTTATAATCATCTGAAAGTTGATCATCTAAAGAAACCAACTCTACGGCATTATTAATGATATTTTCTGTCCAAGGATATGGTTTTCCACAAGCATGACAATAATTAGGTCGGTTGTAATTAGTTATTGGAAATCCATTTGGAATATAGATAACGCCTTGGATAGGAGTAGTGCAATGTTGACATTCGGAAATATTAGTTTCTCCACAAACTTTGCAAAACTTAGAATAATTAGCTTCATCTTTAGATACAATATGTCCATTTAAACAAATAGTTGCATGTTTATAGAATGTTTCCATATAAGCACCCCCAATCTAACGCAGTAGCGATAACTAAATTATACATGAAAGGAGCATACAAAATGAGTCAAACTTTAACGGTCGAAATACCAGATACACATGTACTTATACCAAAAATCGAACTTGAAAAGTTAATTAGTAAAACATTGCCAGTCACTTGGACAATGGAAGATCTCATTAAAGAATCTAAACTGAGTAGATATCTAATATTTAAAAGAATATTAGAAGTGCCTAGATTCAATAAGTACTTAAAAGAAAATGACATTTGGTTTGAAGGGCAAGGTGGAAGTTCATCACATTATTTTGATGCTGAATTAATGTGGAAGTTCTTAAAAGATTATAAGAAAGAAATTTATAACGGTTAATCAAAAAATCACTAAAAGGAGGTGATACAGATGTCGTATTCAGAAGCAGCATTTATTGTCGCAAGTCTAATATTCACATTAGTTTCAATCATACTAATTACTGCACAATTCTATATTATGCATGCACTAGGTATTTCACTATTTGCAGCATTAGCAACGTTTCTCTATTTCGATAAAGAATTCGAAAAGATAAAAAATGACTGATGCTATCGGCAAATAGCAATCAGTCCAATCTCAAAAGTTAAATAACTAATTTTATCTTACAACTGGAGGCGTAAATGTGCAAGAACCATATGTAAGTATTCCGCAAAGTGAACTACGTAATCTTTTATTAAAGGCATCTAAAGTAGAAAAGCTAACAGTTCAACTCGAACATGCAAATAATCAATTAGAAAATGCATTGGAATATATATCAGAATTACACAGACAAAATGATGATAAATCGAAAAGTATAGCAGATTTAGAAGTTAATTATAAAACGTTAGAAGCAAATTACAACGAAATTATTAGCTATAAAACTAACTAAATTAAGGAGAGATTTATTTGATTAATAGAGCAACGTTAGTAGGAAGACTAACAAAAGATCCTGAATATCGCGTGACACCTTCAGGGGTAGCAGTAGCTACATTTACTTTGGCAATCAATAGAACATTCACTAATGCAAATGGAGAAAGAGAAGCGGACTTTATTAATTGTGTAGTATTTAGAAGACAAGCAGAGAACGTTAACAAGTTTTTATTTAAAGGTAACTTAGCTGGCGTTGATGGACGCTTGCAATCAAGAAGTTATGAAAATCAAGAAGGTCGAAGAATATTTGTAACTGAAGTGGTGGCAGATAATGTTCACTTCTTAGAACCGAAAAATAGTAAGAATGGCCAACAAACTAAAAGTAATGATCAACCAGTAGGTAATAATCCATTCCAAAACGCAAATGGGCCGATTGATATTGGTGATGAAGATTTACCGTTCTAAGGCAATAAACTATGTCAAAAATTATAGGTTATCAAAGAAATGATAACGGAACGATAACTGCAGTTATTAATGATGTTCAACTAACACAAGATGAACTGCAGCTTATAGATAACGGAATAGCATTACCTATTGAAGTAAGAAGTATTGACACAAACAAGATTACTGATAAGCAAAGAAAGAAAATATTTGCATTATGTAACGATATAGAAATTGATATTGGCCAACCTAGAGATTACATGCGCTATATGTTCCAGGAATACATCAGAGTGTTGTATGGATATGAAAAAGAGATTTCTTTATCGAATTGTACTAAAAAACAAGCATCACAAATCATTGAAGTCATTATTGACTGGATGTTTTTCAACAACATTACATTCACAGTTAAAACAAGTAGTTTACTTAAAGGTGATAAAGCTATGCTCTATTGGGCTACAGTCAATCGTCAGTGTGTGATTTGTGGTAAGCGAGCAGAACTTGCGCATTATCAAGCAGTTGGTCGTGGACGTAATAGACGGAAGATAGAACACACAAGTAATAAAGTTTTAGCTTTATGTCCAATACATCATAGAGAACAACATACTATGGGTATTCATAGTTTTAATAAAAAATATTCACTTACTGATAGTTGGGTGGATGTAGATCAAAGACTGAATCGTTTACTTAAAGGCCAGAAATTAAATCAATCATGAAAGGAGCATTGAAATGGCTACGTTTAGAGTTTTCAAAGAGAGTGGAGAATTTGTAACTGTTCACAAAGCATTTATTCATGATGCGTCACTAAGTTGGAAAGCGAAAGGTATACTTCTTTATTTACTAAGTCGGCCAGATGATTGGCAAATTTATGAAACAGAATTAATAAAACATACGAGTGATAAACTAAGCAGCTTAAAGAGTGGATTAAAACAATTAGAAGAAGCGGGTTATATCAAGCGTAAAAGAAAACGTGATGATAAAGGACGTATGCAAGGATATGAATACGAAGTATATGAACAACCTACCCACATTCGAAAATCAAATGTGGATGAAAAAGAATCTATCCACATGCGAAAATCCAACGTTGGAAAATCCAACGACGGAAAAACCGACGTCGGAAAATCCAACGACGGAAAATCGCACACTACTAATAATAATAGAACTAATAATGATAGTACTAAAAATAAAAGTACTAATAATAACGGCAGTAGTAGCACAAGCGCTACTCAACCACCACAGCCACCTTCAGTGTTTAACTTTTATCAGGAAAACGGCTTTGGCATTTTGAGACCAGTCATTGTAGATCAAGTTAATGCATGGATAAATGACTTCGGAGCTAATGGTGAAGACATTGTAATTAGAGCATTAAAAGAAGCTGCGGAAAACAACGTCTATAAATGGAACTATGTAAATCAAATACTAAAAAACTGGTATGAAAACAATATTAAATCCATTGAAGATGTTGAGGCACGTAAGAAAGAACGAATAAAAAATAACAATCAAACTATAGAGAAAGATTATGATAACTCTCAATACAGTGATTTGTTTTAAGGAGGTTGGCCATGAAAGGTTTTAATGAATTGAACTTCAATATCAAAACTAAAAGTAAAATCATTGAACAAAAGAATGATTTACGCTGTCCTCACTGTGGCAATCTTTACGACTATGTAAAGTTCGATAATGGCCAAGAAGAAAAAATAGGATGCGATTGCAAGATTAAACAAATGGCCAAAGAACAAACTATTAGATATAAAAATAAAATTAAACGTCTCAAGATAGAAAAGGTTTTTAAAAACTCAATCATACCTGAAGACTTATTGTCCGCTTCCTTTGAGAATTATGAACCTAGAAATGAAAGTCAAGAGAAATTACTAGAACATGCGAAAGAGTATGCAGATAACTTTAGTTTAGATAATAAACAGTCATTACTGCTGCAAGGAACTTATGGACTAGGTAAATCACATATCGCCATATCAGTTGTTAAAGAAGTTAAAGATAAAGGTTTTACTGCACTATTTATGGATGTGCCACAACTGATTACAGCTTATAGAGATACATTCAATAAAGATAGCAATCTTAATGAAAGACAACTTGATCAAATTATTAAAAATGTGGATTTATTAGCACTTGATGATTATGGTACGACGGTTAGCCAGTTCGGAAATCAGAAACTCTTTGATGTGATGAATATGAGACAAGGCAAACATAATATTCTCACAACAAATAATAGTGCAGAAGAACTTTCGAGAAATAAGGACTTTGGTAAGAACTTTAGTAGGGCTTTAAAGAACACAACAATTATTAAAGTTTATGGTGATGACTACCGAATGAAAGGAGTTAAAACTCTATGATTACTGTCGAAGATATACAGAAGTATTTAGAAGTATCACCAACATATGCACAAAAGCTTATTGATGATGCGAATGGTGATGAAGATAAAGCATATAAAACATTTATTAGAAAGTTGAATGAAAAAAACTCAAGACCTGCAGTTATGGAGGTTATGTGATGGGTGTTATAGAAGGTGTTAAACATAAATATATTCTTTATGCCAGTGACGGTTGGGAAATGTGCAGCGTCATTCCTTTAAATGATGATTTGTATAACCTAGGAAATTTAGCAGGTATGTATTATCGAAATATCTTTAAAGGTAATGTAAGCAAAAAAGAACTAGAAAAACTTAAAAGAAAGCACAAGTTATACAGAAAAGAAGAACTGAACACTCAACTCAAACTATTTTAGGTGGAGTGATGCAAATGATAGTTAAAGTGTTTAGCAATGATAAGTCAATTGAGATTGGCAAAGATAATGTTTCGAATATTGAATTCTTAAAGCATGTGAGTGGAAACATTGATATTTATCGTCTTACTAACAAAAATGGCCAAACAATTGGATGGGAAGGTTTCTTTGTTGGTCAATACAAAGTAATTAAGAAAGTCGAAGCGGAGCAATTAAATATATTCAATATACTGGAGGCTAAATAAATTTGAAAGTCGAAGATTTAAAGGTAGGTCAGAAGATTAGATTTGCTGCATCTGAATACAGTCTCAGTTATCCAGGCATTGTTGAAGAAAAGTATTCCGATTGTGGCCAAGATAAAGCAGTGATTAAAGTGGCTAACTACAAAATCATTATAGATGATAGTTATTTATTATTTGATGAAGCGGACGTGATCAAATGAAACGTAAAAATAGAGTTCGTAAACATGGCAAGAAGTATTACAAGTTAACAGTAGATGGAAAAGTCTATTTAGTTCCAGAAAGATTAGGAAATTATGCTTTAGAAAATGGTGTGTCTGAGCAAGCCATAAGACAAAGATTGTCTCGTGGCTACTCAGTCACTAGAGCATGTACGGAGGGAATTGTCAGATGAGTGAATTATATGAATACAATCCAGGTCAAATTAGTGAAGAAGAATTAGCAATGATTAAGCTTGAAGAAGAACGTTTTGAGCAAGCGCTAAGACGAAGACAGCAGCAAGTCCGTTTAGCGCGAAAACGTAGAAGTGAAGAGAATATACGTAAATATAGTGTATGTAGTAAATGGTTCGAGCATTTAGAACAAAACAATCTTATAGCAACAGTTAAAACTGATAGATATGGCCAAGTACAGAGGGGGTAGCAATATGACTAGAATTAAAGAATTAAAAGAAAATGATGTCATTATATTTCAAAATATTACGAAAGATATGAAAAACAATTGTCAGGCAATAGTAAATAAAAAATGGTCCGAAATCGACCTGTCAATTGGAGAGAAATGGTATGCATCAGTTGAAATGATGAATGGCAATGAAACGATTATAGATGACAACTTTGATTTTATAAAAGTGAAACTTCCCTTCACAAGAAAAATTAATACTGATGATTGGCCAAGAACATCAAACAATGTTCCATCACATTATGAAGGTAAAGATGGCATAGATGTTATTGAGTTTATTAGACAACAGTTGACCGAAGAGCAATTCGAAGGATTTATGTTAGGCAACATGATTAAATATGCTGCTCGTTATGGTCTTAAAGGTAATAAAGTGAACGATCTTAAAAAGATTGGAGATTATCAACAAAGAATGTTGGAGGTAGTTATAAATGATTAACTTAAAAGAATGTAAAACAGCGTACCACGTTTATGAAACAAATGATTATGGACTGTTTAGCTTTATAGAATCTAATCGTAATCCAAGTAGAAACCATGTAGAAAATCTTAAAAAGCAAATTAAAAATGGTTATGAATTACCTCCAATCATCGTTAGAGAAAATGGTGAGATATTAGATGGCCAACATAGATATATAGCATTAGTAGAGTTAGAAGAACCTATACAGTTTCTTATTAAAGAAGATATTAGAAAAGATGTTTTACAAAAAAGTAATTCGTTCGTATCTAAATGGACAATTAACGATCATGTGAACTACCACCGTAAAGAAGGCAATCAAGACTATCAAGATTTATACGATTTTTGTCAATACAGTGGCTTAGGTGCAAACATTGCTGCAAGAATACTAGGTTCAGCTAAAGGTAACGGTATAACAACAAAAGCCATAGAAGAAGGTAAGTTCTTTGTAAAAAGTAAAACAGATGCTTATCAATTTGTAGATGATGTATTAATGAGAATCAGAATGGAACATCCAACAAGTAAAATCATTAATTCATTAAGAACACTATATAACATTGGAACAGATACTAAAACATTAGTCACTGTTGTAAATGCATTAGAAGAAGAACTATTTATGTTAAATAGTATTAATAAAATTTCAGAACGTATTGTGAATCTATACAACAAGAAAGTTTCAAAGTCAGAAAAAATCAAGGTGACCTATAACAAAGCAGGTAAGGCGGTGTATAAATTATGATTTATATATATGAACCGTTTAACCATCGGATTATAGAAACAACTGTTAAAGACTTTGCTAATCAAATAGGCATATCCAAAATGACTATTCATCAATATTTATATAAAGGTATGTATTATCAAAAACTAGGTTGTTACTTATTGAAAGAAAAACCGAATTTAGCAAAAAGAAAAATCTTAAATGAGCAACTTAATCCAAAAGAAGAAATTTGGAGATTCAATGAAGAACATCAACTATATGTCAGTAACTTAGGCCGCTTCAAAAGTAAAGAAGGTATATACAAATTTCCAAGTGATGTACACGGAAGAATTACTTTATTCCAGGAAAGAAAAGCTTATAAAGCAGCAAATATTGTATATGAGACTTTTAAAGGGAACATTGAAGCGGGTTTCCATGCTTATCCTAAAAATGGAATTTATAACGATATCAAAGCAGATAACTTATACATTGCTACATTTAGTGAATATTGCTCTACTAAAAGAATTGCCGGCCGTTCTAAACCAGTAATGCTTATTGATAGTAATAATGACATAGTTGAAGAATTCACAAGTACGACTGAAGCTCAAAACTACTTATATCAAGATCGTAGTGTGATTGCTCGTAAATGTAATAAGCGCTTGAAAGAAAATGGATTAACTTATATATGGGCTAAAGACTATGAGGTGATGGCATGTTGCTAAGTGAGACAGTTAAACAAAATTATAAGTATCCATGTAAAGGTAAAACGCCTACACAAGTCGAAAAAGAATTAGCTGCAATGGGTGTAGAAGGTTTTGTTATTCGTATGACAAATGTACATGTAACAATGCGAGTGCCTAAAGAAAATAAAATTATAAATAGGAAGTGTTTAAAGGATGGAAGTAGTAGAAAATAATTTTCTATCTAATAAGAACTTCATTAGACATCAAAGACTTTATGATGGAATGCAATATCTATTTAAAGAAGATGATACAGATAATTATTTCAGTGTAGTGAAACATCAATTTTCTTATGGATATACAGAAGGCTTATATGAACTTGCAAAATGTAAACAAATTAATGGCATAAATCATCTTATAAGTGAACCAATCGGATATCTTTCAGTAGAACAAGTATTGGAAATTATTAATGGAGGAACAATAAATGGGAATTTTACTAGTTAAGGAGCGTAGTAGCGATGAGTAACGAATATAGAGAGCAACAAATCATCAAACATGCTTTGCAATATTATATTCAACGTCCTAACGCTAGTGAGTTAGATAAAAAACGTGAACAAAAAGTGTTGGATAAAGTTACTGATGAAGTAAAGAGAATGCAAAAACAATGGGATATACCAGTTAAGGAGTGCGGTAGTGATGAGTGAACAAACTATATTCCTAGATGAAAATGACTTACTCAGCTTATTGAATGGTGGTAATTTTCATACATTGGTCGGTGAACAAAAAGTAGTTATTAAGCAGTCGCCACTTAAACCAGCAGTAGCGCCTGCGTTGAATTACAGATATCAAATAGTTGATACAAAAGCAGAAAGTGAACGTTTATCAAGAATGGTACAACATTCAATTAATTCAAATAGCGGAGGAACAATAAATGACTAACACATTAGAATTCAAAAAGTTATCGAAAGACGCAGTTACACCAAAACGTGGACGGTTAGATGCAGGATATGACATCTTCGCAGCAGAAACAGTGATACTTGAGCCACAGGATAAAGCAACGATTAGAACAGATATCGCTGTGAACATTCCAGAGGGATATGTAGGGCTACTAACGTCAAGAAGTGGTGTAAGTAGTAAGACGCATTTAGTGATTGAAACAGGCAAGATAGACGCAGGGTACCAGGGTAATATGAAAATTAATATTAAGAATGATATGGAAAATGACGGTATAACATCATTATACGAAGATTTAGATGACGAACTAGTAATCATTTTAGATATAAAAGGTAATTATATAAACGAAGGAGAAGGTGCTAGAAAGGTATACAAAATCAACAAAGGCGACAAACTCGCACAACTCGTTATCGTACCTATTTGGA
>ERZ1029884.180-NODE-180-length-13488-cov-6.293159_pt1 | contig 13488 bp, 12 predicted proteins | sample MGYA00519233_ERZ1029884 | MGnify/ENA primary metagenome ERZ1029884 (study PRJEB33666, sample SAMEA4610931) | skin metagenome | biome: Human-associated habitat; feature: Malodor aspect; material: skin | place: Philippines | collected 2015-08 ...
GATACATTTGAAGAGTTTAAAAAATTTTATCATGAATACTTATATAACAGTGTTGAAACCTATGTATTTTTATATAATTATATGAAATTCATAATAAAAGAATAAGGAGATGATCAAATGTCTAATGAAACAGACGCAACAGGTATATTTAAAATCAATAATGCTCATAAATTAAATCGACCAGCATTAAAACAAACACTTGAGACAATTATGAAAACTCTAGAATCATATAATGTGTATGACACAATTTTAATGATCGATCGTGATTTTGATATAAATAGTGATGATATTAATATCTCAGAAAAAGGATTAGACGAATTCATTAAAAACGACTATTCATGTAGATTTGAAGGAACTGGTCGAAATTACTATACGTCTTATATAGAAAGTTTATTTGAAGATGTAGAATCCAACCAAGTGGATATTTTACACTTTCTTGAAAAAAATGACATATCGTTTAAATTTGATTACTTTGATTATGATGAATCCGTTGATTATAGACAAATGACAAAAGGATTTATTGAAATTATACCAAAATATTATGAAACCACTAATATGATGGGTACGCATGAATTACATTCAGATCGACATAAAGTAACAATTACTAAAGATTTATTAATTAACAATCATTTTTGTGGAAATAATGATTTTGTATTATGGTCTGAATTAAAAAATGATAAAGAGTTAAAAGAAAAAATTTATACTACTTATGATTATCAAGATGATGATGATTTTAAAAAAATACATTATGATGTAATGAATAATGAGAATTATATCTATTGCATTAAATACAATATGTTTATACAAAAATAATTAATATAGAAAGGATATGACGTATTATGAAATCATTAACAGACGTTCATGGGACATTAAATATATTTAATGGAGAATATTTACCCTTAGATATTTTATATATTATACTTCATGATATTGATAACTATTTATATTATAATGATCAAAGTTATCTTTTATTAAATGAATCTATGAATCCTATTAATTTTAAAAACAATGATTATACAACTCATTTTGATGGATATGGATACAAAGATGCTCGAAATAATTTTAATTACTTAGCTAAATGTATCGATGGTAATACTGCTTTAAAAAATGTACTTTATAATGGTCGTATCGAATTACGTTTTAAATACTATGAATTAAATGAAAACGCATCTAAAGAAGATGCATTAGTTGAAAGTGAGTTGAAAATATTTATAAAAAATATTGATAATCAATTGGTTGTGAAATTAATCACGTATACATTCAAACGATTAGAGTATAATGCTATAAATCTTTTAAATACACAATTTATAAATGAATATTATACATTAGATGATATCAAGAAAAAGAATAATGATTTATATTTCACTCCCCTTTCTAAGCACGAATGGATTAAAGAAAATGAAACCTACTTTAAAATATCCGGCTCAAATACCCCACTTGCTTATATTCCAGAAAAAGATTTATTTATTGAGGTGATATCATGAGTTATACTGATTATGGATTAGCTGAAGGCATTATTATGACCTTATTTTCAATGGGAATGACATCGATTATCGCAATGTTCGCATTCTTATCTGCAAAAAATAGAATGTCAGTTATTTTTATTTATATATTAATTATTAGTTGTACAATTATTGACACAATTTGGTGGGGATTCGATATACAAACAAATGTGATTGATTATTTAATAAAAATTGGTGATAAAACAGAACAAGTTACTATATTTGGAATGATTGGAAACGTTGGCACATTAGTATTAGTTGGAATTAGTTTATTTAGTGGTTCTAAAAAGAAAAATAATAGTTCTAATAGTAAACAGTAAACCCCAAAAAAGAAACACAAGTAAAAGTTGTGTTCCTTTTTTGTAAAAAAGGTCGCACATAGAAATGAGTGCGACCTTTAGTTGAGAAACTTGAAAACTAAAAAAATAAATTGGAGGCTTTTAATTATGGCAAATACACAAGATAGAGCAAGAGCAAACAGTCAAGTAAATTTAATTTCGTTAAAAGATGCGATTGGTATTATTAAAAAAGGTACAGAAGGTACTTGGAAAGCAATGCAAATGGATCCATCAATGAAAAAACCAACATTCGTTCTTTATTCATTACCGGGTATCGGTAAAACAGAAGGATTAAAAAGTTTAGCAAAATCACCAGATCACATCGCTGTCATTGATATTAACGCCGAATTTGGCGGATCATTATCAATGCCGATTCAAGACGTTTCATTAAATGCTGATGGTAAAAAAGAAGCGAAAGTATTACATGCATTGCATGAAGATATCGCTGAATTAAAAGATCATGCTGAGGCTTATCCGGATGACATTCATTATTTATTCTTAGATGAATTCAACCGTGGTGATGAGTTCATGAAACAAACAATTATGCAATTATTATTAAACAATACGCTACCGGGACACAAATTACCAAGAAATATTTTTGTTGTTGGTGCAGGTAATACATCTGAAAACATTTATGGAGAAGAATATGGTGAAGTTCCAAACGACGTTAACCCATTAGACGTTGCTGCTCGAGATAGAATTGTACCATTATTCTTAAAATTAAGTGTAGACAATTGGTTAGAGTGGGCTTATCAAAATAAAGTACACCCTATGATCATCGGATTCTTAGAACAAAAAGGTGGAGCTGAAGCAAATAGTACGTTATATAGAGCTCCTGAAAAAGATGATGAAACAGGTGCTACACCACGAAGCTGGACTAAATTGTCACATATGTTTGAAACATTCGATCCATATGATGAAGAAAGTGGTCGTGTTATCAAAGCCTTAGTACAAGGTCATGTAGGTAGTTCGCTTGCTGATGAGTTTATGAAATATGCATCTGAAGTACCAAACTTCAAAGTAGATGATTTATTAAGTAATAAACAAAAAGCGTTATCACGTTTTGAAGCACTTACTGCAACTGATAAACGACAAGCATTATTATTAATGCCTTCATTCATTGATAAAGATTTAAAGAAAGGTTCTAGATTATATTTAGAAAGTTTCGATGAAATTTTAAATACAAAAGATCAAAATGCAAAAGATCGTTTTACTAGAATCTTCCTTTCAAACGATGTATTAAGAAAGAACTTCAAAACAACATTCGATGCTGCTAGTGCTATGCCTAACTTTAACAAAGTTAGAAAACAGTTCTCAGCAAATAGTTAATTATAAATAACGGGGAGAAACCCTTCTCCCCTATTATACATATTAATAAAAAGGAGAGATTTAAATGCTTAATATTAAAAAGACATCCATTGAAACTAAAGACTTTTTGAAGTTAAAAGAAATTTTAGATGAAGAAGATTTAACACCTAGCGTACTTCAATGGTTTGATACAATTCAAGCTAAGGAAAACGAAACAATTGAAGAAGGTTTAATTCTAGAATTTAGTGATGTAATGGAACATCCAGCTGATCCTCAAATTTGGAAACGATTTATTGATTCATTAAATTACTTAATCAGAACTGAACCAGCTTATAATAAAGAAATCGCTCCCGTTGCATTATTACAACAATTGAAATTAGAAATCACACCTAGATTAGATGCTCCTATGGCAGTGTCATTATTATCAACAAAACAATTGATACAAAGAAAACCTAAATATAAAATTAAACAAAAACCGTTTTTATTAATTAATCCACTTGTATTATTTATGATGTTAATTAGAGATCATCATGATGATTTTACAAACACAGATAAATTATTTAAGCATGTATTATTTATTTTAATTCATGAAACGTACCATGTATCTCGTGGAGATTTAATTTTAAATGTAAAATCACACTATGGTTCTAAAAAAGTTGCTGAAGAATATGAACTTGCAATGCAAAAAAGACCAATCATATTCAACAATGACGAAGAAGATCCTATCACATCTAATAAACCAATTGAACGTGGATTCCCTACTAATGACATTTTCAGTTTAAATAATATCTTAATGGACGCATCAATTAATGAAACGATTGTTAATCACATTGATAGTGGTTTAATCAAAAAAGAATCATTACAAAATAATGTATCTAGATTAAGTGTTGCAAAATCATTTGAAAGAGCCGTTAATGGTGATTATGACATAAATTCTGTCGATGACTTTTTCGATGATAATATTCCTGTTTATAAAAAGCAATATGCTGTTTTAGATAAACACGTTGAAGATACAAAAGATCTACCGATCCCACCTGCTAAATCAAATTCTAAAAACAACAATTCTCAAAATGGTGGAGGACAAAATGGTTCTGGTTCCAGCTCCGGCTCAAACACACCTGATGAAAACGAAGATGGTAGTGGCAATGGAGGATCAGATGATGAACAAAATGAAAATGGTAATATTTCAAAAGGAGATATCTTAAAGAAACATTCTGATTTAAATGAAAGCCAATCAGAAGAAGAACGAGATGATGTTGTAGCAGATGTAGAAAATTTAATTAATACATCAAATAACGCTGCAAGTGAAGAATCAAATGGTAAAAGTTTTAGTATTGAACCATCAAATGGACTTCGTTTGAAAATCTTAGAAAGACATAAAGCGAAAGCCTTACCTAAATTTGAATTCAAAGTTAAAGGTATCATTAAAGACTTTAACACAATGAAAAAATTAAACTATAACTTACGACATATCGCTTATCAAAAACGATTAGATATTTGTCGTAGTCAGAAAATGCCTTTTGACGCTGGATTCCATTCATATCTTGATGTATCTGGTTCTGTATCAGATGAAGTAATTAATAATATCTATAATGTATTAATTGCAACAACAAAAGATGAACCAACATATCTATATTTATTTGCATCAGGTATGTCATCTAAACCTCTTGAAATTAAACGAAACACACCATATGAAGAAGTTGAGGACTTCATTCAAAACGAAGATGTTGGTTTCGGAACTCAGTTCTGCTACTTATTAGATAACATTGCTGAACATAATAAAGAAAAACATATTATATTCTCTGACTATTGCTTCAGTGATGATGAATTCACAAAAGAACATGCTGAAAGTTTCAAAGAAACACCTATTATTCATGTATTAGAAGACAAACACATTACATCAGAGTATTGTACATTTTTACAATACGCATCTGAAAATAAAAAATTCAATAAAATCTTATATTTACCTGATTATGCGTTATAAATGGGACTCATCCCATTTATAACTTTATTTAATTTATATATAAAAAGGAGATTAAAACTATGGCAATTAATATTTTTAATAACGAAGTAGAAAAAGCATCAACTAAAACATCTGGAAAATTAATTGAAGCGTTTCGATTATTCTTAAAATATAGAGAACAAAGAACAAATGTAATTCAATTATTCAAAGAAGCTGATGATAAATTAGAAGGTCTTGAAAAGATTCTTTATATGGACAAAGAAACATATGAATTTAAAATTGAAGAATTCACTGAAGATATGGATCTAACAGGTAAATTACCAGTTATCATTAATAATGAATATGGTAATCACCAACCATTACTTGCTCCTCATCACACATTAAATATCATCCAATTCTTACAAACAAATGTAGAAGATGACAATGTGGTTCAAAACTTAGTTACTGAATTTGAATCATTAAAAGATCAATTATTAACAATCAAAACAAAACATGATGATGAAGATGATGCAACAATTGATATTAGCGTATACCCTACTGTTAAAGATTACATCGATCAAGCAAATAATATTGGAATCAGTAATTTCATTGACGAAAACCGAGTTTACAGAAATGAAATTGAAACGCTTGTTAGAAACACATTCCATATTGCAAAATTATCAGATGTTAAATCAATTAAACACATTAAAGGTAATGAAGAATACGATACATTGGTTAAATTAGAAGATTTAGATAAAGAATCTAAAATTGAATATCAACCAATGAATCAATACTACGCAATCACAAACGCATTAAATGAATAATAAAAAGGAGGTTATTTTATGGAATATTTAAAAACAATTGAATCATTTTTAACAACATTTAAAGAGGTCATGTCACTATCCACAAGAATTATTTTTGCTCAGACTCAAACATTTAAACAAATAGAAAATGACATGACTAAACAAAACGCATTTAAATATAAAATCACAGATAAAGATGATTTATTAAATGTCATGCCTCATCCATATAATAAAAAAGCTATTTTTGAAACATTGGAAAGTGCCTTTGTGCATTTTCCTTTGAATCAACATCATCAAGAAATGACTATGGTTATAGAAGTTGGACAATTACCTGATAAAGATAGTGTTCCTTATAACACATTTAAAAGAGATTTACTTATTGATGGTCAACATACTGATTATTATAGTTCAAAAACATCTGCAAAATTCCATAAAATTTTAATGTCAGAAACAGGTTTTAAAGATTTTAATAAAGCCTTAATTAAACGAACTACTCAATTCTTAGATGAAACATCTGATATTAAACCATTAATTAGAAGATCATCTATTTTCGATGATGATTTATCAGATGATGATTACAAAAACTTATTATATAGTATGATGTTAGATGGTAAACAGGATTTAGATGAACTTAAACAATTATTTGAAAATCAACTTACTGTCTTAAACGTATATGAAACTAAAAAAGAAATCAGAAGACGTATTAAAAACACTAAATTACGACATTCAATCAGTGATAATAAAATCAAAACATTACTTAACTACGTTATTATTAAACAATTACAAGATGACAGTATTATCACATTATTAAATTCAAAAATCCCTGACAGATACATTATCAGTAGAGATATGCGTAATTTAAATCTAAAACCAGTAAAACTTGGAGAAGGAGGATAAACATATGCCGTTTGATACACATCAATTAAAAGCAATTGAAGATAATTCAGATTCATTAATTATTACAGCAGGTGCCGGCTCAGGAAAGACAACAACAATGATCGGTCGAGTTCTGAGAGCATTAAATCATAGATCTATTACAAAACAACTATCAAAAAATGCTGTTGTTGAACATTTAGATCCAGAAACAATTCAAGTTGTATCATTTACAAATGTTGCTGCAAATACATTTAAAGAACGATTAAGCACCCTATCAAATGGTGTTGCTGATAAAGTTGGCGTATCAACATTAGATAAATTTGCCATTCAAATCATTCAGCATATTTATCCAAAAGCAAAATGTGATTTAGATGAACATGAAATTGCTAAAGTTTTATATAATGATTTAAACCATATCACGCACTTACAAGATCTTTATCCAACATTTAGTGCTTATTTTAATGTAATTGATGAAGCTCAAAGATTATATGCACGATCATTTAAAAAAGAAACAAAAAAAGCAATATATGATGACTTTATTGATGATTACGTTGAATATGTGGTTTCTAAATATAAAAAGACTGATGAATTTTCAATCCCATTACAATCTGTATATAAATTCGCAGTCATTACAATGATTGAACATAATTTTATTCCTGATTTGAATATGTTAATTGTAGATGAATTACAAGATACATCAGATGAACAATTTGTATTACTAAACTTTTTACAATCTCAATTACCAAACATGAAATTTGTTGGAATCGGAGATGTATCTCAATCAATGTATCGTTGGAACAATGCAAAACCACAACGAGTATCACAATATGTTGATGAATACAATGCAACACTTCTAACATTACCTAATAATTATCGATCTCATCCTGAAATCATTGATTTAGCAAATAATTTATTAAAATACAATATTGATAATATTGCAAGTATTCAATTGAACGCTAAATCTAAAATCAATTTTGAACAAAGTATTTCTGATGAAAATAGAGTTCGATACATTGGTGGATTATACTCAATTCTACCTGAAGTTAAAAAGTTAATTGCAAGAGGTGTTCAACCTTCTAATATTGCAATTCTTGGTAGAAGTGGTTCACCATTAAATAAAGTTCAAGATATATTTAAAGATACAAACGTGAAAATAAATTCAAAACATAATGATAAAAATAAGCGAATCGGATATTTATCTTATGTATCTCGAAAACTTTCAATCTTCTTATCACAAGCTGAAGAGAGAAATGAACAACTTAATCATATTACAAGATTCTTAGAAGATAATAAATTAATCTCTGATGCATATGCGTTAACTAATAAACTAATTAATATTAAACGTCAAAATAATGATAAATATTATCAAGAACTTATTTTAGAATTGCGTAAACATAAATTATATTTAAATGAACAATTAAGAAACCTTTTATATAAATCTGGTGGGCATGATGTACCTGATGATGAAGTGATTGTTTCAACGGTTCATGGTGTTAAAGGTGATGAATTTGATTACGTATTTTATATTCCGCCTAGAAAATCATGTGATAAAGAAGTACATGTTGATCCATCACTAAGCCGTGAAGAAAAAGAATTATTATGGGGAGGTTATGCTGAATTACAAAATATTGATTATGTTGCTGTAACTAGGGCAAGAGAACAACTTTCAATTATTTCATATGATCAAGATTTTGAAGCAATGCATAATCATATTGAAACTTGTAAAAAAGATAACTTACCATATAATAAAGATGTAGATGCATTACTTAGTCATCTAAAAAACTAAAAGAAAGTCGTGTTATAGATGTCTATTCCAGAAAACATTAAAAACTTACCTATATGGACGTTATCAACACCAGATAAAGTGCCCATTGATACTGGTGCATTATATACAGGATTAGGGTATGTACCTTTTACAGAAAAACGTTTTGCAAAATGTTATACCTATGATAAATGTAAAAAGGTACAATCTTTATATCCTGAAACAAAAATGACCATTAAAGCTACGGCTGAAAACAATATCACATTAGTTGATATTGAAAAAGAAGGTAACTTGCCATTTAACCCCTATTTAAAATTAGATTTCGTTTATTTAGAAAAATCAACAAATGATGGCATACATGGATTACTACCTTATACACTAGATGTAAGATCCATTATTAAAGACGTAACATTACAAACTGAATTTTTTAATGATAATCATTTCATGATCATTACTGAAAATGAAATTGAATTAAAAGAACCACTTTATACACTCTATGATTTTATAGATCGATTTAAAACAGATGTTATCATTAATACTGACATACCTGACGTTAATACAGAAGAAATCATAGAAATCAGTGATTTTGAAAAAAATGTTATAAAATCCGGTATTGATATACCTGAGTTTAAAATCAAAGAATCTGATGACAGAAGTCAAATTGAATTCAAATATATGATGAGTTTAGGTTATAAGATTTTAGAAATTTACACACCTAAAGATATCAATCACTTCATATCATTATTAGAATATGCTTGCTATTTGCACCTACCCTACCGAAAAAAACATTATCAAGAAATTAATGCTGAAGGATACGGTAGAGTAACAAAACGAAAATATTCAATGATTAAATCTGCTGAATATGTATATGGAAACGAAGACTAATATTATATAATAAATAATATTAGTCTTATTTTTTTTTCGTTTTTTTTTGAAAAGCGTGTGCAAATAACGCTGCCGCGTTTAGGTGTGAATGTGAAATGTTATAAAAAGGAGGTTGAATAAAAAAGTGCACTATTTGACTTTTAATGTAGACGTTTTAGAAAAACGTTTAAAAGAACTTATGTTTAATCCAGAAAAACATATGACTTTAGATGAAAAAGTTGAAAGAGCTTTGTATTTATTAAATCCAATGATTGTAACATCCATGTATGGTAATGATCTTGAATTTGATAAATCAACATTACATGCGTTTGAAGATATTCAACAAGATATGTATTACACAGATCCATTATCATTAGAAACTTTATTTAAAAATGGATTTATCACTAATGACAATAATGTAGTAGAACATGATGTGAATCATATCATTAATATGATTGATTATGCATCATACGAAACGGTTATTACATTAGATACAGTTAAATCAATTATCAAGGAACATGCATCTGATCATGTTTCATTAGATGAAAAATTTAACTTAAAATATCATATTGATGATATTAATAACAAAGTTTACTTCCCTATCATTGAACACAACGTATTAGGATTAGAATCATTAACAAATGATTTATTTAAAACACACGGCGTTCCTGTAGAGGATGATGACATCTTACTTACTGATGATGCAATTAATCCTGAAACAGACATTGCATCATATGAAGATGTATTTGGACAAAGAAAAAATCCACTAAATAATAGGCAACTATGTGGACATGTAGTATAATAGATTTGTCCACAATTTAACATACACCCCAGATAAAAATAATTAACTATAAGAAATGAGGAAAAATAATAATGGCTGAACAAAAATTAATTGAAAACACAAGAATTGAGTATGTTGAAGATAATGAGAACGGAATTGATCCTAATCTAGTATTTAGTTTCCCTAACCCACTAGATGAAGATGAACCACAATTACGTCAAATTCGATTATTCACTCGTGATAGAAATAGACAATTATCTGATGAAGTTATTTCACAAACTCAAGATATTTTAAGAACTAACTTAAATGATGACACTATCACATTTGCTGCTACTCCTGAAGAAGCAGAAGATACTGATATTCGTAATTGGGTTAAAGAACATAAAGGTGAAGAAATTAATAATGTTTACCAAAATGGTCAATATTACCAATTAGGGTTAAACAATGGAACATCTAATTTTGGTGGTTCTAAACATTTAACAAACTATAATCCTGACACTGCTACTGAAAAATATGATCCAACTCAACATCGTATGGGAGTTTTTAACGCTCAAACTGATGAAGCTAAAGAAGCTATGAGAGATGGAGATACAACATTTAATAATGGTACAGTTCGTATTTATAAGAAACGTAATGGTAACGTTAGTGTTGAATTAAATCATGTAATCCATGATGTTGTACTTGAATCAGCAAATGCATTCGGTGCTGAAACTGATAAGAATACTCGTTTAGATTTCTTAGATGAAGTGATTGAATCATATAGTATCATCAAGAAACAAGAACCTAATAAATTATCAGTAGAAGATGTACAAGAATTTAGAGATAAAGTTGCTAAAGAACCTCATAAATATGGTTATAGAGCATTAATGGAATTCATTGGTGGATCAACGGCACCATTATTACCAAAAAATGTATCATCTATTGCTAAAGACACATTAGAAAACAGCACACGTTTAACTGCTGCATTATATATTAAGAACCCAGAAACTGGTATTATCTACAGATCAAGTAGACAAACAGTTCGTCCAGATATCTCTGGTCAAAACTATAACCCTAACTTCTTAGAATTCTTTGCTAAAGATGAAGCTCGTAAAGATGTTGTTGCATATTTATCAAACTTCAACATTCCAGACTTTGACAAAGTTGCTAGTGAAGCATTAGAAGAAGTATTAAAAGGTAAAGTTTCTAATTTAGATAATCCTGATTTCGGAGATGTACCAACAACAATGTTGACATTTATGCAACATATTTTAAATGGTCGTGAAGTCAGATTAATTAGTAATCTTCCAAAAGATCATGACTATAATCGAATGGGAAGTTATGTAACTGGTATTGGTGAAGTTTCTGACATTGATCTAGATGAAATTGAAGTTGAACAACCAACTACAAATATTGCTGAAAACGCATTTTCAAACACAGATGGTGCAGACATCAAAGATGAAGATCTTCCATTCAGTAATAAATCTAGTGAAAGTACAGAAGCATCTAAAGAAAAAGCTGAAAGTGATACAAATCCATTTGCTCCGGCTGATAACTCAGACCAAGAGTCACCTTTCACTACTAAGAAAGATTCAAATGAAGACAAAACTAACCCATTTGACGTATAATAAAATTAATGTAGGCATCTATTTATAGGTGCCTATATTTTTAATTTATTTATATAAGTACGGTGATTAAAAAATGAATCCATATCATTATGATAAATTCACAGATGAAACTGCAAAAACGCTTGTTAAAAAATTCGAAACAAACCATGCTCAAAATTTACCTATTGGAGCAGGTACAGGAAAGACATATATTGCTATTCATACAGCAGCATTACTTGATAAAAATGCTTATTTAATTGTTATATGTCCAAAAGGTAAACATGAAGAAAAAGACTGGGATAAATCTATTGATAGTTATAATAAAGTCACGGGTTCAAATCTTCATTATGATACCATTACATTTGGAAAAACTAGAAATCCAAAACATATGAAACCAATCTATGAAAAATTGAAATTATTAGGTAATGGGATATTAATCGTAGATGAAGTACATGCTATTAAAGGTGTAACAACTGGACAAGGTCAAGCTGTTATTGATTTAAGTCAAAATAGTAAAATTAAAAAAGTTATTAATTTAAGTGCGACTGATATTCCTAATACACCATTTGACGCCGCTGCATATATGATTATGAATAGACTATATAGAAATATTACACATTTCAAATCAGAACATGTAGCTAGAATACACCCTGAATATTTTAATCCTATTTATGAAGGACCAGCTGATTTAAAAAATCCAAAAAAATATAAAGAAAATATTCAAAAAACAAGTGTGTATGTTGATACAAGACGTATATTACCAAAAGCCCATAATTATTATGAAATTATTGATTTATACAAAGATTCAAAATATGTAGAGCCGATTTTTAATACAGAAAAACATCCATTTGATGATCAAACAAAACGTACAGCAATTGGTCATTATAGACAGGTATTAAAATACTATCGAGATGGTTGGTATAGATCAAAAGCAGAAGCTGATATGGTATTACGAGAATTGGTTGCAAAAGATCCAAATCGTAAACATACGTTATATAAACTACTGAACAAATTACTACCTCAACAAGACGAAAAACATATTATTGTTACTTATAAATTTAATTGTGAATTAGAAGCGATTAAAGATGTTATTGATAAATTAAATATTGATTTTGAATTTAGACAAATCAATGGACAAAAAAAACAATTAGCAAAATCAAAACACAAAAAGTCAGTAATTGCCCTTCAATATCAAGCTGGTGGTGCTGGTATAGAATTAAAATACGCCCCTACTTCAATTTTTTATGCTCCTACTAATTCTTATCAAGACTTTGAACAAGTCAAAGGACGAAATGTTAGACGATTTATGACAGATCGAATTGAACATTATTATATTTCAACTAAAAATCGTATTGACTTTGAAGATTGGGTGCGAGTTAATAATAAAGATTACATGATGACAAATATTCATGGACTATCAATTGATAGAGAACTTGAAAAATTCTTATAAACAACTAAAGGACGTGACATAATGATTAAAAACATGATTATGTTTAATCAACAAGCTGAAGAAATCACAGAACGTTTAGAAGATGTTCATATGTATGGCTCTGGCTCAAGTGGTAACAGCTTATATATCAAACCATATAGAGTGATTATTGATTTAGGCTTACCATTCAAACGTTATGATGAGAGCATTTTCTATGATATTAAATATATTCTTTTAACACATGAACATGGCGATCATGCTAAATATATAAAGCAATATGTCAATGAAGGTATTAAC
>ERZ1029884.181-NODE-181-length-13408-cov-27.085000_pt1 | contig 13408 bp, 14 predicted proteins | sample MGYA00519233_ERZ1029884 | MGnify/ENA primary metagenome ERZ1029884 (study PRJEB33666, sample SAMEA4610931) | skin metagenome | biome: Human-associated habitat; feature: Malodor aspect; material: skin | place: Philippines | collected 2015-08 ...
CACAATGTAAGAAATTTAATATACGCAAATAGATTAATTAGAGAAAATATGTAGTAAAGGCACGCAATAGGAATTAAGGAATAACGAGCCAAAACAATCGACTATAAGCGTTGATATAATCAGTTTTACAAAGAAACATAAAAGCGATACAGCGTAAAATATAGCGTAATTCCCCCTTTAATCGTCAAAGATGATAGATTAGACCGCTTCATCAATAAGTCGTTTAAAAAGGCGTTTAAAATGAAAATTTGAGAACGAAAAAATTGAGTAAAAATGATTAAAAATAACGAGAAAACAGAATGATAAACGAAAAACTTTTTAGGTGCTGGAAGATAAAAGAGTGAATATTAAGTAGCTTGAAACATTGTTATGACTATATTTAAAAGAGATTTAACCATGAGTGAAAACCAGTCCCCGATTTTGAACTATTGCACAATGTAAAATAGTTATTAATTACAATGTAAGAAAGTTATTTAGTTAAGTATAAAATAGTTATATTGTCAAGTGTAATAAAATTAAAGGTAATAATGAGTAAAGCGATATGCAGTAAATTGCATGTATAACGTATGAATATTTATAAGTGCATATTTATGCACTATTGAGAAAGGGAAATTTTACAAGTGTATATTAGTGCATAATCATGCACCAACCGTAATACGCAAAATTTGACAAAGCTATTTTTTTAATTAATTAAAAAAATAGCTTTGTCAAATTTTGCGTATTACGGTTGGTGCATGATTATGCACTAATATACACTTGTAAAATTTCCCTTTCTCAATAGTGCATAAATATGCACTTATAAATATTCATACGTTATACATGCAATTTACTGCATATCGCTTTACTCATTATTACCTTTAATTTTATTACACTTGACAATATAACTATTTTATACTTAACTAAATAACTTTCTTACATTGTAATTAATAACTATTTTACATTGTGCAATAGTTCAAAATCGGGGACTGGTTTTCACTCATGGTTAAATCTCTTTTAAATATAGTCATAACAATGTTTCAAGCTACTTAATATTCACTCTTTTATCTTCCAGCACCTAAAAAGTTTTTCGTTTATCATTCTGTTTTCTCGTTATTTTTAATCATTTTTACTCAATTTTTTCGTTCTCAAATTTTCATTTTAAACGCCTTTTTAAACGACTTATTGATGAAGCGGTCTAATCTATCATCTTTGACGATTAAAGGGGGAATTACGCTATATTTTACGCTGTATCGCTTTTATGTTTCTTTGTAAAACTGATTATATCAACGCTTATAGTCGATTGTTTTGGCTCGTTATTCCTTAATTCCTATTGCGTGCCTTTACTACATATTTTCTCTAATTAATCTATTTGCGTATATTAAATTTCTTACATTGTGCAATAGTTGTATTGTTCATTCACTCGTTTTATTATTACTTGTCGTGTGCTTTAATTATTGTTTTATGTTATAATTAATATGTATTAAATATGTAATAACTAAACTTTCGTAAAGGGGTAATGATTATGTTTAATCATGACAATCAAAAACATCATAATTCATTTAATAACAACCATAAAAGATATGATAATAGAAACGAACATTATCAAAATCAAGAAAACTCAAGTGTAAACAATAATTATCAACAAGAAAACAATTCTTATTCAGATAATACACAGAATGAGAATGAACAACATAGTGAAACAGTACCAGCAACAGATAACAACAAATTTAAAGACTATATCCAAAATGTTACTCGTGATAATATCGAAACTGAACATTTAGTAAGATTGTTACTTATTAAAAGTTATCATTCTAAATTAATCCAAACTTTTAATGATACACCAATGTCGTTTGGCTCTAAAAATTTAGAAGTATTCCAACCTAAAACTCGACCACTTTTGGAATTATTACTTATTGAGTTAAACTTAAATAGTTTAAACCAACTTTCAAAAATCTTAACTACCAACATTTCAACTATACACCGATTGTATCGACCAATTACTGATGATGACAAAATAATCGAATTAGATGATGGTACTATCCAATATAAAGACGCTGAACGTATTCAAGCAAGAAAATTAAAACCGTTTCTTGATGAAGTCGGTGAAATTATAAACTGTTATGATGAAGTGTTAAAAGATTTTGATGATGATTTCAAATTCAGCAAAGATAATATCAAATTATTAAAATCAAACGGGGGTGTCGATAATGACAGAAGTTACTAATTTTTTAAAAGAACAAAAAGATAATTTTACTTTCGAAGATACTAACTGCATTATCAAGCCAGTAGAAAGTCAACTTAGAAAAGACAATATGGACTTACTACCACAAGAACTGCTATTTGATATTTTCAAAGATGATAAAGGTGTCGGTCACATCACTTGCTGGAACGATAACACAACAACCGTTTACAGCTTTAATTCCGAAAACGACACACAAGTTGATACTTTGGAAGATTTTGAAAAAATATTACATGCTTTAGGTTAAAAAAAACAAAAGGTAGGTTATTAAAATGTTTAAAAAGGACTATAATTCTGTAATAAAAAAATATAATCATGATTTAAAATACTTCACAGAAAGCGATAATGCTAAACAAAGATTTAACAACAAACAACTTAATCTAAATAATATGTATTTCGCACGTTTTCCTAAAAATTTTAATGAGTTAGTAAAATGGTTTAGTGAGTATGGTTTTAATAATAATGAATATGACAAAAACAAATTACAACGTGCTTATTTTCTAAATCAAGATAAAATTACTTTCCAATTTTTTAGTGGCACAGCGATAGATAATCAAGTAATGCCAGTACACTATTTTAAAATATTAAAATCGTATTATCTGCCATTTGATGATGTCATTTCTATTATTTATAGAAATGAAGATGATAAAACTTTTGTTGTCGGTAATATCGAACTTATCAAAATTGAGAATGGTTTAGATGACGCATTAGCTTATTTTGATAATCCAATACTCACTCGTGATGAGTTAATCGAAAAACTGACTAACTATTCATTATTTTAATATTTAGACTACCTTAACAAAGGTAGTCTTTTTTTATTACTTACGCCTAACTTACACCTATCCTACTTCACTTTTATATCAAAATTTAGGTGTAAAAAAGTGGTAAGTAAGCTACTCCCCTACTGCGTTTAAACGTTGATATGATAGGGTTTATTGCAGTAGGGTGGGGGTAAAAAAGTGGTAAGTATGATATAATATAAATAACCAATTTAAGTATGAACAGGGGGTAAGCTATAATGAAAAAAGTGAATGATTTAGCAAATGAATTAGGCGTTACAAGACAGGGTATTTTGTACTATGTCGAAGATAAAAGTGAGATTATAAAAATTGATGGTGTGAACTATATTGACGACGATGTTGAAAAACGTATCTCTAAAAAAATATTGTATAAACAAGCCAAAAAGAACAATAAAGCAAACGGGGATAAACAATTACTTAACACGTTAGATGAAGTCGAAAATTTAGAACAACAACTGCGTAAACAGGATAAAACAATCGCATTTTTACAGAAACAACTGAATGAAAAAGACAAACAGATTGAGAACTTCCAAAAATTATTGACTGACCAACAACACATCACGTTAGATTACATAAAAAAATCTGATGAACAGGAAAAACGCATAGAACATTTACAAGCACCAGCAAATGTTAGTGGCGTAAAAAAGGGGCAAAAACGTGGTTTGATTGGAAAGCTAATAGACTTGATATAACAACGTTTATAGCTATTTTAAAGGGTGTAAAAAAGTAGTAAGTAAAATAAAGAAATGAGGGTTTATTATGCAAACAACAATAGAACGTTTTACTGATTTACAAGTCAAAGTGATTGGGGAAGATAGTAACATTTTTAATCTACTTGGGTTAGTTACTAAAGAACTCAAAAGAAATGGTTATCGTGATTTAGCAAAAGAGTTACCACCACAAATTTTTGAATGTAACAGTTACGACCAAGCACTTACGATTTTAGATAAATATGTAGAATTAGTTTAAAATCTGTTATACTAATTTCAGTTAGATTATATCCATAAAACACACATATTTTAGGTAGCAATTTCCCCTTCAACAATCGGAATTGCTACCTATTTTTTATGCCTTTATATAAATGAAATACAGCCTGTTTTAGAGGTGTTATTTTATGGTGCTACAATTAATCAACTACTACTATAATTGCTTTAAAACAGGTTAAATTTTAACGCTTATTTAATGTTAGACTTCTAATATTTTAAAGGCTATAATATGTGTACGCTGTTCATTTAATTGGTTTGAACAGTACCCTTTTATATTAAACTTTTAGTTTTATTTTCGTTTTTCATAAAAAACCGACTTTCATATTTTACCTCGACAATAAGTCGAGGTTTTTTTATGCCTTAATTTATCAAAATTTAGGGTGTTTTTAAGGTGCTGGAAGTGATTAGGTACAATTAATCATAATGAGTGAGAAGTGGCTAGAATAGGCTATTTATAAGGGTGTAGTGTATGTCTATTTTAGTAAATGATTGTTATTTTTGTATGTCAATAAAAAACAAATTAAATTTTGTTTTTAAATATTTTTTAATGTGTTTTTATTGATTTTTTATTTTATGAGTGTATAATGTAAATTAAGATAAATTTCATAAGGAAGTGAACGAAAATGAAAAGTATTGAAGCAAGATATTTAGAACGACAGTTAATTGAAAAATATATTCAAACAGGTAGAGAAATGGTTGAAAAAGCACCAAAGCAACCACGACTTACATTATTTGGTTTAGAAAGTAGAGAACGATTAGCTGATATATCATTTCAACTTGTCGCAACATTATCTAGTTTGACTGACGGTTTCTATTCAACTAAAAAATTTATTGATACTAAAACCGACGTTAATTTTAACAGTTTATATAGAATTTTATATAACCATAAAGATGAATATATTGGGTGTAATCAAAAACTAATTACACATTATATTGATGAATGTGAACGTGTAGCCAATGAAGAATTAGGTACATTAGAAGATTTGAAAAAAGAATATGATGTTATCAACGATTAATGATACAATAAATAAAAGAAAGCAAAAAAAGAGTAAGTTTGCGACCAACAAACTTACTCGAAAGCGATGTTACAGTTCAATGAAAAACATCTTTTAAAAACTTTTTTAATTTAATATTATTATAGCATTTCATCCACAAAATGACTATAAACTCTTTTAATATTCATAAGTTGATGAATTTAGTATATCATGTGTATTAGAAAATTGATACAAAAATACACATAAAAACATATTTTTGTACATCAATTAATGAACTTATTATTAAATTTTAAAAAAAGAAAAATAATAGATGAAAAGAACTGTAACCTCACTTTCAATTCTTGTTTTCAAAATAAACAATTCCGAAAGCGAGGTTTTTCTTTATGGAAAACAAAGTAAAAGAAATTATTAATTTTGACAACACTGGTGATTATCCAATATTTAACATTGGTACAAAACAAGGTAATTTATCAGCAAAAAATATATTAGTTAAACGTATAAAAGATTTATGTGATGATTTAGAAATCTCAATACATGATAATGGTTATTTCAAACCAAACAACAACGACGGGGTTTTATATAATTACTTCAACAAAAAAGTTAGAACTCTCTCTGCAGTAGAAAAAGTAGTGTACTTAGATAACTTGTTATTACAACTTTTTGAATTGCAAAAATCTCGCATTACTATTCCTTCAGAACATTCAAAATTCAAGAAATATTATTTAGACACATTGTATTTTATGGATGTTGATTATCCTTTATATAAAGAATGTACTTTCAAACAGGTTTTTAGAAAAGGCTACACTAACGCTTTCTTTGTTAATGGTAGTGAAGTTATGCAAACTATCGTTGATAGCGAAGATAGATTAGAAAAAGGTCGTAATTCTATATTTATGGAATACGAAATGGCTCAAAACGAAAATCCTGGATTGAACTTACCTAATCAAAACAGCGTCGGTAGTATTTTTTCTTTTTATTATGAGGGCAATAAAAATGAAAAAAACGCATTAAGCAAAGTGAAACCTAAAATTAATAATTTTTTAAACACAGTTTTATCCGAAGAATTAAAAAAAATCTGTGACAAACTTTCTAAACCTTTGGAATTAAACAATCAAACTACAATCAAAGATTTAACTGAATTATTTGAGAAATACTTTAGTTTCGCTTTCGTTTCACTAAAAAAAGACTTAGGTGTTAACCGAAGTATGAAAATTGAAAATTACAAAGATAAAAATAGTGACAAGATTTTATTACCTACTATGTCGGTGCTTGATTATGAGGAAAACATTTGGGTTAAAACAGATTACATTATTAGTTTAGTCCTCAGCATATTACGTGACAAAGACCAATTCCATCAATCAACACACACAATGATGACAAAAATTTTATATAACATGCTAATCAATGATAATAATACTGATGTTTTAGTTTTCGGTAGTTATATCATGCCTTTCAAAAACGGTAATTTTAACCTACTAACTCAAAAACTTAATAAAAATCCTAATCCGTTTAAAGAGCCTGTGCCATGTCGATTTAATGTCAAACTCAATCGAGATGCTGATTACAAAAATTATAATAAGTTTGGAACAACGCCTTATGATTTTGTAACTTTCCCTTTCAAAAGTGTTGCTGACAACGATAAAGAGGCTGAAAATCGAGGTATTTACGCTGGACTAATGATTGCTGATATTCTCACACCGTTTTCAAGAGCAATCGGTAACGATAGTATTTATTGGCTATTGGGTGCTGGTGGCTCTGGTAAAACTATTTATTCTGAAATGCTTACATTTTTAGTTGGCGGTAATCAATCAAAATCTGTCGAAGTCGCTAGTCTTGATGAAGATAAATTTGCTCTTGGTAATATCAGTCAAACTTATTTATTAATAGGTAATGAGGCTACCGAAAACGGAAAGGTCGGCGTTAGAAAATTAAAACAAATCGCTACTGGCGATAGATTGAAATTTGAAGAAAAATTCGTTCAAGGAAAAGACTGTGTGCCAGTTTGTACTGTTGTTATTACCTCAAATGGACATCCTAAACTCATGCAAGATGGTGGGGCTAGTGAACGTCGCTTTAGAATTATAAAATTTGATTCTGTATTCCAACAAGAATCTATATCTAGCCAATATAAAGAAGAAAATGGTAGAAAAGAAAATCCATTAGTCGAACAAGCTATTAGAGATGAATACTTCTTAGAATGTATCGCAAATTATGCTGTGGATATGGCTATTCAACACGCTATTTACACTAAAGATGAAAATAATAATCCAACATCAATGAAATTTCCTATCCCCGATAGCATTAAAGCTGATACATCTGAAAGTGTTAAACAAAATGATACTGTGGCACAATTTGCTGATTTCTTAGGTAACAATGTAGATAAGGTAGAAAAACTTATACCTGAGGCGTTGTACTCTTTATACAATGCTTATTTCAAATTTCTTGGCAAAGATAAATACACAGTTGGTTTTGATAAATTTAAAGATGAAATTATTCGTCATCCTAATATTGTTAGCATTAAGAAAAATGATGGCTTTTTCGATTATAAAGGTACTAAACTTCGTCGTACTGCAAGAATTTCACGTTTACAAGTTATAGACACATTAAAAGATATTATGAATACCGTTCTCGGTTATGACAAAAACAGTTATGACAATAATTTCAATATAGATTCTAATACTTTCGGCTTTAATAACAAAAGTGATGATAGTAAAGAAAACTTTGATTATACATTCATCAAAGACGCTAACACTTTTGGTTTTAAAAATGAAAAATCACAAACAAAACAGGTTTTTTGGTTGTTACCTTTTGAAGATGATAAAAAAGATAATCAATCACAAACTACTGATGATTTATTTGAAAATGCAAAGAAAAATAACAAAGATATTAACGAAGAAGATTTGCCTTTTTAAATAGTTAAAATCGTTTGACCTTCATTGACCTTTAGCGTTTTTTTGACTAAAGTCAAATAAGGTCAAACAGATTTTTTTAAAAAATATAGGGTGTATTTTTACACAAAATTAAGGGGTGCTTTTTTGATGAGCCTTACTCCCCCAACAGTTACAGCGTTTTTGGGGGGTGTCACACTTGTCACACTTTGTGACACCATTTGTGACATTTTGTGACACCTCTCAATCGCTTGTGGCTCTAAGGGTTTCAGCTTTTACATTAGGGGGTGTCACACTGTCACACTTATTTAACTAATAGGAAGGTCGAGTGAAAAAAATAAAAATAAAAATTCAAGAATTTATATATATAAAGCTCAAAACAGTGTGACATTTGTGACAGGTCATATTGAAAGGCGTTCATCCTTACAGGCTCTAAGTGTCACAGGGTGTCACAAATAGTGTGACAAAGTGTCACACTTTGTGACAGAATGTGACAGCTATATAAAATAAAAAAAAACGAATTTGAGGTGTTTAATCATGAGTGAAATAAATCAACAATCTATATTAAAAGCACATTATACAGATTATCCTATGACAATTAAGTTGAGAAATGTAAAAAATGATGACGGTAAATATAAAATGATACCCACGCAAAGTTGGACTAAAAGAGATGAAACTTGCCAACCAATAAAAACATATAAAGAAAATAAAAGTATGATAGATAACAGCAAAGGAAACGACAGAAAAAGAGGTGTAGGAATGGTACTCGAACGTTTGCTGATTATAGATTTGGATGTAGGACATACTGAAAATGAAAATGGCAAAGAAACGTTTGGGGAATGGATAAACAACCATGATGATAAATTAAGAAATAAAATAATGGTGGATATAAGTAATACATTGAGAGTGGTAACGCCGAGTGGTGGTGTACATATATATTTCATGCTACCTAAAAACAAAGCATCATTTACAGGAAACCGTAGTGTAGGTGCGATGTCGGGTGTAGATTTACTTACAGGAAAAAACAGTTATGTACCAGCACCAAACACGCAAAGAGGCGACGGAATGTATCAAATATATAAAAAAAGTGATGAATATATCGCAGTTGCACCACAATGGGTACTAGATTTATTTGAACAAGCGTCATCATCAACAAAAAATAAAAATAATTCTGATAGTAAAGGCGTAAAAAATAATGGTACATCATTATCGCAACAATGGAAAAAAGAATTTTCACATGGTTATGGATTATATGATAAATACTTTAATCGTATAGCTGAGGGATTAAAAAAAGGCGAACGTAATCAAAAAATGACTTCGTTATGTGGAATGTTAAAAAGAGATATAAAAGGTGGAATGATTACAAAAGCAAATGCAAAGTTAGTAGTCGATTTAGTAAATAGAAATAGCCAACCACCAATGTCAGATGAAGAAGTGAAAAGTATATGGCATAGTATAATTGAAAAGTAATAATTAATATGAAAGGAATAAATACCAATGACAATAGACTTAAAAAAATTAATAAATCCTGTGGAAACAAAGAAAAGAGAAATAAAACGAAATGAGCCTAAAACAGATTGGCAAAATGGAATAAATGATTATACTGATGAAGATATTTTAGATGTGTTGTATCACATTAGAATGGCTAGAATGAATGATGAATATACACGAGATGAAGTGTATAAAGTGATTGAACAATTCGCTACAAATAGTGTACCAGCTATTCCAATTCACAAAGTTGTTGCTGGTTGGGAACGTGTCGTAAATGAATTACAATTTGAAGAAAAAGAAGAATTGGAAGAACGAGTGAAAGGTGGACTAAAAGATGATGAAAGACAAGAACAAAAATATGAGTTTGTTTATGTAGCGTCAGGCATTGAGATGTTAAGGGAAGAGGGTATTATCACACAAAAAGAAACGATAGCTTTATTTGAACAATTACTTGATAATACGAAAAACTTAGAACTTACAGAAGATGATATTGAGTTTTATAGAAATGACTATAAATTTTAATAAAAAGGTGGAATAAATGATGAATGAAAGAGAATTTGATGAATTAAAAAGACCGATTATTTTTTACGAGCCATTTTTGACGGTTGATGAACAAATTAGAATTGCAACCAACGGTTTAGGCGAACATCATAATAATACCGATAAAAAAAATTATATAAAATCGGTAAGAAAAAGTTTGAATGAACAAATAATAACAGAAGAAAAAGCGTATGATATGTTGCAAAATATGGCTTTAAAAACAAAACCACAAGTTGAAATAAAAGAAATTTTAAAAATGTGGGATAGTACAACTGATGAAATGAAACACAAACGATTAAAAGAGTTGAAATCAAAGGTACAAGACGGTTTAAAAGAAAACAATTTTACTTATCAGCAAAAAGAGTTAGAAACAATCGCACATGAATTGTTTGAACTGAAAGAAGAACGTTTTATCACAAATGAAGATAGTAAAGATATATTTAATCGTTTTGTGCAAAATACTGAAGATTTAAAACTAGATATTGATGAAGTAGACACGATTGAAATAGAAAATAATTTACAATAAAAATAAAAAAAGAGGAATTTAAAAATGGAAGAAAATAAATTAGAAAAGAAATTAGACAAAATAATTGAACAACAAGATGAACTAATTAAACTACTCAAAATAAGTAATGAACGACAAGTCATTCAAGAAGGCATGATGGAAAAATATTTTGAATTGCATACCAGCATTCAAAAAACGACGACGGGCTATCATAAATTTAGAGTCAATGGAGATGAACGAATCAAAAAAATTAAAGGCGAAAATAAATTTCCATGGCAAAGATAATAAAATTTTAGGTTTAGCAATCAAGCTAAACCTATTTTTTTTATGCTCAAAAATATTGATATGTCAGCGTTTGACGAATATTAAATATGGAGTTACAATAACTTTATAAAATAATAAAAATAATAGTATTACGTTAAGTGCAAAAACTTGCACTATTAAACGAATGAAGTTATAATAATAATGAACGAACGATTAGGACTTAAAAAGACGGTATAAACATTGATATATCAACATTTTTAGAAAGGGGCTTAGTCATGAATAAGCTAGAAATTAGAGAAGTAGTAAAGGCAACACTTGATGTTGCTGGTAATGAAAAAGTTGATTTAGATAGTGATGAAAAGCTATTAAATGAGGTAGTTAAGACACTTAAACGAAAAGGTGTGTATAACCATGAGGAAGAACTAGAGAAAATCAAGCATGATAATAAGTTAAAAGAACTTAGCGAACAAGAAGATATATACACTATGCAACGCTTGAACTTATCGCACGCTGATGAAATCAATGAAGAATTAAGAGCCAATCTTAGAAAGTTTGAAATGCTAAATGATGAGATGACACGAAATTTTAATCGTTTTAGCATGTAAAAAAAGAATAAAGGTTAAAGTGTTAGGCTTTAACCTTTCATACATATAAATAAAAAGGTAGGTAATGAAAATGACAAATTTTAATAACGATAACGAACAAAACAAAAAACCAAAGTATAAACCAGTATCATCAATCACATTAGATACACGACAAGTAAATAATTTATCACGCTTAATGAAAGTTCATCAAAATTCAGTTGGGGGAAGTCAAAGTAAATTTTTAGAACATATTGCTAGAAAAGTAATTGCTGGCGACTACATAGGGGTAGTTAAACCAAAACCAAATAAAAAGAAACGTATTAGTTTTGATAGAGAATTACTTGATGAAATGAAAGCAACAGCAAAAGAGATGGGTTATGAACGTAAGATAGCTGAACTATTAGATGACATCATCAGTTATGAATATGGAAATCAGTATCGTTTAGGTGGAAGAATGAGTGAAGAAAAAATGCTAGAAAACAGACGTAAATTTAAAATGATTGGGGTTAGTGAAGATAATGAAGAAAATAACGTATCTGAACAGGCTAAAACTGACACTACTGATGAAAGCAATTAGTAGTGGTAGACCTGGACTTAACAAAAAGACAGGTGGCGTGTTTGCAACTAAAGTTTATCAACAATTTAAAGATGAAATTGAACACGCCATGACACGTGATATTGGTAATGATGAAATCGAAAGCATGATGAAAGAAATCAAGAAAGCAACAGCCTTTAAAGTCTACATTAAGTGTGGCGATAAAGTTGCGAATGAAGAATACTGGGGTGTACCTAAAATCGTACATCCCGATGTTGATAATCTTATGAAACCAATTTTAGACCAAGTGTTAGGTAAATTAGGTATCAACGACGCACGAATATTTAGTGGCACTCTCGAAAAAGAGTACGCTAAAAACGATTATATACATATCGTGATTGATTTATACGACATACCAAAATATAAGGCAAATAACGCCGTACCGACACGACAAAAACGAAAACAAAAACTAAGCCGAATGACAGAACGGTTAAAAAGTTTAGAAAGTGAGTGATTTATATGGCGAAGAAACGTATCACGACAACCATTAGAGAAGATACAGAAAAAGTGATAGACGTTATTAAAAAGTCTATCGAACGTCAAGATATGCCAACAATTGATAGTTTTTCAAGTTTTATAGATATGTTGATTAAAAGTTTTGCATATCAAATTTTAAATGATAAAGAAACGTTTGTTGTGCAACCAGCAAAGGTTAAAGAACAATTGTTAAATGCTGGGTTTACACCTAAGACGTTTAGAGATATAGCGACAGTAGAGGGTTATTCTGAAGTAGAAAATGACGTAACAATTAAAAAACAAGAAAAGCAAATTAAAATTTATAAAGAAATAATAGAAAATTTAAAAGCTGAAAAACAAGATTTAGAAAATGATAATACGAAACTTGAAAATGAAATTAAACGAAAAGAAAAAACTAATGCTGAAAGTAGTGTTGGCGTATCGAGTAATGATAAAACACCAGTATTTAGTAATCAAAACCAAAACGCAAAACCTAAAAACAACAAAGGTATCGGTAGAGGTAAAGCACCTAAACCAAAATATGAGCCACCAATTGTTGACGCAGTACGCTTAATCTACAACGGACAAGTCTTAGCTGACATCACAAAAGATGATTATAAAGCATATATTGAAGAAACAAATGAAGAAAAAATGGCACAACAAAAACTTAAATCACATCAATATTTAAGTAAGGATAACCAATTCCAAATTACTCAAAAGGTGTATATTGAACTACGTCACATTGCTGAACAATATTCTGACGATAAATTACAAATGAAATTAAATGCAAGTGAATTTGAGGACGCATTTAAACATGAAGAAAATTTAGCAAGTGACAAAGATAAAGTGGTAGCCGAAATCGAATTAGTGGAAGATGAATTGAATAAAAAAGTGCAAGAATTTAAACGCAAAAAAGAAAAAGAAATAGAAGAAAAAAGACGTAAACAACAAGAACAACAGCAACAGCAAGAACAGGAATATATCGACCAATCAGCATATGATGATGAGCCTGTTCATGATAATGACGAGCAAGCATATGATGATGAGCCTGTTCATGATAATGACGAGCAAGCATATGATGATGAG
>ERZ1029884.187-NODE-187-length-13212-cov-83.514099_pt1 | contig 13212 bp, 12 predicted proteins | sample MGYA00519233_ERZ1029884 | MGnify/ENA primary metagenome ERZ1029884 (study PRJEB33666, sample SAMEA4610931) | skin metagenome | biome: Human-associated habitat; feature: Malodor aspect; material: skin | place: Philippines | collected 2015-08 ...
AGAAGGCCGGTAAGAAGCGCATGAAGAACATCGGCTCGGTCACCGTGCCGCAGGAGGCGTTTGTGGCGGCGCTGTCCACCGATGGCGAGGAGTAGGGCGGCCGCTCGGCCACCGATGACGGATGTCGCAACGGCGCTGTAACATCCGTCATTCCGCCCAGGTCGCTGTTGGGGGCTGTGTAGCATCCGTCATCGCCGGTCGGTGGGCAGGCCCAACTTCCTGCGCAGCGCATCCTCAACCACTTGGACGCAAAGGTGCATACTCTTCGAGCTCGCCCGCGGTACCGTCCAGCCGTGGAACATCGACGTCAGGTTGATGGAAGCGTCCAACTGACGTTGTTCGTACTCCCAGTGGTGGCGCCCGTCGAACATTATCCCCAGCTTCAGCTCGGGGACGGCGAAGTCGAAGGTGGTGACCACCTTTCCGTCGATGATAAGCGGGTATTGCTCTACCAGCGTCACACCGCACCGCTTCGCCACTGGTTGCAGGAGCAGTCGCATTTCGGTCTCCTTCGGGGAATCTGCGGTGGCTTGTGAATGTTTCAGCACTTTTGAAAGCCACCGCTGATCGATTTGCCCGGCGGCCGCAGACCTGATTTCCGACACCTGCAATCGCAGGTGCCGCCGGACGCAGTCGATCAGCTGGATCGCGCGCACCGTGGTGCAGTCCATGCCCAGTACCTGCTCTGTCTGCCAAGCGTGCTCCCCGCGACGCACCTGCTGCAACGCTTGCACCGTCGCTCGCGCCGGATTGGCCGCCCGGAGGGAAATGCCTCGATGGGTGAGGGTCCACGTCTCGTTATGGGGCGCCCTGAGGCGGGCTACCGCGGGGGTGAACTCAGAGGCGGGGGAACAGTTGCCGACGGCGGCGCGCAGCGTCGTATCCGCGCCCTCGACAAGATAGGGCAGACCGTAGACAGCCAGCGCCGAAAACCCGCAGATGACACTGCCGGGGCGCTCGTAGGCGTGGACGACCGCCCGCACCGCCGCTGGGACGCAGTACCGCACCCCGCGGGGGTGGTGCCGCGCTTCCAACGTCACGGCCCAGTCGGTCCGCCCGAACCGCTCGTGGACGAATAGCCGCTCGCTGACCCGCAGGTAGTGCTCGCCGCGTTGCATCTGCGAGGCGTTCACAATCACCGGCGTAAACGTGATCTCCATACCGTCGTGCATGGGGATAAGACGCAAGCGAGACCACAGCGGTTCCTACAATCGGCCGCATGCGCGAGATCGAATTTTCCCGCGGCGGCTTCACCGTCTTCGCCCGCGTGCTGGGCGAGCCGAAGGCCCCGGCGCTGCTGTATCTGCAGGGCGGGCCGGGTTTCCCGGCGCCGCGCCAGCGGTTTGCGTGGATCACCCACGCCCTTACACGCGGCTACCAGGTCGTGCTGTTGGACCAGCGTGGCACCGGCCGTTCCACCAGGATCGACGCCGCAACGCCCGAGCTTATCGACGCTAAAGTGCTCTCCAACCTGCGCGCCGACCACATCGTGGCCGACGCCGAAGCACTACGCGAGGAGATGGGCCTGACCCGCTGGGATGTACTTGGCCAGTCCTTCGGCGGGTTCTGCTTGGCGCACTACCTGGCCGCGCACCCGGAGCGTGTGGGGAGGGCGTTGTTTACCGGAGGTGTGCCGTCGATAGGCGAGGGCGCAGACGGGGTGTACCGGGCGACGTTTGCGAAGCTGAAGCGCCGCCAACAGCAGTTCAACGCGCAGTACCCGGCGGCCGAGAAAATGCTGCGCGAGGTGTGCCGCCACCTGGAGGTGGAGGAAGAGACTCTGCCCACCGGCGAGCGGCTCAGCGCCCGCCGGCTGCGCACGGTAGGCATCGAGCTGGGGCGCGAGGGCGGATTCGCATCGCTGGCGCGACTGTTCGAGACACCGTTTCACCCCAACGGCAGGCTCCGCACCGACTTTCTGGCGGAGGTGGGCGAGCGCGTCAGCTTTGCCAAGGGGCCGCTGTACGCCGCCGTGCACGAATCCATCTACGGCGGCACCGTGCCGGGGGCGACCGCGTGGGCGGCCGAGCGGGTCTCGCGCGAGTTGGACGGGTTCGCGCCTGATGCCAGCCCGGATGATGCGGAGTTCTACCTCACCGGGGAGCACATCTTCCCGTTCCAATTCGAGGAGGACCCGGCGCTGCGGCCGTTTACACGCTCAGCGCACGAGCTGGCGGCCAAGGACGACTGGTCCAACCTCTACGCGGGCCTGGCCGGCGGCCACGACGCGTACGCGGCGGTCTACACCGACGATATCTTCGTCCCGCGCGAGTTGTCGCTGGAAACGGCGGAGGTCATTGGCGCGCAAGTATTTGAGACGGACCAGTTCCAGCACGACGGGCTGCGCCGCCACGGCGAGGCGGTGCTTGGCCACCTGCTGGACATGGCTGGGGTCTAACGCGAGGGGTCTAGGCCTCCGGCAGTGCGTCCGCCTCGCTGGGGTAGGACGGCTGTGCGCCGGGTCGGGTGACGGAGAACGCGCCGACGCGGCAGGCGAAGCGGGCAGCGTCCACCATCGAGTCGCCCTCCAGCAGGCGGTGGCAAAACGCGCCCGCGAATGAGTCCCCGGCGCCAACGGTGTCTACGGCCTCGACCTTGGGCGAGTCGATGTGGGTCAGCTCGCCGCCCGCTGCAACCAGGGCGCCCGCAGAGCCGAGGGTGAGCACCACGGAGGTAAAACCCGCATCCACGAGGCGCCGCGCCAAGTCTTCCGGCGTGCCCGCCCCGTCCAAGCCGAGCTGTTGGAGGATGAGGCCCGCTTCGTGCTCGTTGGCCATCAGCGGATCGGCCTGAACTAGCGCCTCGCGCGGCACGGCCACCACGGGAGCGAGGTTGACCACCACGCGGCCGCGGGCCAGTTCCACGGCGCGGGCGAAGCCGTCGGCGGGGATCTCGCCCTGCAGCAGCACCAGCTCCGCGGCTTCAACAGCCGCGGCGTGGCGGTCCACGAACTCGGCGTCCACCCGCGCGTTCGCACCCGGGACCACTAGCACGGTGTTCTCGCCGTTTGCGGCTACCGTGATCACCGCGAGGCCCGTGACGTCTGCAACTTCCTCCACGTGGGTCAGATCCACCCCGGCCTCGCGCAGCAGCGCGGTGGCGGGGGCGGCGTTGGCGTCGGAGCCGGTCGCGCCCACCAGCACCACGTCGGTGCCCAGCTTCGCGGCGGCGACGGCCTGGTTGGCGCCCTTGCCACCGGCGGTGATGCCGCCGCCGGTGCCCAGCAAGGTCTCGCCCGGGGTGGGGTGGCGCTCGACGTTGACGGTGAGGTCGGCGTTGATGGATCCGACGACGCACATACTCATGGCCGTCAATCTACCGCACGCCCCTACAGCACAGCCGCGAGCAATTGCCGCGTGTACGGGTGCTCGGGCGCCGCCCAGATCCGCTCGGTGGCACCCTGCTCAACGATGCGCCCGGCCTGCATCACCGCCACCGTCGGACACAGCTCGCGCGCCACCCGCAGGTCGTGGGTGACAAATACCAAGGTGTTGTCCCCCACGGTGTCGCGCAGCAGGTCCAGCACCTGGTCTTGGATGGTGGCGTCGAGGGCGGAGACGGGCTCGTCGGCAAGCAGGATGCGCGGTCGCGGGGCCGCGGCGCGCGCGATGGAGATGCGCTGGCGTTGCCCGCCGGAGAACTGCCGCGGGGTGCGGTCGCCGGTGCCCGCAAGCCCCACGCGCGCGAGCATCTCGTCGGCGCGGGTGCCGTCCACGCCGGTCTCGCGTATCGACGTCCTCACGGCCATCCGCGGATCCAGCGAGGAGTACGGGTCCTGGAAGACCATCTGCACGTCGCCTGCAACGCGGACGGTGCCGGTTGTCGGTTCGCGCAGCCCCGCGACGAGGTGCAGCAGCGAGGTCTTGCCGGAGCCGGACCCGCCCACAATGGCCAGGCGCTCCCCGGCGCGGACGGAAAGGGAGACGTCGTCCACGGCGAGGGTGCGGCCGCGCCGCAGGGACACATTGGAAAGCGTCACCACCGGCTCGCCGAGGGGGACCGGTTGTGCGGGCGGGCCGGGCTCGGCGGCGGCAGCGAGCGCTTTGGCATAGTCCGAGTCCGGCGCGACGATGCGCCCGCCTTTGAATACCAGCACCCGGTCGGTCATGCGGCGCACCACGGCGAGGTCGTGGGAGATGAATAGCAGGCCCATGCCGCGCTCGCGCACGAGGCGGTCCAACAGGTCCAGGATGTCGGCCTGCACGATGGCGTCGAGGGCGGTGGTTGGCTCGTCGCAGATGAGCACGTCCGGGTTCTGGGACAGGGCCAACGCGATAAGCACGCGCTGGCGCTGCCCGCCGGACAGCTCGTGCGGGTAGGCGCCGGGGCGGTCCACCCCGACCTCCGCGAGCAGCTCGTCGGAGACGAGTTTGCCGATTCGCTTCAGCGGGTCCAGCGCCGTCATCGGCTCTTGGAACACCATGGCCACCTTTCGCCCGCGTACGCGGCGCCGCACCCGGTCTGGGGTGCCCACCATCTCGGTGCCGTCGACCGTGACGGAGCCTTGCGCGGGGAGGTCGGTGAGCCCCATGATGCTCAGCGCGGTGAGAGACTTGCCGGAGCCGGACTCGCCGATGATGCCCACGCGCTCGCCCGGCGCGACGGCAAAGGTGATGTCCTCCAGGATGCCGGGGATGGTCAGGTGCTTAACGTCGATCATCGGCGCTTCCCATCAGGTTGAAGCCCAGCACGGTCAGGGCGATTGCCGCCCCCGGCCAGAGCGCGAGGTGTGGGGAGGTGGCTAGATACGGCTGGGAAGCCTGCAGCATCCGCCCCCACGAGGCGTACGGTGCCGGTGCGCCGAGGCCCAAAAACGACAGGCCGGCTTCCGCGAGGATCGCCAGCGCGACGGCGACGGAGACTTGCGTGAGCACGATCGGCCAGATGTTCGGCAGGACGTGGCGCCACGCGATGCGCGGTCCGGACACTTTAGCCACGCGCGCGGCCAAGATGTAGTCGTGCTGCATCACCTGCATGGTGCCGGCGCGGGCGACGCGCACGAACCCGGGGATGCCGGCGATGCCGATGGCCAGCACCACGATCCAGATAGACGCGCCGAACACTGCCGTGAACACGATCGCCAGCAGGAGCGCGGGGAAAGCGAGCAACAGGTCCGCGCCCGCCATGACCACGCGCGAGGCGCCCCGGCGCATGCCGGCCCAGATCCCCAGCGGCACGCCCGCCAACGCGGACAACCCCACAGCGCCGACGGCCACGGTCAACGTCAGGCGTGCGCCGTCCATGACGCGCGAGGCGATGTCGCGGCCGTACTGGTCGGTGCCCATCCAGTGCGCGCGCGACGGGCCTTCAAGCCGGGAGGCCACGTCCGCCTGCAGCGGGTCGTACGGCGTCCACACCAAGGTCACCAGCGCCGCAAGCGCGACGAGCCCGACAATCACCGCGCCGAATTTTCGCTGCCAGCTCATGCGCGCCTCCGAATCCGCGGATCCACCACCGTGTAGGCGAGGTCCACCACCAGGTTCACCACCAGGGTGAACGCGACAATCAGCATCATCACGGTTTGGACGGTGGCCAGGTCGCGGTTGCCCACTGCGTCGAGAAGCATGGTGCCCAAGCCCGGAATGGTGAACACGCGCTCAATCACCACCGCGCCGACCACCAGCGACGCGAGCTGAACGCCAACCACGGTGATCACCGGCAGCGCCGCGTTTCGCAGCGCCGAGGTGAACAGCACATTGCCTATCGACGCCCCCTGGGCCCTGCCCGTGCGGATGTAGTCCTTGCCCATCTCCTCGCGCACCGCGGCGGCGACGTAGCGCGTGAGGATGGACGCCTGCACCAGCGCCAGCGACGCCACCGGCAACACCGCGTGCGCGGGCGAGCCCCAGCCGTTGGCCGGCAGCCACCCCAGGCGCACAGAAAACAGCGCTACCAGCGCGATACCCACCAAAAACGACGGCACGATGATGCCCACCTGCGCGAGCCCGCCGACGATGACGCCGCCGGGGGAGTGGGAGCGCTGCGCGAGGTAGACGCCGAGCGGCACCGCCACGGCGAGCGAGACCGCCATGGCGGTCAACGTGAGGGCCAGCGACACCCCCGCGCGCTCCAGCACCGTCTCCGTGATCTCCTTGCCGCTCGCCATAGAGATGCCGAAGTCGCCGTGGAAAAGGCCGCCGACCCAGTCGAAGTACTGCACCGGCAGGGGCTTGTCCAGGCCCAGGCGGGAAGTGAGTTCGGCGACGGCCTCGTCGGTGGCGGAAACGCCCAGCGCCACGCGCGCCGGGTCGCCCGGCACGGCGCGCAGGAGGATGAAGATGATCAGGCTGGCTCCGGCGAGCAGCAGGACGAAGCGCAGGAGGTGCGCGCACACGGTGCGGATCATTTCTCCACCTTGCTGAGCCGGAGGGAGTCGGTCACGACGTTGGGGTCCAGCCCGCCCACGCCAGGGGCGAAGAGCACGATGTTGGGCGCGTTGACCAGGGTCAGTGCGGCGGCGTCGCCCATGATGTGGTCGATGGCGCCTGCCATGTCGCCCGCGGCGATCTGCTCGCGCACAACGGCGTTGTCGTAGCCCAGGTAATACTCCGGGTTCCCAAACAGCATGGGCACGTCCCGGGGTTCCACGTGGGCGACGATGGAGGACTGGTAGTCGTGCCCCTTGAGCACCTGGTTGAGCCACACGGCCGGGAACTCCACCGTGTCCAGGCGAACGCGGAAGCCGACGTCGCGAAGCTGCGAGTACAAAAGCTCGCTGGCCTCCTGCGCGTACGGGCGGTTCGGCACCGTGATGGTGATGTCCGGGGTGCGCCCACGCAGAAGCTCACGGGCCTTGTCGGGGTCGAAGGGGTAGTAGTCGCGGCCGGTAAACCACGGGTCCGTCGGCGGCACGGGCGCGCCGCCGGTGTCGGTGGCCAGGCCGTTGTAGACCACCTCGTTGATGGCCTTGCGGTCCACGGCGTAGGCGACGGCGCGACGCACGTCCGGGTCGTCGAACGGGGGGCGCTGGTTGTTCATGGAAAGCAGGACTTCGCTGTTCGTCGTGCCCACCTCCACGCGGATGTCTTCCGGCAGCGTGTTGATGAGCTGCGGCGCCTGCATCCCCCACACCACGTCCGCATCACCCACACGAAGTGCGTTGACGGCGGAGACCGGGTCGTCGAAATAGCGGATCGCCGCGTCGTGTGCGACGGGCCCACCCCAGTAGTCGCCGCGGGCGCGGAACTCAATTGCCTCGCCCACGTCGAAGCGCTCCACGGTGTACGGCCCGGTGCCCAGCGGCGCGGTTGCAAGCGTGTCCACGCCCTCCGGCGTCATCATCGCCCCTGTCAACGTGCCCATGGACCACAGCCACGCGTCCTCCGCCGCTGCACCGCCGTCGACGTGCACCCGAAGAGTGCGCTCATCCAGCGCCTCCACCTCCGTCACCGGCTCCATCTGCGATTTCAGGCCGTTTGTCCACTCGTCTTGGACGTAGCGGATGGAAAAGGCGGCGTCGTCCGCCGTGAACGGCTTGCCGTTGGCGAACGTCACGCCGTCGCGCAGGTGGAACGTGAACGTCCCGCCGTCGCGGTCCCAGCTCTCGGCGAGGTGCGGCACGGGGGTACCCGAGGCGTCGATACGCACGAGCGTCTCGTACACGTTGCCCACCAGCGCCTGGGGGGCCGCCGCGCCGCCGGTGGTGGTGAAGTCCAACCCGGCGGGGGCTGCAGAGGCCGCCACTACGACGGAATCGCGCGGATCGGCGGTACTACATGCGGCCAAAGGAAGGGCCAAGGCGGCAGCGACCGCCAGAGTCCTGACATGCATGCCATGAGGTTACTGGATGGCAGACTCCACCTGGAACCAGAGGGGGGAGGAGTGGCCGCGGACGTTGTTCAGACCGAAGGAGAGCTTGTCTACGCGGAAGGTGTGCATGGCGCACTCGAGCACGTCGCCGTTATGCGTCAGCGCCCTGATCTGCACCCGCAGCACTGGCGCGTCCTCGGGGATGTCCAACTTGGCTGCCGTGTCCGCGTCCGCCTGCTCGATGGTGAAGGACCGCGAGATGTTGTTGAAGTCCGCGCCCGCGCGGACGAGCTCGCGGTGGATGGACTGCTCCGCGGTGTCCACCCCCTCAATCACCTCCGCGAGGTGGGGCAGAAACGCCATCTTCTCAATCACCAGCGGCGTGCCGTCGGCGCTGCGGACGCGGTGCACGAAGAACACGTCGCTGCCCGGGGCGATGCGCATGCACTCCGCCAGCGTCTCATCCGCGGCGCCGAGGCCGAAGCGCTCCATCTGCTCGCTCGGGTCTTTGCCCATGCGGAAGATCCAGGAGGTGTTGGACAGGATCTCCTCGAACGTTTCGGTCCGGGTGTTGGACAAAACCAGGGAACGGCGGCCGCGGCCCGAGGAGAGCAGCCCCTCCGCACGCAGCGTCGCCACGGCCTGGCGCACCGGCCCGCGGGAGGTGTTGAACTGCTCGCACAGCTCTACCTCGCTGGGCAGCGACTCGCCGGCTGGGATGTGGCCGGCGAAGATCTCATCGCGCAGGTAATCGGCGATTTCCTCGTGCTGCTGCGGGCGGCGAAGCGGGCCGGTGGGCAATGGCGCCATGGTGGGTCACGTCCTTCATCTACATCCCCGGGGTATTGACCACCAGATACTAATCCACGGCTTCTTCAGCGCCTATTACTTGGAGACCTGTCCTACATAGCCCGTTTTAATTCCACGCCTCGGCGAGAATCTCCATAGAGCGGCCCACTTCCTCGTGGCTGCCGGCCTGCAGCGAAATCATCAGCTCGTCCGCCTGGGCGGTGGTGCGGAAGTTTTCCAGGTATTCAGCCACCTGCTCCCCAGTGCCTTCTGCGGTGTAGCGCAGCATATCCGTAATCTGGCGGCCCTGGTAGGAGTTGACCACGGTATCCAGCTGGTCGTCGCTGAGCTGCTTGCCCTGGCGGCCCATGAATGCGCGGACGCGGTTGCGGTGCACGACCGTCGTCTGGCGCTTCGTGTCTTCCTCTGTGTCGGCGGCGGTGACGTTGACCGCGGCGATGCAGTACGGCTCCGGGTGGCGCTCGGACGGCTGGTAGTTCTCCCGGTAGTACGCGGTTGCCTGCTCCAGGTGCTGCGGCGCGAAGTGGGATGCGAAAGCGTAGGGCAGGCCCAGCTGCGCGGCCAGCGACGCGCCGAACATCGACGAGCCCAGGATGATCAGCGGCACGTTGGTGTTGTACCCCGGCATCGCGGTCACGCCCGGCAGGGGAGACTCGTTGGACAGCCACGCCTGCAGCTCCTGGACGTCTTGCGGGAAGTTCTCCGCGGCGCGCGGGTCGCGCCGCAGCGCCCGGCCGAGGGTCTGCTGGTCGGTGCCGGGGGCGCGGCCGAGGCCGAGGTCGATGCGGCCGGGGTAGAGCTCCTCCAGCATGCCGAACTGCTCGGCGATAACGTACGGCGCGTGGTTGGGCAGCATTACGCCGCCCGAGCCCAGGCGGATGCGGCTGGTTTTCGCGCCGATGTGCGCGATCAGTACCGCGGGGGCGGAAGAGACGATGCTGGGCATGTTGTGGTGCTCGGAGTACCAGATGCGCTCATACCCCAAGGCCTCCGCCTGCTGGGCGAAGGCCACGGAGCGCCGCATCGCCTCGCCGACGGTTTCGTCGGGGTAGCGGGTGCAGAAATCAATAAGCGAAAGTGGGGCGTTCATGACGCCCCACCGTACGCCGTTTGCCTATCGACGACCGCTTCGCCAGCCCTAGTCCTTCGCCTGCAGCACGGGAACGGCGTCGCCCTCGGCGGAGAGGTCCTCGCCGTCGACGGATTCCATCGTGCCCGGGATCATGGCCGGCTTGGGGCGCACGAAGTCGATGATCAGGCCGATGACGAAGGCGACCACGACCGGAACGATCCAGCCCAGGCCCGCGTCGAACAGCGGCGCCCAGGAGACGATCGGGGTGAGCGCGCCCGCGGCCCACTCCAGGGAGATGAAGGTCTCGATGGCGGACCAGATCACGGCAACCCACAGCGGCAGGAAGAACGCCCAGCTGAAGCGGGTGCGGGCGCGGAAGGCCGGCTCGATCAGCGTCAGCGCGATCAGGGTGATCGCTGGCGGGTAGAGGAACCCGATGACCGGGGCGGCGATCGCCATGACGAACTCCAGACCCTGGGTTGCCATGATCATGGACGCCACCGCGAAGACCACGGCCCACACGTGGTAGGCGCCGGGGAACTGCTCGGAGAAGTACTCGGCGGTGGCGGTGATCAGGCCCACGGCGGTGGTCAGGCAGGCCAGCAGCACGATCAGGGAGAACACGGTCTGGCCCGCGCCGCCCATGGTCAGGTTCGCGGCCTCAGCCAACAGACCGGCTCCGTTGTCGAAGTTCTCGGCGCCCGGCATGACGCGGCCGATCAGGCCGAGCCCCACGTAGACCAGGGCGAGCATGACACCGGCGCCAACGCCTGCGGTGATGGTGCCGCCGACGAGTTCCTTGCCCTCGTTGAATCCGCGGCTGCGCAGGGTGGAGATGACCACGATGGAAAACGCCAGCGCGGCGATGGAGTCCATGGTGAGGTAGCCCTCGAGCAGGCCAGCGGTGAGCGGGCCCTCGTCGTACGGCGCGTTCGGGGTAGCCGGCTCCGCGGTCCAGCGGAAGACGGCCACGGAGATCATGACCACCAGGAGTACGAGCAGCGCCGGGGTGAGGAACTTTCCCAGCGTCTCCATGATCGTGGTGGGGTTCCAGCTCAGCGCCAGCGCGATGCCGAAGAACACCACGTTGAAGATGCCGGACGCGGCCAACGAGTCGACGCCGAACAGCGGGGTCACCGCAGTTTCAAAGGACACCGCGCCGGTACGCGGCAGCGCGTAGAACGCGCCGATGGACAGGTACGCCATCACCGGGAAAATCACGCCGAAAGCGGTGCCCGCGCGCTGCGCCAGGTCGCGCAAGTTGGAGCCGGACAGCGCGATGGCGATAACAGCCAGCACCGGCAGGAGGGAGGCGGTGAGCAGGAAGCCGATCAGGCCCGGCCAGAAGTTGTCGCCCGCCTCGACGGCCAGCATGGGCGGGAAGATGAGGTTGCCCGCGCCGAAGAACATTGAAAACAGGGCGAGCGCGGTGACGATGATCGCGCTGTTGGAGCGCTTCGCCCCCTCGCCTTTAGCCGGTGCTGCCGGCTGTGAGACCGCTGTGGAACCCATTGGTAGACCTCTCTAGACAGGTTGGAGTGGCCTAAAGCATAGAACGCCCGACCGCTTGATGGGAACTGGGTTCCATAAAGTGGGACGCTACAGCGTTGCGACGGCTTCGCCAATCCTCCTCACTGCCTCCTGCAGAATCTCCGGGGAAGTCGCGAAATTCATGCGGGCACGGTGCTCGCCGCCGGGGCCGAAGTCCACGCCCTCATTCATCGCCACCTTCGCGTGGCGGCGCAGCCACGCGGCCGGCTTGACGTCGTCAAGCTTTGTGTTCCTGAAGTTCAAGAACATGAGGTAGGTCGCCGCCGGCACCTCAATCTCAATGCCCGGAACCGCCTGGGGCAGGTGCTCCACCAACCAGTCGCGGTTGGCCTTGAGCTGGGCCACCTCCTCGTCCAGGAACTCGCGGCCGTGGTCGTAGCACGCCTCGGCCGCGACGATGCCGAGGGTGCCCACCCCGTCTTTGGCCACGCCCGACATCCCGTTCCAGGTTTTCACGTCCTCGTCGTTGGAGAAGATCATCTGCGCGCACTTCAGGCCCGCGACATTCCACGCCTTGGACGTCGCGGTGACCGTAATGCACACGTCCGGGTTGTTCGCCGCGGCGCAGGTGTGGGTGCCCTCGTAGACCAGCGGCGCGTGGATCTCGTCCACGATCACCCGGGCACCATACTTCCGGGCCAGCGCGCAGACCTCGTCCAATTGTTCCTCGGTGAACATGTACCCGCCGGGGTTGAACGGGTTGGTCACGATGATGCTGCCCGCGCCATCGGCAAACGCGGCCTCGACCTCGGCCAGGTTGAGTCCGCCGGCGGAGCTGACGTCGACACGCTTGCGCCCCGCGACCTCCGCAACGTCCAAGAACGGGAAGTAGGCGGGCACCGGAACGACGACGTCGCCCTCAGTGAAGTACTGGATGGCCAGCATCACGCCGCGCACCACGTCCGCAACCGGGAAGATCTTCGCCGCGTCCGGGCGCCAGCCGTAACGCTCCGCGTAAAAGTCAGCGACCGCCTCGCCCAGCCGGTGCGCGTGCGGGGCGGGCGTGTAGCCGAACATCTCGCGCTCGGCCGCATCCACGATCGCCTGCTTCACAGCGGGTGCGGTGGGAAAGTCGCTCTCCGCGATAAACAGCGGCAGCACGTCAGGATCGAACTGCGTCCACTTCCTCGTACCGCGGGCTTGCAGGGTCTGAAGATCGGGAAATTGCATGGGGCCCACGGTAGCCATCATCGCCATTGGCATGCTTGAAGGCCCACACGGCGAACGCCGCGGCGGCGAGCAGCGTCCACCACACCACAGACGACATGACCCAGTCGCCGACGACCCGGTCACGCCCGGCGATCGTGTCCATGTTCTTGAACTGCGAATGCGGCACGAACACGGTGGAAAGACCCAGGTAGGCAAGGGTAGTCAGCAGTGCGAAGAGGCCGCGGCGGCGCCACGCGAACTCGCCGACGACGAACACGCCCGGCAGCATCCACGCCCACGCGTACGGCGGCGCCCAGGTCGACGCGGTCAGGGCCGCCAGTGCCAGGCTGACCGCCGCCATCGGGGCCTCGCCGCGCTGAATAAAAACGCGGGCGGCGTAGATCAGCGCGCCGCCGATGACTAGGACAGCGAGCACCCAAAGCGCGCTCGCGCCGTTAGCGCCAGTAAACCGCTGGGCCGCGCCGAACAGCGCGAAGACCACAGGCCGCAGGGTAAACACCGCGGCGATGCCGGTGAGCAGCCCCTGAGGCACCCAGCGCTGCCACCGCCCGGGGCGAGTCCACCACAGGTCCGTAGCCACGAACGCCACCGCGAAAATCGCCAGCTCGCCGTAGTAGAAGTTGAACCGCACCGGGTCCAGCCACAACACCGCCGGCAGCAGCACCGTCGCGCACGCGACCGGCGACGCCCGCCCCGCGCAGCATCTGCAAGTGCTCCAGCGGGTGGAACACGCCCTCGTACCAGCCGACCAGCAAACGTGCCCCCGAGGCTGTTTCCAGCTATCAGGACCCAGCTATTCGCCCAAAAAGGGAGCGCGGACAAAAAGTTGGAGTGTTGGGGGTTGGAAGGTATTCCGATGC
>ERZ1029884.191-NODE-191-length-13121-cov-8.883744_pt1 | contig 13121 bp, 13 predicted proteins | sample MGYA00519233_ERZ1029884 | MGnify/ENA primary metagenome ERZ1029884 (study PRJEB33666, sample SAMEA4610931) | skin metagenome | biome: Human-associated habitat; feature: Malodor aspect; material: skin | place: Philippines | collected 2015-08 ...
CACGGGAACGCGCCGAAGTGCTTGGCGAGCCTGTACGGCACGCACCGGTTGACGCGGGTACAACCGCGGAGCCGGCCACCGCGGCGGACGAACTGCCCCAGCTGCGCCAGGAACTCAACGCGAGAGTATCTATCGCAGCGAGCAAGACGGGTCGGCCGCACGGGGCAATCCACACCGAGGTACGCAAGGCGTGCGGCGGCCCGCCAACCGCCCTGTGCAACGCAGAGCAGCTCCGTCAGCGCATCGCATTCCTGCGGGACTGGTAGGGCCGCCGGTAGGGTTGTCAGCGACACGCCGACACGAAAGGACACGCGATGAGCAGCCCGTATAACCCCGACGAACTAAGGGGCAATGGCTCCTTTGGCCAGAACCCCAAGGGTGAGAACCCGTACGACATCAACCCGGGGGAGGGCAGCTTGGGGCACCACCCAGAAGGTGTGTCCGAATACGGCACCACGCCAATGTCGTACGGCTACGCGCCCGAGCCTGGGCACCAGCAGAACAACGGTGTTGCGCTCGCCGCCATGATTCTCGGCATATTGGCTCTGCTCGGCCTAGTCTTCATCCTCCCTGGGTTCATTCTCGGATTGATCGCTCTCATCCTGGGCATCATGGGCGTGCGGAGGGCCAACGCAATCGCCGGCCCTGGGGCTCGGAAGGGGATGGCCATCACCGGCATTGTCACGGGCGCCATCTCGTTGATCCTGTCGGCGCTGATGCTTATCTTCGGCTTCTCCGTAGCGAAGCAGCTGGTGGACGACGGTGTATTCGAGGCGTGCGAGCAGTATCAGAACGACGATGAGCAACTGCAGGCATGCTTCGAGGATGAGGTGGAGAGAAGCCTCAACAATTAGGCGCCGGCGCTCACTACAACTAAAGCCCTGACCGTTTCGGTCAGGGCTTTCGCTGTAGTGCCAGGCGGCGGTTTAATCCAGATAATCTCGCAGCACCTGCGAACGCGACGGGTGGCGCAGCTTGGACATGGTCTTGGACTCGATTTGCCGGATGCGCTCTCGGGTGACGCCGTACACCTGGCCGATTTCGTCAAGCGTGCGGGGCATGCCGTCCGTCAAACCGAACCGCAGACGCACCACGCCGGCCTCGCGCTCCGAAAGCGTGTGCAGAACATCTTGCAGCTGATCCTGCAGGAGCGTGAACGACACTGCGTCCACCGCCACGACGGCTTCCGAGTCCTCGATGAAATCGCCCAGCTGGCTGTCGCCCTCGTCGCCGATGGTCTGGTCGAGCGAGATCGGCTCCCGCGCGTACTGCTGAATTTCGAGGACTTTCTCCTCGGTGATGTCCATTTCCTTCGCCAACTCAAGCGGCGTGGGCTCACGGCCAAGATCTTGCAGCAGCTCTCGCTGGATGCGCCCAAGCTTGTTGATGACCTCGACCATGTGCACCGGAATACGGATAGTGCGAGCCTGATCAGCCATCGCGCGGGTGATGGCCTGGCGGATCCACCATGTGGCGTACGTGGAGAACTTGTAGCCCTTGGAATAGTCGAATTTTTCCACTGCGCGAATCAGGCCCAAGTTGCCCTCTTGGATAAGGTCCAAGAAAGCCATGCCGCGACCGGTGTAGCGCTTTGCCAGCGACACCACGAGACGCAGGTTTGCCTCCAGCAGGTGGTTCTTCGCTTTGCGGCCGTCGCGGGCGACCGCCCGAAGATCTCGCTTGACGGCGGGCGTGAGCTTGGCGTCTTTATCGCCCTCGGCGGCCGCGCGCGCCATTTCGTCCAATCGGTACTGGGCATAGAGTCCCGCCTCAATGCGTTTTGCTAGGGAAACCTCCTGCTCCGCGTCGAGGAGGGCGACCTTACCGATCTGCTTGAGGTATGCACGGACCGAGTCCGCCGAGGCAGTCAGTTGGGCATCTTTGCGAGCCTGACGCAACGCCGCAGATTCCTCGATGTCCCAGACGGAGGCGCCTTCGTCTTCTTCTTCTTCCTCGTCGTCGTCAGACTCGTCTTCGGTAACGAGCTCGTCCTCGTCGTCATCATCCGAGACATCGTCGTCAAGGGCGTCGTCGATGTCCTCGTCGAAGGCATCGTCCTCGTCGCCGATCTCCGGATCGTAGTCCGGATCTTCGCGGTCTGCGTCGCGTTCGGTCAGCTCGTCGCCCGCGCCCAGCAGCCCGGTTTTTAGCTCGTCGGCATCAGGAGTGGCCGTGCCTGCCACCTTCGTGGCTTTCTTTGCGGTGGTCTTTCGGGCCGACTTCTTGGCCGTTTTCTTTGCGGTCTTCTTCGCCGTCTTTTTGACCGTCTTCTTGGCGGTCTTTTTCGCGGTTTTCTTCACGGCCTTTTTGGCCGTCTTTTTCGCGCCGGCTTTGGCAACGCTGCCTGCGCCACCGTCAGGAGTAACCTCAGTTACGCTGTCGGTGTTATTGCTTGAAGCTTCGCTGGCTACCACGTACGCCCTTTCGAATCATTGGACCTTACCACTGGCAACCCAGGGTACGTCTGCGTCCGAGAATTTTCAGAACGCCAATACTAACAGTCAGCTGCAGGCTATATTCCTTCTCCTCGCGCACTGGCTGTCCGACGGCAGCTACCGTACCGCAACACCGGTCGAGGTTTACGGAGCGACATGGCTGTGCGCAGCCATGGCGGCGCCCACAATTCCTGCGTTGTTGCGCAACGCGGCCGGCACGACAGGGACATCGACGGTGAGCAGCGGCACCCACTGTTCGGCGACACCGGAAATACCGCCGCCGACCACGAACGCGGACGGGTTCAACAGGCGGGTGTACTCGTGCAAGATTGTGTCCACGCGAGCAGCCCATTCCGCGAAACTCAGCTGCTCGCGGTCGCGCACTGCGGAGGACGCGAAGTGCTCCGCCTCCGCGCCGTCGATACGCATGTGCCCGAGCTCGGTGTTGGGAAAGAGCTTCCCGTCGCTAAAGAACGCGGAACCGATCCCGGTGCCGAAGGTAAGGAAGATAACTGACCCGATCCGGGCAGCCTCATCGCCGAATGTCACCTCCGCGATACCTGCGGCGTCCGCGTCGTTGAGCACAGATACCGGCGCGCCTGCGAGTGTCTGGGTAAAGAGCTCGTGGACGTCGAGACCCACCCAGGAATCGTCGATATTCGCAGCGGTGCGCGCAATCTGGCCTGTGACCACCGATGGCAGCGCGATCCCGACGGGACCAGCCCATGCGCACGAGGCGACGATCTGTGTGACGGCGTGGGCAATTGCGGTCGGTGTCGCGGGCTGCGGTGTGGCGACCGTAGCGCGCTCGCCGACGAGCTCGCCTGTTGCCATATCGACAACAGCGCCCTTGATGCCAGACCCGCCAATATCGATGCCGAATCCAAGAGACGTTTCAGTCATGGCAGGAAGTGTACAAACGGTGCCGACACCTCGCGCCCGAAGCATTCTTTTCAGTGTCTGAGCTGGGAAGGTGACAGGACTAGGTGCATCCCCTAGTATTCCGCTCAACTGACGACTTTTAGGCCCTTTCTGGGGCAATCACCCTGAGCTGGAGGACACACCACCATGGCCACCGATTACGATGCGCCGCGCCGCCGGATGGACGACGAGATTGAGACCGATTCGCTGGAAGGTCTCAAGGCCGCTGAGGTAGCTGGCAGCAGCATGGATGACGACGGTGAGATCGTCGAGCCAGTCGAGCCGCCGACCCAGGACCTTTCCGGCGAGGAGCTCAATGTGGAGGTCAAGCCGCGCCAGGATGACGAGTTCACCTGCGCGTCGTGCTTCCTGGTGCAGAAGAACAACCGTCTCGCTTACACCGAGGACGACGGATCCAAGATCTGTCTCGACTGCGAGTAAGCAAGACGCCTATCGACGACTAAAGGGCGGCCCACCTGCAACGGTGGTGCCGCCCTTTTAGTCGTAACAGAGCTGCGGAGTTACGCTGTTTCGCTACCTGGCGCAAACGCGGCGAGTACGTCTTCCGGGTGTTTCGCGGAGATGAGCCAGTAGGGGGTGGGGTCATCGGGGTCGTCCAGCACGATGAGAACGTGCTCGCTGACCCAAGGGCGCGACACCAGAAACGCCGCTGGATCTAACTGGCGTCCAAGCGCGTTTTGCCGGGCTGAGCCCGGAACCACCATCGAACGCGCGACGACCGTGTCGGGGAGGTTGGCGTCGTCGACGCTCAACCACCGGGTGCCATCCGGATCCCGTTCAACCGTCAGCGTGGTGCGCGAGAGCCACAGGAGGAACCAGGAAAATAGTGCCCCAAACAGCACGAGCGGGCCGATGAACCACCAGATGTTGCGGTTCAGGGCGAACTGGCCCGCTAGCAGCAGCGTGAGCCCAGCAAGAGCTACCCACCAGTACCAGGGCACCCACTGGCGCTCCGTGTACAGCACTTCAGCCGCCGCATTTGAGTCCGCTGCCTCCGCAGCGCCGGGGTTTGCAGGGGTCGACGCGGTTTCACTCACGACCCCTACAATAGGCGGGAGCGTCGCGCAGACATATTTGCGCGGGAGTCGCGGCCGAGACTGTGTCTGAGCGGTGCCGTAGGGTGGGCCGAGTGGAACAGCACAGTACGGAGCACGAAATGTCAGAATGGGCCACGATCCCGCCGATTCAGGTGAAACGGCTTGATCCAGAACTGCCGTTGCCAAAGCGGGCCCATCCCGAGGACGCGGGCGCGGACCTGTACTCCGCGCAAGATCTCATTCTCCAACCCGGGGAGCGGGCACTGGTGCGCACAGGGGTGGCCATCGCGCTTCCAATCGGCACCGTCGGGCTGATCCACCCGCGTTCCGGAATGGCCGCAAAGCACGGCCTGAGCATCGTGAACACGCCGGGCACCATCGACGCGGGTTACCGGGGCGAGCTGATGGTGTGCCTGCTCAACACCGACCGCACTGAGGCGATCGAGATCACCCGCGGCATGCGCATCGCTCAGCTTGTTATCCAGCGCGTGGAGCTCGCGCAGTTCGAAGAGGTCGATCAATTGGACGAAACGGAGCGGGGATCCGGCGGGTACGGCTCCACTGGAACCCACTAGCGCGGGCTACAGTGTGTAACCGCAAACGCACGAATGACACGCAACTGCGACCACCAGTAAGGAAGTGACGCTCATGGCGTTCTGGCCGTTCGGAAAGAAGAAGCAGCAAGATGAAGCTGCCGCAGAATCCACACCGCTTGCGCCCACGACGGAGGGGCTGGCGGCGGAACCCGCTGGTGGCCCAGAAACGGGCCGGGAGGTCGAAAGCGGGGCCGGCGCGGAGCTCGTCGAGAAGCAGGAGACTGCCTCGCTTCCGCTCGCCCCCGGCGTCGAGGTGCTGAACAATTACGACCCAGTGAATGGCTCGACCGGGCCGTTCGACGGCGACAACGTTGAGATAGAGGACTTCGACTTTTCCGATTTCTCCGACGTCACGCTCAATCTCGGCTCCGTCCGTGTTCCGCTACCGAAGGAATCCCAGGTGCAGGTGGAGATGGGAGAGCAGGGGCCCAAAATGGTGCATGTAGTCACGCGCCACGGTCGCATCACGCCGGTTGCTTTCGCGGCCCCGCGAACCGGGGGGTTGTGGGAACAGTCCGCAGAGGAAATCATTCAGGGCATGCGCTCCGAGGGCATGCCGGTTGAGGTGCAGCAAGGCCCGTGGGGCAAGGAGATTGTCGGCACTGGTTCCAACGGGGTGATTCGCATCATTGGCGTGGAGGGTCCGCGCTGGCTGTACCGCGTGACGTTAGCGGCGCCGGCAGGTTCTGAACAGGCCCTCGCGGAAACCGGACGCGAAATAGTCGCGCGCTCGTTTGTGTACCGTGGCGAGGACCCGGTCCTGGCTGGCAACTCGCTGCAGGTGGTGCTCCCGGCCCAGTTGGCCCAGCAGGTGCAGGCAGCGGCTGAAGCGAGGGCCCGCCAGGCACAAGAGGCGTCGCAGGCTCCCGCGAGCGGCAACCCAAATGCGCTCAGCGACGCGTTAAAGCAGATCATCGCCCAAAACGCAGACAACCAACAGCAGCTACGCGGCCAGCGCGCCAACGGCGCAAACACGGACGAGGGCGGCGCGTCTGCGTCGACAGCCAAATAAGTGGGGCAGTTTTCTGGGGGAGCAGCCTCCGCGCCTCTCGAAGCAGGCCAATCCGTGCATTTGCGGGTCCGGGCGATGGCGCACGGGGGAGAGGGTATCGCTGACGCCCCCGACGGTCGCGTGGTGTTTGTCCGAGGTGGTGTACCCGGTGATGTTGTGAACGCGACGCTCGCCAAGGTGAAAAAGCGGTGGGCCAGAGCGGATGCCGTCGAGGTGGTAGAGCCATCCACGGATAGGGTGGAGCCGACGTGCCCGGCTGCTGCCGCCGGTGCGGGCTGCTGCGACTACTCCCACATCCGCCCGGATGCGCAGGTGGGCTTCAAACGCGACATCCTGCTCGGCCAACTCGGGGCGCTCTCAGCACATTCAGGCGTTCTCGACGGTTTCGATTTCGATCACCTGGAAGTGGCGCAACTTGCCCCTCCCACAGGGTGGCGCACACGGGTTCGCCTCGGCATCGACAGCCGGGGCAAGGCGGGGATGCGTCGCGCTCGCTCTGCTGACGTAGTGGCAAGCTCCGTGTGCACCCAGCCGGCCCCGGGACTTCTTGACGGCATAGTCGGAGAGGACGCGCGCGCGTTCGCGCCAGGCGCAGAGCTCGTCGTCGTGCGCGACGCGAACGGGCAGCGCCATGTCGTTCAGACTCACGCGGCGCAGCGCGGGCGCCGGGTTGAGGCGGTGCAGCGGGTGCTTGAAGGCGACGGCAAAGTGGTCGAGCGGGTGCGCGGCTTCGACTTCGTGTTCCCGCCCACGGCGTTTTGGCAGGCGCACGTGCGAGCACCCGAGGCGTACTCCGACACCATTGCTGACTGGGGCAGGGGAGAATACGCAACACCTGTTGGGTGGGACCTCTACGGCGGCGTCGGTGCGTTCGTCCCGGCCATCAGCGACGCGCTGGGCGACGGCGCCGTTGAGTCGGTGGACTACTCAGATGCAGCCGCGGCGCGGGAACAGCAGGTGACAGACGCTTTCAACGTTCGCATGCACCACGGCGACGTTGCATCCACGGTGAGCCAGCTGCCGAAGCCGGGTCTCGTGGTGCTGGACCCGCCCCGCGCAGGCGCAGGTCAAGATGTCGTGAACGCGATTGCAGACGCTGCGCCTCAGCGCGTCATCCACGTCGGTTGCGACCCGGCAACGTTCGCGCGGGATCTCGCGGGCTTTGGCAATCGCGGTTATGCAGTGACGCGGCTCAAGCTTATCGACGCATTCCCGAATACCCACCATTTCGAGGTCATTGCCGCGCTAGAACGCGCGTGACGTGCTGGGTCGGGGCGCGGTGCCCGGCGTGTAGACTACTGAGAACGTTACGCCCGGGTGGCCTGCGCTTCGCAGGCCCATTATTGCGAAGGAGTACGACAGGACCGTGGCACTGCTCGAGCACATCGCAACGCCGTCCGATGTCCGCAAGCTCTCTCCCGCGCAACTCGATGACCTGGCGGATGAGATCCGCGAGCTGCTGATCCAAAAAGTTTCAGCAACCGGCGGTCATCTTGGGCCGAATTTGGGCGTGGTTGAGCTGACCATCGCGTTGCACTACATCTTCAACTCGCCACACGACCCGATTATCTTCGACACCTCACACCAGTCGTACGTGCACAAGATCCTCACGGGCAGGGCTGGACAGTTCGACACCCTGCGAAAAAAGAACGGCCTGTCCGGTTACACCGCGCGCAGCGAGTCCGAGCATGACTGGACTGAGTCCTCCCATGCGAGCGCGTCTTTGTCGTACGCGGACGGTTTGGCTAAGGCGAAGGCGCTGACCGGCCGCGGCGAGGACAATGTGGTAGCGGTCGTCGGCGACGGCGCACTCACTGGCGGAATGTGCTGGGAGGCCCTGAACAACATCGCCGCAGCGAACCGCAATGTCGTCATCGTGGTCAACGATAACGGGCGGTCGTACTCGCCGACGATCGGAGGCTTCGCCGACAATCTAACCAAGCTGCGCGATCAGCTTGCGGCCATCCGAATGCAGCCGGCTTACGACGAAGTCATGGAATCCGGCAAGAAAACCCTGAAATCCATGGGGTGGGTCGGAGAGCGCACATTCGACGCGCTGCACGCTCTGAAAGAGGGCGTGAAATATCAGGTGGTGCCCACAGAGATGTTTCCGGAGCTGGGCATGAAGTACGTGGGTCCGGTCGAGGGCCACGACATCAAGAGCTTGCTCAACGCGTTCAAGTACGCGAAGCGTCACGACGGCCCGATCATCGTCCACGTAGTCACCGAGAAGGGCCATGGTTTTGCGCCCGCGGTCAACAACGTCGCCGACCAAATGCATTCCACAGGGGTGATCGATCCGGTGACGGGCAAGGCGCTGGCGAAGTCCGAACCGGGGTGGACTGCAGTGTTTACCGAGGAGCTGCTGCGGGCGGGACATCATCGCAGCGACATCGTCGCCATCACTGCCGCGATGGCGGGCCCGACCGGCTTACAGCCGTTTGCAGAGCAGTTTCCGGAACGATTTTTCGATGTCGGTATTGCGGAGCAGCACGCGGTGGCCTCCGCCTCCGGTATGGCACTGGGGGGTTTGCACCCCGTGGTGGCCCTTTACTCTACGTTCCTCAACCGCGCCTTCGACCAGCTGCTCATGGATGTCGGCCTTATCGGGCAGCCAGTCACCCTCGTCCTTGACCGAGCCGGAGTCACTGGCTCCGACGGCGCCAGCCATAACGGCGTGTGGGACATGGCTATCGCGTCGATAGTGCCTGGGATTCGCATTGCCGCGCCCCGTGATACCGCACGGTTGCGCGAGGAATTCGCAGAAGCGATCACGGTTGACGATGGACCTACGGTCGTGCGCTTCCCCAAGGGCGCAGCCGGCCCAGACATTGACGCCGTGGAGCGGTTGGAAGGCGGCGTGGATGTCCTCGCTCGCCCCGGAGAGGAAGAGTCCGACGACTTCAACGTGCTCATCGTCGCTGTTGGCGCTTTCGCGCAGTACGCGTTGGATGTCGCCGCGGCGGTGCGGGCGGATGGGATCCGCGCAACCGTGGTGGACCCCAGGTGGGTCATTCCAGTCTCGCCCAGCGTGATCGACGAGGCCGCGCAGGCCGACTTGGTAGTTGTCTACGAAGACGGCGTAGTGCGAGGGGGCGTCGGCTCCGCGGTTGCCGAGGCCGTCGCCGCAGCGGAACTGGACGTGCCAGTGCGGCACCTCGCGTTCCCCGACGTCTTCCCGCTGCACGCGTCACGCGGCGAAATTTTGGAACAGTACGGGCTGGATCCTGTCTCTGGCGCCACGCAAGTGCGCGAGTGGGCGCGCAGTTTAGAGGACTAGTCCGCCGCGACCCTCGCGGCGTGGGCGTCGGCCAGAATCGGCGCGGTGATGTCGACCTGCCACGGGCGCGCACCCGTGGTCCGTAGCGCACCGGCCGCCTGGTGCGTGTCCCACGCCGGGCTGTGCTCGGGTGAATGCCACACCGCCTCGCGCAGGTGCGCCGGGCCGAGCAGGATGTCGGGCTGGATGTCCAGCGCTTCAGCGGTGGCCGCTATCTCCTGCCGGCACGTCTGCAACATGTGCCACGAGTCCGGATAGTGCCGTTCCCAGCCCGACTTTGACGGCACCGCGTCGGTTCGCTGCGCGCCTCGCTGCGGCCATGTGGCGGGGTCGGAGGCAAGTGCCTCGTGCACGACGCTCAGCCAGCGTCGCGAGTCTCGGGGCGAGAACGAGGCTCGGTCGACGGCTTTGGAGAGCTCGTGGGGCGTAGCGGGTCGCGTGCGCGCGATGTCAAGGAGCGCTCGGTTAGACAACAGACGCCCGGGGGACACGTCGCGCGTCTTCCCTAGCTCCTCGCGCGCCTGCCAGAGTTTCCGCGCCACCTGCAGGCTGGACTGCTCGCGCAGCGCGGCCAGCCCCTTGAGGTCGCGCCACGTTTTCTCCGGCCGGGGTACAAGCGAGTGGGTTGCAATGAGATGCCTGAATTCTTGATGGGCCCAGCCCAGTTTGCCTTCAGCGTCGAGAAGCTCTGTGAGCGCCTCGGATAACTCGTGGAGGTACTCAACGTCCAGCGCCGCGTATTCCCGCCAAGGCTCGGGCAGAGGCGTGCGCGACCAATCTTCGTGGCCATGGCCCTTTTTCAGCTCCACGCCCACAAAGCGCTCCACCATGGCGGCGAGGTTTGGCCGGCTGTATCCTGCGAGGCGGGAGGCGAGCTCCGTGTCGAACAGCACGCCGGGGTGCAAGCCCAGCAGGGCGAGACTGCGCAGGTCCTCACCCGCAGCGTGGATGATCCACTCAGCGTCGTTGAGCACGGGCGCGAATGTTGCCCGCGCAGCCTCGCGGTGTCCCTCGGGGGCGATGAGAAATGTCCCCGCCCCGCGGCGGCGCACCTGCACTAGAAAGGCGCGTTCGCCGTAGCGGAAGGAAGAGGCTCGTTCGGTATCCACCGCGAACGGGCCGCGGCCGCGCTCCAGAGCCTCCGCCGCGTGAACAAACGCGTCGGGGGTGTCTACAAGGCGATAGTCAATGCGGCCGCTCATACCCAGAAAATTTAGCGCGAGCCGAGCTGCGTCACACCTTCCGGTGGCAGGCCGGCAACGTGGGCGAGCACTTTCGAAAACGCTTCCACGTGATGCTGTAAGTCCGTTCCCTCAGCGGTCCACGACGCGCGCATCTCCAACTGGTACGCGCGGGGAGGCCCGCCAATCTCGCCGAAACGCACAGACGCCGTGGATGTCACCGTGCCGCCGAGGTTGGTGTGGCTCGCTCCGGTCTCTGCCAGGGATTCATTGAGCCACTGCCACGCCACGTCCGGAAGCAACGGGTCGGAGGCGACGGCGTCGTCCATGTCGGCCTGAATGTAGGCCACCAAGCGCATTGAGCCTTCCCACGCCTCTTCGGCGGCGGGGGAGTGCAAGAGGATGAGGCGACCGAAGGCGTCGCCCTCCGAATCCACAGGCACATCGTTTTCGTTAGCGTGCGCCACCTCGAGCCCCACGGCGTGGCTAAACGGTGCGGGGCGCTGCGGCGGGCGAATCGTGCCCAGCGTGATCTCGGGCCGGAGGCGCGCCGCGTGCATGGATTCAACGGCGGCACTGAATTCGGCCGGCCAGGAATCGTCGCGGGCGTGGTCGTCCCTGTTCTCGCCCGCCCCGTCGGCAGACAATGTGGAGGTGGAGTCCGAGTTCATCACAGGCTCAAACGTATCCAGCAAGCGGCCACGTTGGGGGAGGCGCGCCGTGGGGGGCGGCCGCCGACGGCGTAGAGTGGAGTACGTCTTTCGTTTGATCTGCCGCATGGCAGGAAAGGGGTATTCACCATGGCCAAGCTCGACTTTGAGAAGCTCAACGCGACCCAGCGCTACCTGCAGTTCGCGGTGTTCCGCGCGGTACCCGGCGCACTCGGCACCGAGCGCGGGCAGCTTATCGACGAAGCTCGCGCCTTCTTCGCCGAGTTGGAACGGGAGGGCGTTGTGGCTATCCGCGGCATCTACGACAACACCGGTATCCGTGCAGATGCAGACTTCATGATTTGGTGGCACGCTGAGGAGTTTGAACATCTGCAGAAGGCGCTGGCAGACTTCCGCCGCGAGACCGCTCTCGGCCAAAAAGTGGAGCTGAGCTGGATTGGAAACGGTCTGCACCGCCCGGCGGAGTTCAATAAATCCCACCTGCCCAGCTTCATCATGGGCGAGGAGCCGGGCGACTGGATTACCGTGTACCCCTTCGTTCGTTCCTACGACTGGTACGTCATGGACCCGCAGGAGCGTCGCCGCATCCTTGCGGAGCACGGCATGGCCGCGCGCGATTTCGCCGACGTCCGCGCAAACACCGTCGAAGCGTTCACCCTGGGCGACTACGAATGGATGCTGGCGTTCGAGGCTCCGACACTGGAGCGGATTGAATTGCTGATGAAGACGATGCGCTACACAGAGGCCCGTCTCCATGTACGGGAAGAGATCCCGTTCCAGACTGGGCGCCGGGTCAGCGACATCGCGGAGATCATCGAGGTCCTGCCGTAGGTAACGTCGTCAAGCGGCTGCTTACGCCTCGTCGAGGGTGAGCGAGATGGAGTTAATGCAGTACCGCAGGTCGGTGGGGGTGTCGAAACCCTCGCCGGCGAAGACGTGGCCGAGGTGCGAACCGCAGTTGGCACAGAGCACCTCGGTGCGGATCATGCCCAGTGAGGTGTCCTCGCGCTCGATGATGGCGTCGCCTGCGAGCGGCGAGAAAAATGCAGGCCAGCCGCAGTGGGCGTCGAACTTCTCCGTGGAACGGAACAGCTCGGCTCCGCAGGCGCGGCAGCGATAGACACCCTCGGTTGTGGTGTCGGTGTATTCGCCGATTCCGGGAGCCTCAGTGCCTGCTTCGCGCAGCACGCGGAACTCCTCCGGCGAGAGCTTTTCGCGCCACTGTGCCTCGGTAAAATCCTTGTAGTTCGGGGTCTGCTCGGTCATCGCACAGTCCTTTCCGTCCTGGTCGTTGATGTATCACGCTTGTGTGTTCTCGACAATACCCACGCCGCGCAGGAAACGATGAAAACGGCCCATCCGAGGGTAGGCAGAAACGTGTTGAGCCAGCCTCCGAAGAGCGAGTGGTTGTCGCTGACCCAATCCAACGGGGACAGGCACAGCGCGGCGCCAAGCCACGCGGCCCACGACCGCATCGGACTGTCTTTGTGAAAGATGGTAAATAACGCCGGAAATAACATCATCGAGTAGTACGCCTGTCCGAGCGATGACAGGAGGCACACGCCGGCGAGCAGCACACCCGAACCGGCCGCGAAGTAGAGCAGCTCGTCCGTTTGGCGCCAGCGCGCGAGACCGAGAACTGCCCCGGCCACGGCAGCAGCCAGAAGCGACCACAAGACGGCCTGCGACCACGGTGGCATGCCGAAGTAGACGGCGAAGCCTGGCAGGGACGAATTGGCGTAGTCGCGCGTGATGCGGAGATACGGCACGACGACGTCGAGGTAATCGCGGGCGCCGGGAGTCAGCGGCCACGCAACAAGGTTCATCGCTACCGGGACACCGAGAGCACCGAGCGCGGGTCGCCAGCGCAGCTGTAGCAGCGGTAACACCAGCAGCGGCGCGAACATCGGCTTGACTAAGATGGCCAAACCCAGCACCACACCCGCGGCTATGTCGCGGCGGGCAAG
>ERZ1029884.192-NODE-192-length-13092-cov-57.286953_pt1 | contig 13092 bp, 10 predicted proteins | sample MGYA00519233_ERZ1029884 | MGnify/ENA primary metagenome ERZ1029884 (study PRJEB33666, sample SAMEA4610931) | skin metagenome | biome: Human-associated habitat; feature: Malodor aspect; material: skin | place: Philippines | collected 2015-08 ...
TTTCAACATAGACTGCCTCCGCGGCGGACTCCGTCGCACATCTGCTTCCGCGGGGACAGGGGATGTCGTTCCCACGCCGGTTTCCCCTGCTTATCAGGGTTGATATCGACTCGGAACAAACCCAGCGGTTATCCTAACAGGCCATGCGAGCAAAGTAGGTTTTACCTGTGTGGTTGTCCCCCCGACATGCCACCCCAGCCCACTGACCACCGCAACTACCCAGCTCCGGCGCATTTTCGGCTGGTTGTTAGGTCTGTCACAGAGAACGCGGACACCTAGTCCAGGTACGTGGTGCGGGTGGTGATTACGCCCCAGGTCTCCGCTGCCAGAGCGACCACCAGCGCGGCGATGGTGGTCACGCCGAACGCCTTGTGGTCGTAAAAGTTGAAGCCACGAATCCACAGTAAAAACAGTACGAGCACACCCATCTTCAGAAGCCACCCGCCGAGCACGACGGCCATTGTGGCGCTGGGTGAGGAGTTCGAGGTAACCAGCACCGACACCGCCGTTAACAAGACAAAGCTGCCGCCCACCGCGACGCCCATCAGCACCGCCCAGATCCCGGGGATCTCTCGGGCTGCACCCCACGCCATCAGTGACACGACGGTGAGCGCGACGAGCGCCCAGCCCGCCACCTTCAGCGCACGGACAAGCGGTCGGCGGTGGTCAGACATCGAGGAGGTGTCGTTTACTTCAAGCGGTTTCACGCTGGCTCATACTAGCTTTTGCTTGGCGACGTCACACCTGACGGCCCAATCTTGCCTTTGGCAAGCGGCACGAGGGTGAGCAGGAACGCCAACACGAGCGCGGTCGCGCTGAGCGCCATAGCCACCTTCACGGGCACGATGGAGAAACTCACAGCGCCAAACGCGACGGCCGAGACCCACATATAGAGCACGAGCACGGTGCGCCGGTGCGTATGGCCGAGACGCAGAAGCCGGTGATGAATGTGGCCGGCATCGGCGGCGAATGGGCTCTGCCCCTTTGCTGTGCGCCGCACTACGGCCCACACCAAATCGAGCACTGGCAGGGCGATTGCCGCGAGCACGACGATGATCGGGCTGACCAGCGCCACAAGGTCTGCAGCACCGTAGAGGGACATGTTGATCTTGCCCGAGGCGGACACTGATGCGGCGGCCAGCAGCAGCCCGATCAGCATCGCCCCGGAGTCCCCCATGAAAATCCTCGCCGGTTCAAAGTTATGGGGGAGAAAGCCCGCACAGATGCCCACCAGGATGGCGCAGATGATTGCTGGCGGGTAGGCCGACACTGCCCCGCCTTGGTCGTGCAGCACCGCTAGCGAGTAGAGCAAGATTGCGGAACCGGCGATCATTCCCAGGCCAGCCGCTAATCCGTCGATGCCGTCGACGAAGTTCACTGCGTTGATCAACAGCACCGTAAACAGCGCACTGAAGACCATGCCCTGGGCTTGATCCAGAATCAGCGTCGTGCCCTCGCCGAATGGCACGTAGAACACCGTGAATACGATGCCCAGCGCGGTCATCAGGATGGCGGCCGCAAACTGCCCGATCAATTTGGTCAAGGCCCGCAGCTCATAGAGGTCGTCTACCACCCCCACCAGCACAATAGCTAGGCCACCAACGAGCACTGCCGTCATCTCCGGTGTCACGGGCGCAAAGCCGCGTGTCAGCGCCGGCAGTTGCTGTGCTAGGGCGTACGCGGCAAGGAACCCGGTGAACATGGCCAATCCGCCTAGCGACGGGGTCGGCTGGGTGTGCACGTCCCGGGTGCGGATTTCCGCTACGCGGCCCGTACGCACGAGGAGGGATCGCACCGGGCCGGTGGCCAGATACGTCACCGCCGCAGCGACGAGGAGCACGAGGCCCAATTCTCGGAGGGGAACACCGGAGGCGTTCATCGGCGACTACTTCCTCCGCATACTCTCCGGGTCAATTCCAAGGACTTCACCAATGCGCTCGGAGGGAATCGCCCCCTCGCGCAGAATCACAGGATTAGGACGGGATAAGTCGATGATCGTTGACGGCTCCCCCACCTCCGCAGTGCCCCCATCGAGGTAGATCCCCACAGCATCGCCGAACTGCTGACGAGCTTCGGTTGCAGTCGTTGCCGGCGGATTTCCTGAGATGTTGGCGGAAGACACTGCCATGGGCCCGGTCTCCTGCAAGAGCTCGAGTGCGAGTGGCTGGTTGGGCATGCGCAGCAAGACGGTGCCACGGGTGTCTCCGAGGTTCCATGGCAAGCTCGGCGCCTCCGGCACCACGATGGACAGGCCGCCCGGCCAGAACGCCTCCACGAGGGTCTTTGCTGTCTCAGTAAATTCCCGCACCAGACCCTGAATAGTCACCCAGGATCCGACAAGTACCGGCACCGGCATATCCGGACCCCGGTGTTTCGTGGCAAGCAGTGTCGCCACCGCGTCGTTGTTGAACGCGTCGCAGCCGATGCCGTACACCGTATCCGTGGGCAACACGACGCAGTGGCCAGCCCGAACCGCATCGGCGGCGGCGCGAATGCCGTCCTCGCGCCTCTGCGGGTCGAGGCAGTCGAACGTTTCCCTCATGATCGCTCCTTGCGGCAGGCTGGCAGTTACCGGGCTAGCTTACTCGCCGTGACAAACCTGGCCCGCCCCGCCAGATCCTCCACCACTCGGACATCGCCAAATCCGGCGGACTTGAGAGCATCCTGCACGGCCGCCGAGGTCGTGTCATCGTGTTCTACGCCGATCGCTCCCCCGCTGCGCAGCAACCGGTTCGCCACGGGCAGAAGGCCCCGAATCGCATCCATCCCATCCGCGCCCGAAAAGACTGCTTCGGGCGGATCGGTGTACACCTCCGCCTGCAGCGTTGGCGTCTCCGGCACGTAAGGCGGGTTTGTCACCACAAGGTCCACCGCCCCGGCGAGACCAGGCAGGAGTTTTGCGTCAGTCATGTCGCCCGGCACCACGGTTACCTGGGGGGCATACTTGGCCACGTTGCGGTCTAGGAAAGCGCGTGCGGCCGCGGATCGTTCTACAGCGTAAACAGAGGCAGCCGGTATCGCCCGGGCCACCGCAATGGCCAGGGCGCCAGAACCGGATCCGAGATCGACAACGGTGGGGGCCGTAGGTGCGTCGAGAAGCAAACGCACCGCCCAATCTGCCAGCACCTCGGTTTCGGGCCTCGGGATGAACACACCCGGCCCGACGGCGAGGTCGACGCCGTAAAACGGTGCGGAGCCGATGATGTGTTGCAGGGGCTCTCGCGCCGCGCGGCGGCTAATGAGTTCGTCGTAGTCCCGCTCGAAGCTCGCCGGTGCGTCCGCGAACATGAGCTCCATCGGCGCAACGCCAAGAAGCTGGGCCGCAAGGATTCGCGCGTCCACCTCCGGCGACGCGACACCCGCGCCGGCAAGGGTGTGCGCGGCGCGGGCGATGATCTCGCGGAGGCTACTCCGCTTCAAGGCGTTCCTGGCGCTCATGCGTCTGCAGCGCGGAGATCAGGTCATCCATGTTGCCGTCCAACACCGAATCAAGGTTGTTGGACTTGTAGTTGATGCGGTGGTCCGAGATGCGGTTTTCCGGCCAGTTGTACGTGCGGATGCGCTCCGAGCGGTCCATGGTACGCACTTGGGACGCGCGGCCTTCTGCCTCCTCGGCCTCCGCCTTCTCCCGCTCCAGCTGGTCCAGGCGGGCCTGCAGCACCTGCATAGCGCGGGCGCGGTTCTGAATCTGAGAACGCTCATTCTGGCAGGTCACCACAATACCGGTGGGCAGGTGCGTGATGCGCACGGCGGAGTCGGTGGTGTTCACACCCTGGCCGCCCTTACCGGAGGAACGGTAGACGTCCACGCGCAGGTCTTTCTCGTCGATGCTCACGCTTTCGATCTCGTCCGCCTCTGGGAAGACGTAAACACCGGCCGCAGACGTTTGGATACGCCCCTGCGACTCCGTCACGGGGACGCGCTGCACGCGGTGCACGCCACCCTCGAACTTCAGCTTCGACCACGCACCGTCACGCGACGGGTTCTTGGACTTCACCGCCACAGTCATGTCCTTCACGCCGCCGAGATCAGACTCCGCAACGTCGAGAACCTCCCAGGTCAGAGCGTGTTTTTCGCAGTACTTCTGGTACATGCGGGCAAGGTCGCCAGCAAACAGAGCGGCCTCTTCGCCACCCGCACCGGCCTTGAGCTCCATGATCACGTCGTCGCCGTCGTTCTCATCGCGGGGAGCGAGCAAATCTGCAAGCTCCTCCTCGAGGCGCACGATCTCGCCCTGCAGGCGCTGCGCCTCGTCGGCGAACTCCTTGTCCTCAGCCGCCATCTCGGCTGCGGCCTCGTGGTCGTCCTGCGCCTGAGTCAGGTCGTTGTAGACGTTGATGATCGGCTGCAGCTCCGCGTAGCGCTTGGACAGCTTGCGGAACTGGTCCTGGTCGCCGGCGACTTCCGGATCGCCCATTTGGGCCTGGATGCCCTGGTACTCGGCCACGTAGTCGTCGACAAGCGAAACCTGCGATTTCTCTGCCATTAGGAGTACTCCTCCTCGGTCTCGGTCTGCGCCATCGGCGCGGAGTTGGCCACGCCCATGAGGAACTCGCCGTTGGACTTCGTCTTCTTCAGCTGCTTAATCAGCATGTCGATGGATTGCTGCGGATCCAGCGCAGAGAGGATGCGGCGCAGCTTGTGCATCACGCGCGCCTCCTCCGGGCTCATCAGCAGCTCGTCCTTTCGCGTGCCAGACGGGTTGACGTCCACGGCCGGGAAGACGCGGCGTTCCGCGATCTTGCGGTCCAGCTTCAGCTCCGCGTTGCCGGTGCCCTTGAACTCCTCGAAGATCACGGTGTCGCCTGCCGAACCGGTCTCCACCATGGCAGTGGCGATGATGGTGAGCGAGCCGCCCTCCTCGATATTGCGTGCCGCACCCAAGAACCGCTTCGGCGGGTAGAGCGCGTTGGAGTCCACACCGCCGGAAAGAATGCGCCCCGACGCCGGCGACGAGTTGTTGTACGCGCGGCCCAGGCGGGTAATGGAATCGAGTAGGACCACCACATCCTGGCCCATCTCCACCAGACGCTTGGCGCGCTCGATGGCCAGCTCGGCCACCGCAGTGTGCTCTGACGGCGGGCGGTCGAACGTCGAGGCAATGACCTCGCCGTTGACACTGCGCTGCATGTCCGTGACTTCCTCAGGGCGCTCGTCCACAAGCACGACCATGAGGTAGCACTCCGGGTTGTTCGTGGCGATCGCGTTGGCGATGTTCTGCAGAATGGTCGTCTTGCCGGCCTTCGGCGGGGAGACAATCAGCGCGCGCTGGCCCTTACCAATCGGCATGACCAAGTCGATCACGCGAGTGGTCAGGATCTTCGGCTCCGTCTCCAAACGCAGGCGACGGTTCGGGTACAGCGGCGTGAGCTTGTGGAACTCCTTGCGCCCCTTCGCAGCCTCCGGCGTCTGGCCGTTGATGGAGTCCACCCGCACAACCTGGTTGTAGCTGCGGCGGTTGCGCCCGTTGCCCTGCTGGTGGGACTGGCCGTTTGCGCGAACTTGGCCCATCACCGCGTCACCGGAGCGCAGGCCGGACTGGCGCACCAACTTCTGCGGCACGTACACGTCCGCGTTGGACTGGCGGTAGCCGGTCGTGCGGATGAACGCCGAGCCGTTGTCCTGCACGTCCGCGATGCCGGCGACCTCCTGTAGGTCCTCCGGGTCGAAGTGCTGGTCGTTGTTGTTACCGCCGTTGTTGTGGTTGTTATCCCGGTTCCGGTTCCTGTTCCGGCGCCCCCGGCGTCCACGACGGCCGCCACCCTGACCGTCGTCATCGTGGTGGTGGTGGTTGTTGTCGTGGTGCTGGTTGTCGCGGTTCTGGTTGCGCTGGCCGCCCCGGTTACGCCCACCTCGCTGCTCGTCGCCGCGCTCGCCATCACCCTGAGCGTCATCGCGACGCTCATCGTCCTGGCCTGCCTGCTCCGAGCGGTTGTGGTCGCGCTGCTGATCTTGCTCGTCGTGCTGCGAGCGTGCGCGGTTACGGCGTGCGCGCCGGGCCGCGGAGCGGGAGCCGCCGCGGGAATCCTCGTCGTCGCCCGACTCGGCGGCCCCAGACTCCCCAGTCTCATCAGTCTTCTCAACCCTGCCCTCACCCTTGGCATCGGCCGTCTGCTCGTCCTTCTGTGCGGCCGCCTGCTCGGCTCTTTGCTCGGGCGCAGCCTTACGCGGCACTTGCCCGGTGGTGATGGCCTGGATGAGTTCCCCCTTGCGGAGTCCAGAGATCCCCTTGAGTCCCTGCTCGGCGGCGAGCTTTCGCAGTTCCGGAAGCTTCATTTTGGCAAGGTCTGCCGTGGTGCCGGTATCGGTCACGTGTGTCCTTTCGTCGCTAAGCCAACGCTAAATCGCGCCCAACAGTGTGGTGGGTGCATACGCCGGTAGCGGTCGTGTGCGGTCTTTCGGGGTGGGCTGCAACGCCCGGCCGGATCTCGCGGGCCCGGGGAAACGATCCTCCCGGTTGCGCCGCCAGCACCCTCAACCGGAATCCCCGGGCGGGTGCAATTCGCACGATCCACGCAAAAGTGTAGCGCATACCAGGCCCTGTGCTAATCGGGGTCGCGCTAACGCCGCGCTAACATGGCCTGCATGCTTTCTACGATGCAGGAGGTGCCGTTCTCCGTCGCCAGAATTCTGGAGTTCGGTACCACCGCCCACGCCAACACCAAGTGCACGACGTGGCGCGCATCCGGCGCGGAGGAAACCACCTTTGCAGAGATCGGTGCCCGTGCTGCCGCCTTTGCCAACGCGCTGCACAACGACCTCGGCATCGACGGCGACCAGCGAGTTTCAACACTGCTATACAACTGCGCCGAACACATCGAGGTCATGTTTGCCGTCGCGGCCAAAGGCGCGGTGTTCAACCCCCTGAACGTCCAGCTCATGGCGGACCAGATCGCGTACGTGGTCAACCACGCGGAGTCCGAGGTCATTGTCGCCGATCCCCGTCTCGCCGAAAAGCTCGGCAAGATTTTGCCGTCGTGCCCCTCCGTGCGCGCGGTCGCATTCACGGGCGTCGCCCCGCTTGAAGACGTCGCTTCGCACCTGCCGCCCTCGGTGGAGGTGCACAGCTACGAGCAGCTTCTCGACGGGCGCCCCACGGCCTACCCCTGGCCCGAGCTGCCCGAAAACACTGCCGCCGCCTTGGTGTACTCCACCGCCACCACAGGCGCACCGAAAGGCGTGGCGTATTCGCACCGCTCCTTGTGGTTGGAGGCGACCGGTTTGCGCGCAACCGACTCGTTGGCCGTGGCCCACGGTGAGACATTCCTGTGCTGCATCCCCATATATCACGTGCTCAGTTGGGGCGTTCCCCTTGCCGCTTTCCTCGCCGGGACGCCGTTGGTGCTGCCCGATTCCGACATGTCTGCCCCTACCCTGGCCAAACTGATCGCCAACACCCACCCGCGTGTGGCCCACGGCGTGCCTACGCTGTGGATTCAGCTGATGGTGCATTACCTGCACAATCCGCCGGAGCGGATGAGTTTGCAGGAGATCTTCGTGGGCGGCTCACCCGCTCCACCCGCCTTGATCAAGGTCTGGGAGGAGCGCTACGGCGTCGACGTCGTGCACGTCTGGGGCATGACGGAGACGTCCACCGTGGGAACCGTCGCGAGGCCTCCGTCCGGCGCATCGGGTGAGGCACGCTGGGCGTACCGCATCTCCCAGGGTCGTTTTGCGCCCACGATCGAGTATCGCGTGGTCAACGACGGCCGGGTGATGGCCCCCAACGACCTCACCCAGGGCGAAATCCAGGTGCGCGGCAACATGGTGGCGGCCAGCTACTACCACTCACCAACCCAGGAACCGGGCGAGCTCGCCTCCTCGTTCCGCGGCGAGGACGTCGACGACGTCAGCGCCCACTTCACCGCCGACGGCTGGCTCCGTACCGGCGACGTGGGCACCGTGACCAACGCCGGCTTCCTCACCCTCTACGACCGTGCACGCGACGTGATCCGGTCCGGTGGCGAGTGGATCTACTCGGCCCAGGTGGAAAACCTGATCATGGAATCCGACGACGTCATCGAATGCGCCGTCATCGGCATCCCCGACAAGAAATGGGGGGAGCGCCCCCTCGCAGTTACCAAACTCACCGCCGATGTCGAGCCGGCGAAGGAGACGGCCGCTCACCTCCGCGCCAGCTTGGCCGACGTCCTGCCCAAGTGGATGGCGCCGGAGTACTGGACGTTCGTAGACAGCATCGACAAGACCTCAGTGGGCAAGTTTGACAAGAAGGATTTGCGTAAGCACCTCGAGCGCGAAGAGTTCGACATCATTGCCCTGCCCGGCCCGGGCAGCCGACCCAAGGCGTCAGCATAACAGCGAAACTTAGCATTGTCTCTAGATCGTTGTCTGCGTCCAGGTCCAGAAAGCAATCTACAAGCTGGGCAAGTACATCAAGCTACCGGGCGAAAGCCCGCTAGCGCTTCCCGACGAAATAATGTGGGGCCTCGTCAAAAGTAAAGCACCGACGGTTTCGAAGAATCCGCCACCGCAAGGAGAGCCGACGTTACCTTGGAGCTAATCTAGTTAGATAGACCACGACTATCTCGCCGCCTTCTATCGAATCCACCCAGGCTGTCGGCTTCGAGGCGAAATTCCGCTAGGCGTTCTTCCCCACCAAAGCGTCTTCTAACGCTCCAGCGTACACCCTCTCCACTATATTCACCGAGGACGGTGCGTTCAATGAGTACTTTTTCCTCGCAACCCTAACTTTCGTGCTCACTTTTACATAGCTTGTCGACGTCGCCCTTGGGAAAATCCTCGTCACGCGCATCGGCGAGGAATTGGCTACCTGAGGTGAGGCCCAGGCAACGGCGAAAAACAACGGCACAATCAAGAACGGCTGCTTCCCCCCGACACCGGCGCGACATTTGCAGCTCTGTGCGGGGGCATCCTCACAAACGACGCCTTCGTCGACCTCGACGCTGTGCGTCCAGGCTTCCCATGCCTCAGACGCTGTAGTTGACGCGAATCCCATGCTTTCCGGATTCGGCTTCGAGTACGGCGGATTCACTGTGACGTACGAAATTCACGACGGCTTGCCCGTCGCCGAGCAGGCCCACGGCTTGCCCCATAGCAGAGGGTCAAAATCGGTTCCTTTGACCAACCGGTCATGACGGGGCTGGCACAGGGGATCTGGAAGACTTAATCAGGTTCTCCACCTGGGGCATCTTGCCCACCACACTACCGCGGCCGGTCTCTCCCCCGACGACACTAGAATTCATTAGGTCGTGGCCGGAGCTGCGCCGAAGATGAAATCATCCACGTCATCCTGTTTGCGGTCACCCCGGAGCACGTTGTTGGGCGCCTATCACCTTCGATACATCTCTTTCCGCAGCCGCCAGGAGCGCTGCCAGCCGGAGTCGAAGAAGTGCATGCCTAAACACTGGCCTCTTCACCAGAATAGTCACACGAGTTGTAACACGTGTAGCTTCTATTCTCTCTATTCAGACCAGTCCTGCTGTTGACCGAATATGCAACTACAGAAACCTGTTGGAGCGCATCGGGCATCCGACCCGGTTGAACAATATGGCTCGCATCCCTCAAACCATGGCCCCGGTAAACTTGGAATCACAAGCGGCGCGGAAAGTTCGGCAACCATAATGCAAATAGAACGTACCACCCATCGACATTCCAGCTAGAGTGATCCGGCAAGAGCAATTTATCTAAAAAATAATAGAACGGAGAACAAATGAAACTTATACAGGGCGAACAACTTGATCTGATTTCAACTCCGAAATTTTCAGTGGACCCAGACTCGGATCTGGAATTACAGTACGAGAGTGGCGAATTCAGAATCGTGACTGAACAAGGCCGCACTCAACTAAGACCACTTGCTGACGCTGTTGTTCGCGGTGATACTTACGACCTTGAACCAAACTATCAGCGAAGCCTCGCATGGGACGAAATTAAACAGTCCCAGTTAATTGAATCTTTCCTCATGAACGTACCTGTACCTCCAATTTTCCTCTACGAACGACAATATGCATTTTATGAGGTGATGGATGGGTTACAGCGTCTTAAATCGATTGTTGCTTTTTATAATGATGAATTGATTCTACAAGGATTGGAAGTTTGGAGCCCCTTAAACGGTAGATGTCGAAGCGAACTCCCGATAAAGATTCAACAGGGAATCGATCGTCGTTACCTCTCCTCAGTAATCCTAATGACGGAGTCGGCACGCACAGAATCAGCAGCAGGCAATTTGAAAACTGAGGTGTTTTCCCGGCTTAACACTGGCGGGATGGCGTTAACTGATCAAGAGTTACGCAACGCCAGCAGCAATGGCCCACTTGCCGATGAGATCGAACGTATCGCTACCAGTAGCGAGCCGTTTCGAGTTCTTTGGGGTGTGGATCTGGCGGAAGAGGCGCGGGCTGAAGGGCAACCGCTTAACTCATCGCAAACTGAGTTGGTAGCGCGTCAAGGTGCCCAAGAATTGGTCCTTCGCTTCTTTGCAAACAGGCAAAGAACCACGATTCCTGCGAAATCGACCCAGAAGATTCTACTCGACCGCTACTGGGACCTCGGAAATGCACAGCTCAACGAGGATACGGTTTCCCGCATAGGCCGGATATTCGAGCGCACTTGCGGAATGCTCCTTGAAATTTTTGGAACTGAGGCGTTATACGCAATTCGCCCAAGGCAAGGTCAGCTGCAAACCGTCCGAACAAATTCAGTTCTGATATATGACACCCTAACATCCGCCTTTGCAGATTTTGTCGATAAAGAAGATCAAATCCTCGAGAATCGAGCCGCAGTTCGCGAGGCAGTGCACCGAGTATACATCAACTACAGTTCAGACTTTGATGGGCGCAAAACTAGTGACAAGAATTACCAGCGTAGAGTGCAACTGATCAATGAAGCGATCGCAAGCGTGGTCGACAGATAGCATGACCGCACTCGAACCAATATCAGTTCAGGATATTCTCAAGAAATCCCTAAGTAGTCGGGACGCGAAGACGATCGTTTACCGCGGCTACATTGTGGAAACTACCGCCCATTTCGAGGATGATGTTGCCAAGGAAGTAGAATTCTGGCTATCAATAGCGTTTGAGCATATAGGCGGATCCCTCCAGGACATTCGGGCTACCAACCAGGAATTCTTGGATTTGATAAATGTTCGGAGTCGTGACCTCGCTGTAGAACTATACAACAAACACGATCAATGGTGGTCGCTTCCCTCTCACACGCCAGATACAGAGGGTCTCTACGGTTCGGTTTTGTCCGAACTCATCCATTTCAATAACGGATTAAGAATATCCCCATTCAATCGGAACCTGATCGCGGCTTCAAGAAATTACAATCTGAACTTCAGCGGTTTCCAAAAATTTACCAAGCGCCCAGCGTTATTTCTAGCTAATACTAACGAGGGTCTGGCAGATTTTACAAACGTCTTCGCCAAAACCAGTTCCTTAGATCCTGAAGCGTGCTTTAAGTTCGTTTTCGACTATAGGAACGATCTCGCACACAGTGCGTCGGTTATGGATCTACCCGATTTAGTACTATACGAAGAACGCTTAGATGAAATGTATAGTGTTCTTGACCTGGTTAAAACCTACTACCTCGAGCAGTTTGTTTCCCTCTTACTTAGTTCTTCTCCAGTCACGCACGAGCTTTTTGTCCGAGGGGGGCAGTATGTCAAAGGCACAGAGCCGTGGATTGATTTCGATGCAGATGTCCCTGTCAGGACATTCGTAAACATATTCTCCGGCAAGTCACATATTTTACTTTCCAAAGGAAACAATATTTCGCTATTTAAGCTTCCTGACGCCTCAGAGCTAGCCAGTGGTTCAAGCTCAGACCAGGTCGAGCTTCACGACGATGGAAACGTATCATTACTTGTCAAAAGCGAGATCCGACCTACGAGTAGTCTTGAAGAAGCGATCAAGTCACGTGAGTGTCAAGTTCGTTTACTTGAGAGTTCTTCCGCTCACCGGCTCATCGAGGCTCATAAACGCTCGCACCGCCAGCAAATGTAATTCGCTGTTAATTGCTTGACCGAACATCACTAAAATTCTTTACCTGGAAATTTCTCCGAGTTTAGCCGGGTACCTCAGGCATCGCCGGCGCACCTCCACACGGATTTTCCGCTTCACCTCGCGGTCACGTCCGTCAACCGCCGCGGTGCCGGCAACGACTTCGACAACTAGTCGCGCACCAGCTCCGCGGTCGCGGGTCCTGCGACGTCGAGTTCAATGACGCGGAGGCCGGCCTCGCGGGCTTCGTCGAGAAGCGCCGGCTCAACCGCGCTGGTGGTCAGCACCAGCGCCGTCGGACCGGCGCCGGAAAGGTACGCGGCGTGACCGCGGTTGCGTAGGCGGTTGACCCACTCCGCGGTCACCGGCAGCACGTCGGCGCGGTACGGCTGGTGCAGGCGGTCGCGGGTGCCTTCGAACAGCAGCTCAGGATGGTGCTGAATGGCCGCCGTCATCACCGCGGTGCGCGAGACGTTGAAGCGGGCGTCCGTGTGCGTAACGTGGCTGGGCAGCACCTTGCGCACCGCATTGGTGGAAGCATGGAAATTCGGCACCAGGGCGACGGCCTTGATGGAATCGTCGACTGGAATGCGCACCGCGCGGTACGACGGCTTGGACTGGCCGTCGACTGGGATGTCCGTCCAGGACACCACTGCCCCGCCAAGGGCGGATGCGCCGGCGTTGTCGGGGTGCCCCTCGAACTCGGACGAGAGCTGCACGATCGCGTCGTGGTCCAGCGGAGAGCCGGCTAGCGCGTTAGCTGCGACAACACCCGCGACAGCTGCGGCTGCCGAGGAGCCGAGGCCGCGAGACTGCGGGATGGAGTTGTGGCACACCACCCGCAACCCGGGTGCAGAGACATCCGCGGCGGAGAGCCCGGAGTGGATAGCCTTGACCACCAGGTGGGAGCTGTCTCGAGGAAGGTCGTCTGCTCCTTCGCCGAAAATCTCCACCTCAAGGCCGGATTCGGTGACCTCGACCTCCACGGTGTCGTAGATGCTCAGCGCAAGACCGAGCGTGTCAAAGCCAGGACCGAGGTTCGCGGAAGATCCGGGGACAGTGACCTTGACCTTGAGGCCCGGTTGCAGATCGATTGCCATATCGCAGTCCTTTT
>ERZ1029884.194-NODE-194-length-13075-cov-12.771889_pt1 | contig 13075 bp, 11 predicted proteins | sample MGYA00519233_ERZ1029884 | MGnify/ENA primary metagenome ERZ1029884 (study PRJEB33666, sample SAMEA4610931) | skin metagenome | biome: Human-associated habitat; feature: Malodor aspect; material: skin | place: Philippines | collected 2015-08 ...
GGGCACACCGGTAGAAAACGAGACCCCCGGCGCCATGGAACAACTCTTCAACTAGGCGAAAAGCCCGCCCCGCACGATGCGGGACGGGCCGATCGGCGTGCCAAAAGGCGGACTACTCGGAGTCTTCCTCGGACTTCTCTTCCTCGGACTTGTCTTCCTCGGACTCTGCGCCAGCCTCTGCGCCGCCTTCCTCGACGGACTCGGCCTCGGCCTCGAGCTCCTCGTCAACCTGCTCGTAGGTGACGTTGACGATGAGGGTCTCCGGCTCGGTGATCAGCTCTGCACCGGCCGGCAGCTCGAGGTCTGCGGCGGTGATCTGGTCGCCGATTTCCTTGCCCTCGATGGAGACGGTGATCTCGTCCGGGATGGACAGTGCGTCGATCTCGATCTCGACGACGTCGCCTTCCTGGAACACGACCGCCTCCGGAGCAGCCTCGCCCTCGGTGACGACCGGGACCTCGACGGTGACCTTCTCGCCGCGCTTAATGCCGAACAGGTCGATGTGGTCGATGTCGAGGGTGAGCACGTTCTGGTCGACGTGCTTGACCATGGCAAGCAGCTTTTCGCCGTCGATTTCGAGCTCGACGATGGCGTTGGTGCCGTCGTTACGCACAATTGCGGTCATCTCGATGAGGTCAACTGCGAAGTGAACGTTGTCGATGCCCTTTTCGTAGAGGACACCCGGGATCTTGCCTTCGCGACGCAGGCGGCGTGCGGAGCCTTTACCGAACTCCTCGCGGCGCTCCGCGGCAATGACAGTCGGGGTAATAGCCATGTTGTACTCCTTCTTGGTGGAAGGGCCACAGGCCTTGCCTGCGACCACTGAACGGATATGCGCTCGTCGAGTGATCGCAAAGGATCTTCAAATCGCGTCGATAACGGCCCTGAAATGGCCCTCGCCGAGACCGCTATAGGGTAGCAGGGCGTTCCTGCCAGACAAAATGCCCCGCTGCCTGCGCGGCTTCATGGTCGTGTCCGAGCGGGATCCCGGTGCGGTCGCGCATGAGCAGCGTGACGACGAACCCCGCCACCGTCGCCGCCATCAAGTAGGCCGTGATCGCGGCGGTGCCACCGGTGGCTTCGCGCAGCGCCGCGGCGATGGTTGGGGCGAACGCGCCGCCGAGGATTGCACCGAAGGCGTACGCGATCGACGCGCCGGACGCGCGCACGGAGGCGGGGAAAAGCTCCGCGTAGAACGCGCCGATCTCGCCGTAGGTTAGGCCAAGGCCTACGGTGAGGAAGATCAGTGCCGCGGTGATGTTTGCGATCGAGCCCGTATCGACGAGCGGGAACAGCACCGCAACACCCACCGCCTGCACCACGAATCCGATGGCGAGCGTGCGTTTGCGGCCGATGTGGTCGGAGACCCAGCCGGCGAACGCGGTGGTGCACAGCCATACGGCGGCGGAGGCGGTGACGGCCCAGAGGATGTCGCCGCGCGACAGCGCGAGCCCCGCGGGGTCGGTGACGTAGTTCTGGATGTAGCCGCCGGTGGTCATGTAGCCGACGGTGCCGTTCGCCGCGAAGATCACGGCCGCGGCGAGCACAACCCCCGTGTGGTTTTTGAACAGCGAGCCGACGGGGTTGCGGGTGCCCACCTCGCGCATCTCTTCGACGACGGGGGATTCGTCGACGCCGGTGCGGATCCACCAGCCCAGGAACGTCAGCGCGATCGACAGCAAAAACGGCACCCGCCAGCCCCATTGCACGAACGCGTCGCCGGGCGCGATGACGGTCATCAGCGCCAGCACCCCGGAGGAGAGCAAAAGCCCCGCGGGGACGCCGACTTGCGGGCCGGCGCCGTAGAGGCCGCGCTTGTCTACGGGTGCGTGTTCGACGGCGAGTAGCACCGCGGAGCCCCATTCGCCACCGGCGGAGGTGCCTTGCAGGATCCGCAGGATGATCAGCGCGGCGGGGGCGAGCCAGCCGGCGGTGTCGTAGGTGGGCAACAGCCCGATGAGGGTGGTGGCGGTGCCCATGGTGAACAGGGTGACCATGAGTACGCCGCGTCGGCCGAGGCGGTCGGCGAAGTGCCCGGCGAGCACCGCGCCGAGCGGCCGGAACAGAAACGACAGTCCGACGGTGAGGAATGACACGATTGTTGCCGCAGCCGGGCCGAGCGGGCCGAACATGGTCTGGTTAAACACCAGCCCGGCGACGGCGGCGTAGAGGAAGTAGTCGTACCACTCGATGGCCGTGCCGATGGTGGTTGCCGCGATGACGCGGCGTCTTTCACTGCGCACGGTCCCACGCTTCCAAAAACGCGTCGGTTTCGGCGGCGTTGGTCACGGTCACGCGCACGCCCTCGGGAAACGCGCGCACGAGTACGCCCTCCTCGGCCAGTCGTTCGGGAAGTTCGGCGGGCGCGTCGGGGATCCACACGAAGTTGGCTTGTGACTCACCGAGCCCTAGCTTGGCGACGACACGTTCCCGCTGGGAGGTGGTGTCGTCGATACGCGCCTCAAGTTCGGCGGTGGCTTCGAGCGAGGCCAGGGCTGCGGCCTGGGCCATGGAACTGACGGAGAACGGGATTGCGACCTTGTTCAACGCGGCGATGATGCGCTCGGGGCCGAACGCGTAGCCGATGCGCGCCCCGGCCAGGCCGTACGCCTTGGAAAACGTGCGCAGGCCGACGACGTTGGGGTAGCGGGTGATCACGTCGGTGGCCACGGGGGTGTCGGCGGCGCGGTTGTACTCGAAGTAGGCCTCGTCGAGCGCGACGATGACATCGGCGGGGACGGCGTCCATGAACGCGTCGAACTCGTCGTTAGTGATGGTGGTGCCGGTCGGGTTGTTCGGGTTGCACACGAAGATGAGTTTCGTGCGCGTGGTGACGGCGGCCGCCATGGCGGGCAAATCCACGCGGTGATTGCGATCCAACGCGACGGGCACACCGGTGGCGCCGACGACCTGGGCGAAGATGGGGTAGGCCTCGAAGCTGCGCCAGGGGAAGATCACTTCGTCGCCGGGCTGCGCGGCGATTTCGACGAGCTGCTGGCACAGTGCGGACGAGCCGGTGCCCACCGCAACCTGCTCCACCGCCACGCCGAGGTGCGCGGCGAGGGCTTCGCGGATCTCCAGCGCGCCCATGTCGGGGTAGCGGTTCACGGAGTGCAATGAGCGCGCCATGGCGTCGATGACAGCGGGCAACGGCTGTTCGGCGCATTCGTTGGAGGACAGTTTGATGGCGCGCTCGTCGCGCACGCCCGGCACGTAGGCGGGCAGGGAGTCGAGGTCGGGGCGTATCATGCGTTGCTCCTTCGTTGGGTGGTCAGCCAGATCAGGCCGAGGGCGAGGATCCAGCCGGCGAGGGTAGCAAGGCCCATGCGGTATTCGTCGAGCATGCCCATCATCACCAGCACGAGGGCGAAAAACCCGATGCAGATCCAGTTTGCGGCCGGGTAGAGCGGGGCGGGGAACTTCGTGTTGTGCACGCGTTTGCGGAAGTTCAGGTGGGACACGCAGATGCCGGCCCATGTGATCAGTTCGGTACCCACGATGATGGCGAGCAGCACTGCGAAGATTTTGCCTTCGAAGAAGTAGTTGAGGATGACGACGACGCCCATGAGGGTGGCGTCGAAAAGCAATGCCTTGGTGGGCAGGCCTTTGTGGTTGGTCTCGGCGAAGGTGCGCGGTGCTTGGCCGTTGCGTGCCAGGTCGCGGAGCATGCGCGCGCCCGAGTACGTCATCGTGTTGAGCACCGAGAACACCGCCACGACGATGACCACGTTCAGCGCGGTGGCGGCGCCGGAGAAGCCGATGCCGGTGAGCACGCGGATGAACGGGCTTTCGTTGGTGTCCTGCTCGTTCCACGGCGCGAGCAGCAAAATCGTGCCGATGCCGCCGAGGTAGAACACCAGAATGCGCCACACCACCGAGTTCACCGCGCGGGGGATCGCCTTGTCGGGGTCGTCGGCCTCGCCGGCGGCAGTGCCGATGGACATGATGCCACCGAACGTGAAAGTCACCGCCACCAGCGCGAACAGCACGCCGGACAGGCCGTTGGGCATGAACCCGCCGTGGTCGGTGATGTGCTGCAGCCCGATCGCGGGTTCCGAGCCGACGCCGACGACGAGGCCTAGGCCGAGCACGATCATGAGCACCAGCGCCGCCACTTTGATCAGCGACAGCCAGTACTCGGTGGCGGCGAACACACGCACGTTGAGCACGTTGAGCCCGACGACCGCCAGTAGCGTGACCAACGCGGTGACCCAGTGCGGCAGGCCGGGGAACCAGTAGTCCAGAAACGTGCCCATCGCGGTGAGCTCAAGCATGCCGACGACCACCGTGGTAAACCACCAGTTCCAGCCGGTGATAAAGCCGGCTCCGCGGCCGATGTATTCGCGCGAGTAGGCGGCGAACGAGCCGGAGACGGGGTGCTCGACGGCCATCTCGCCGAGCATGCGCATGAGGAAGTAGACGATCACGCCGACGAGCGCGAAGGAGATGAGCACGGCGGGCCCGGCGTACTGGATGGAGCCGGCCGAACCGAGGAAGAGGCCGGTGCCGATGGACGAGCCGAAGGCGATCATCATCAGCTGCCGGCTTTTCACGCTGCGGTTGAGGCCCTGTTCTTGGAGCGTCATGGTTTAGTTTCCTGTCGGGGGACGGTTGGTGGTGCGGGACAGCCCGCGGAATTCGGCGATGGCGGTGTCGCCGTCGTAGAGGGTGACGTCGGAAAGCCCGTTGCGTCCCCACTGGTGGCGCTCGCGGGCGACACCGCGGATGGTGCGGCCCATCTTCGCCGGCGCGAGGTAGACCATTTCGGACTGGGCACTGACGGTGGGGGCGTCGCGGCGCGAGTTGCAGGCGCCGCCGAACAGGGCGTCGGCGAACGTGAACAGTACGCCGCCCTGGCACACGCCGAATCCGTTCGCGTGGTGCTTATCGACGACAAACTCGCCCTCACACACCCCCGCCTCCAGCCGGGTGATCGTGGCACCGAGATAGTCGAGCGTGGCGTCGGCGTCGAACATTGCTTTCGCGTGCGCGAGGTCGGGGGTGATCTCCACTCCGTCGGCGAAGCGCTGGGTCATGCGCGGGCCGTCCTTTCCGTATGCGTGAAGCCGGGGCAGCGGAAGTGCTGCCCCGGCTGTCGTCGTCAAGCGAAGCTTTAGGCTTGGCCCTCGAACAGGGTGGTCACCGAGCCGTTTTCGAAGATCTCGTGGATCGTCTTCGCCAGCAGCGGGGCGATGGAGAGCACGGTGAGGTTGTTCCAGCCCTCGGTGTTCTGCGGCAGGGTGTCGGTGGTGATGACTTCCTCGGCGCCACAGTCGTTGAGGCGTTCGCGGGCCGGGTCGGAGAACACGCCGTGGGTGCAGGCGATGACGACCGACTTCGCGCCGGCTTCCTTGAGCACGCCGACGGCGCCGGCGATGGTGCCGCCGGTGTCGATCATGTCGTCCATGAGGATGCAGTCCTTGCCGTCAACGTCGCCGACGACGCGGTTAGACACGACTTTGTTCGCGGCGTCGACGTCGCGGGTCTTGTGTACGAACGCCATGGGGGCGTCGCCGAGCATGTTGGCCCACTTCTCGGCGGTCTTCACACGACCGGCGTCCGGGGAGACCACAACGAGGTTGTCCAGCGGGTACTTGGACTTGATGTAGTCCACCAGGATTGGCTGGGCGTGCATGTGGTCGACCGGGCCGTCGAAGAAGCCCTGGATCTGGTCCGTGTGCAGGTCGACGGAGACGATGCGGTCCGCGCCGGCGGCGGTGAGCAGGTCCGCGATCAGGCGGGCGGAAATCGGCTCGCGGCCGCGGTGCTTCTTGTCCTGGCGGGCATAGGGGTAAAACGGCAGGATCGCCGTGATGCGCTTGGCGGAGCCGCGCTTGAGCGCGTCGATCATGATGAGCTGCTCCATCAGCCACTTGTTCAGCGGCTGGGCGTGGGACTGCATGACAAAGCAGTCAGCGCCACGGACGGATTCTTCGAAGCGGATGAAGATTTCGCCGTTGGCAAAGTCGCGCGCGGTCGTGGGCACGAGCTCGATGCCGAGCTCCTTGGCCACGGCTTCTGCCAGCTGCGGGTGAGCGCGGCCGGTGAAGACCTTGAGGTCCTTATGATTTTCGGTGGTGTAACCAGTCATGAATTAACCCTCTCGCTTCGCGTTCTTTGCGGCTTTCGCTGCCTCGGCCGCGTCGGTGCCCGGGCGGCGGTTTTCCACCCAGCCTTCAATGTTGCGCTGACGGCCCTCCTTGATGGCGAGCGCCCCCGGCGGCACATCTTCGGTGACTACAGTACCCGCGCCCGTGTAGGCGCCATCACCGATGGTCACCGGCGCGACAAACATGGTGTCGGAGCCGGTGCGACAGTAGTCGCCGATGGTGGTGTGGTGCTTGTTGATGCCGTCGTAGTTCGCAAACACGGAGCTCGCACCGATGTTGGAGTGCTTGCCCACCGTGGCGTCGCCAATGTAGGTCAGGTGCGGCACCTTAGAGCCCTCGCCGATTGTGGCGTTCTTCGCCTCCACAAAGCCGCCGAGCTTGCCGCCTGCGCCCAACTCCGTGCCGGGGCGGATGTAGGTGAACGGGCCGACGGTGGCGTCTTCGCCGATGACGCCGAGCTCGCCCTGCGTGCGTACGACGGTGGCGCGGGCACCGACCTCCATGTCGGTCAGGGTCGTGTCGGGCCCGATTTCGGCGCCGTCGCCGATGACGGTGGAGCCCCACAGCTGGGTGTTGGGGTGGAGGACCACGTCGCGGCCGATTTCCACCTCCACGCCGATCCAGGTGGTGGCGGGGTCAATCACGGTCGCGCCGTTTCGCATCGCCTTCTCGACGAGCCTCCGGTTGAGCTCCTTGCCGGCCTCCGCCAGCTGCACCCGGTCGTTCACGCCTGCCAGCTCGCGGGCGTCCGGGGCGGTCAGCGCGGTGACCCGGAGGCCGTCGTTACGCGCGATGCCCAGCACGTCGGTGATATAGAACTCGCCCTGGGCGTTGTCGGGCGTCACGCGCTCGAGGGCGTCACGCAGTACCGCGCCGTCGAACGCGAACACGCCGGAGTTGACCTCGCGCACCTTGCGTTGCTCGTCCGTGGCGTCCTTTTCTTCCACGATGGCAACCACGTCGCCCGCCTCGCCCCGGATGATGCGGCCGTAGCCGGTGGGGTTGTCGAACTCGAGGGAGAGCACCGTCACCGCCGCGCGCTCCGCCTCGTGCTTGTCCACGAGCGCCTGCAGCGTGTCGGGCGTGAGCAGCGGCACGTCGCCGTTGGTCACCACCACCGTTCCCTCAAAGTCGGGGATAGCGGACAGGCCTACCTGCACCGCATGCCCCGTGCCGTTTTGCTCCTCCTGGACAGCCTGGCGGATTTCCACCTGCATCTGTTCGGCGATCCGCTCCACTGCGGGTGCGACCTGGTCGCGCTGGTGGCCGATCACAGCAACAAGGTGCTCGGGGTGCACGCCGGCGGCGGCGTGGAGCGAGTGGGACAGCAGGCTGCGGCCGCCGATCTCGTGCAGCGTCTTCTGGCGGTCGGACTTCATGCGGGTTCCTGCACCGGCCGCGAGCACGACAACGGCACGTTCGGAGTGGTTAGGCACTCGAAAGCTCCTTGGAAATTGCGGATTCGTCGGCCACAAGCATAACGGTTAGGCGGAGGCGGAAGAGACTTCTTTCAGGCTCCGCGCGCCAACGACGCCGGCGTAACCCACCACGGCCAGAAAGAGCAGCGCGGCCTGCGGGCCGAGCACTGAAATGGCCGAGGAAATCGCGCCGACAACAAGAAGCACCACGCCCATCACCGTGTTGGACGCGCCGGTGATCATCGTGCGCTTATCGCCGTCTGCCATGTCCACCAGATACGTCTTGCGGCTCACGCGCACGGCCGTGTGGGCGAGGTTGACCAGGAAAAATCCGAGCGGCATGACCCATGCGTTGACGCCGCTGGACGCCATCCGGGCGCTGAGCACGAGCAGCACAATCACCGTGGAAGCCACCCCAGCAGCCCACGCCATCGTGTTCTTGGATGACTTATCGGACAACCTGCCCGAAATCCTTCCTCCCAGCAGCGAGGCGCCGCCGGAGGCGATGATGAACGCGCCGAGGCCGGTCAGGTCCGCGCCCTCGTCGCCGGCCAGGACAACGATGAACGGGGTGGACAGCGCGGTCACCAACATAAGCGAGCGCACAAGCAGGAACCGCTGCAAATCCCGGTCGCCTTTCACCAGCGCCCACATGTCGCTGGCGCTCTGCCCGCTTGTGTCCTCCGGTTCCGCCTCGGGCTCGTCGATGCCTGCGAAGACTAACGATGCGAGCGCCCACGTTGACGCGCCTCCCGCAAGCAGCGCGGCAATCGCCCACTGCGGCAGTTCGTTGGGCAGGAAGGTGAGTATCAAACCGATTGCGAGGGCGAACCCGCCGGCGAGGGCGGTGGCGCGGCCGGTGATGTCCCCGCGGCGGCCCTTCGAAATGGTGCGCCCCTGCACATCCTTGCCCGCCAGAGAACACAGCGAGCGGAACAGCGCGTGCGCGGCGAGGAGCACGATGACTGCGGCGCCGAGCGGAACGCCGTCGAGAAGCAAAGCGCTGACCGCGATCAGCATCGCGGCGAGCGCCTGCCCCCATGAACCGATGAGCCACACCCGTTTGCGGGAGCGCTGCGAAGTCACCCACGGGCTGAGGAACGCCTGGGGGAGCATCGAGCCGGACTCGCGGATGGGGACGAGGAACGAGGTGAGTACCGCCGGGACCCCGGCCGCGTTGAACAGCCACGGCAGCACCGTTTTCGGCGCCACGATCTGGTCGCCGATGTTTTGCAAACCGTTGGACCAGATGAACCGGCGGGCGTTCGCTTCCTCGTTACGCATACTTGCGGATAGTAGGATCATTGTGGCAATTCAGCGAACCTGGAGGCGAAATGATGATGAGTAGGCGGACGTTTTTCAAAGGCGCTGTCGTGGCTACAGCGATGGCGGCCACGGCTTCGGGGGTGGCCGCGTGCTCGGACCAGCCGACGCCGCGCGGGGCAGACGCTGACCCGCGCCCGCTGCGCATCCCGCCGCTGTACGAGGGCACGCTCGACGGCAATGTCCGCAGCTTCGAACTCACAGCCCAAGAGGGCGAGTTTGAGATGGTCCCCGGCACCATGACCAAGACCTGGGGTTTCAACGGCCCGTACCAGGGGCCGACGCTGTTCATGCGGCGCGGCGAGCGCATCGACATGACTGTGCGCAACGAGCTCCCGGAGGCGACGGTGGTGCACTGGCACGGTCTACACCTGCCCGCAACCGCCGACGGGGGACCTGCGCTGATGTTCCCCCCGGGGGAGTCGTGGTCGCCCTCCTGGACCGTGGACCAGCCAGCCGCAACCTGTTGGTACCACCCGCACCCGCACGGAAAATCCGCGGTGCACGCCTACCGCGGGCTCGCCGGGGCCATCGTGCTTGACGACGACGATTCCGCCTTCCCCGGCCTGCCCAATGATTACGGCGTGGACGACATCCCCGTCATCATCACCGACGCGAACTTCACCGAAGACGGCCAGCTAGATGCGGAACACGGCTGGGTCGGCGACACCGTGCTAGTCAACGGCATGACGAAGACCCGCTTCGAGGCCACCACGCGCCGCCTGCGCCTGCGCGTGCTCAACGGTGCAACGATGCGCTTCCACCACCTGTCCCTGGGGGTGCCGTTCCACATCGTCGCCACCGATCAGGGGTTCCTGGATGCCCCGGTGGAAGTCGACGGCGTGCTGCTCAGCCCCGGAGAGCGGGTGGAGGTCGTGGTCGACCTCAAACCCGGCAAGGACCTCAAGCTGCGCAGCGACGGGGTGCCGAACCTCGGCGGCCTGCCGGATAAGGACACCGCGCAGATATTCGGCCTGACCGACAAATTCGATCTGCTCGAGATTGCCGCACCGCCCGAGGATGCGCCCGCCTACCCGGCCCTGCCCGGCGCGCTCGTGCCGGTGGATGTGCCGAGCCCCGACACCGCCACCATTGAGCGCGAGTTCCGCATGAAGAACATGGAAATCAACGGCAAGACGATGGACATGCTCCGCGTGGACGAGGTGGTGGACCACAACGGCCCGGAAATCTGGCATGTGTCCAACGACAATGAGGACATGATGCACAACTTCCACATCCACGACGCGCGGTTTGCCGTCGTCGGGGTGGAAAACGGGGAACTGGAGTTCACCTCGGGCTGGCACGACACCATTACGGTGCCCCCGCTCGCCACAGTGAGCCTGCTCGTAGAAATCGGCTACTACCCGGACCCGACGCTGCCGTACATGTACCACTGCCACATGCTCAACCACGAGGACCAGGGCATGATGGGCCAGTTCGTGGTGGTTGAGCCCGGCCAACAGCCGGATCTGGCCGAGCCCAGCCCCTACGCGATGCACTAGCCGTCCCGGCAATGCTTGCCGGGCGTGGCCTTCGGGCGCTGTTCTCAGCCTTTCACGTTGTGGCCGATGATGGAGGGCAGCAGCAGTGGGGCATCGCCCAGCAGCGCTTTCAGGTTCCCGTCTCGCTCGACCGCACTGGTGACAGTGCGGACCTTTGCGCTGTTTTTCTCCCGGCCGCGGCTGCGATTGCCCGCTGCACCCGCTGGGCCGGCAGCTACCGCAGCGCCCCTCGCGCCCTGGTTGTGCTGGGTAGCGCCACCGCCGGACCCAGCGGCGGCGTATGTGTTGTTTGCGTTGTAGGCGCCCGGCCCGGCACCGGGGCTACCCGCGCCGGTAGCGGCGCCGCTACCGAAGCTACCAGCACCGGTGCCCATACCCGTCCCGCCGCCGGTGCCGAAACCAGCGCCTGGGCCAAAACCGGGGCGCAGGCTGGTGCTTGCCGCCCCGGCAGACATTCCTGACCCGAGTAGCGCACCTGCGCGCTGGCCACTTGGGCTCCCTGGTGCTCCGGTTGCCCCGACGCGCGCGTTGTTCATTGGCGCCCTTGCGCCACCAGTACCGCTGGTCCCGCGGCCTGCTTGCCCGGCCGTGGTGAGACCGTTAAGCGCCCCGGAATTGATGCTCGCGCCACCTGATCCTCCCGCAGCCACGGTTCGGGTGCCGCTAGCGCCGCCGAGGCTGGTGGCTGCGACCGCGCCGCGCATACCGGCTCCACCTGCCGACTGGCCAAACCCACCGATGGCCGCGGGCGTCAACGGGTTAGTGGGGGTGGCGGTGCCGCCCGTCGCGACGCCGCCTGCCACTGCGGGGGTCGGCGGCGCGAGGACTGCAGTCGCCGCATGTGTGGGCGCAGAGCCTGCCGCAATGCGTTCGTACGTTTCTGAAGTTGGGCGTCCGTATTGTTGGATGACCTCGGCCGGAGACGTCGCGTGAGCCAGATCGCCCAAGCCGCGGCTAGTCAAAGTTTCTCGCAAGCCCTGCGGCAACGTTGTCGGCGTGTAAGACAGTGCAGCCGGAGCAGAGACGTCGGTGCTGGCGTAGGGGAGCGTAGGCAGATTGCCAGCCTCCGGCAGGAGGCGGTTGAACGCCGGGATTGCGGGGCGCAGCCCCTCCGTCATACGACCAGAATAAGAACGCAGATACTCCGACTCGATTTGCTGCTTCATCTCAGGGGTTTCGGCCGCCAGATACGCCGCGGTCGCTGCCGAAGCGAGGATACTTTCAGCGTCTGCCGCCATACCGAGTGCCTCGGTATGGGTGGCGAGGGAGCGGGAGTTGGCCACATATTCCAATCCAGCGTTTTGAATCTGGGTGACCTTTTTCATCGCCTCCGCGATCCAAACCGTCTCGGCGGACGAGCTCAGCGCGTGGTGTACACCATTGAGCTCATCCATCGCGTCTTCGATGAGCTTGGCGTTGGAATTCCAGAAGTCCGATGCTGAGTAGGCGAGAGATGTGTTGGTACCGACCAGCTTGGATTCAGCGGACAGCAGCGACGACTCAGACGCCGAAGCAACGGCGGAATTATCGAACGTATTTGTCTTCGGGTCTGCGGGCCCGAGCTGCTGCGACCCCTTTGTGTACAATGACGTAAGCGCAGCTGCGTGGACTGGCAGGGGCGAGAGCACCGACCCCAATATCCCGGAGAACGATTCGTCGGTTTGCATCGTGTTCGTTAGAGCGAGCCACAGGCTGTCGGCAGTCTGCTTCAGATACAGCGCAATCGCCTGGTTCGCTTCCGGAGCGCGCTCGTCGCCGATCGGGCTTAAACGACCGCCCGCTTCGTCCAAGCCGCTGGCGCGGGAGAAGGAATAAAGCGACGATCGGGCCCCAGTTACGCGTCTGGAAGTAAGAGAATCAGAAATCCGGCGCAAGATGTCAATACCATGTCGAATCTGCTCCGTGTTTAGCTGAATTAGCATTGGTCCCCCGGTGTTCAGTGCCTTCGTTCACCTGTAGAGGGTAAAGAGCTAGAACACCGATTAGAAGACTTTGCGCACTAAAATGAGCAACGTTACGGAAGGGTAAACAATTCTTCTAGGACCTGTATTGCGCGCTCGCATGTCGAATTGCGCGCGTCACGCCCTGGCAGTCCCGGAACTCCAACGCTCAAGCCGCCTCGAGTGGTGTCTACCTGTGCGTAGCAGCTCGTACTATTCGGATCTCCGAAGTCATAGGTGAACAGTGTCGGCAGCAAACTCGACGTATAGTTCGGGAAAACATCGGCATTATTCGCAATCGTTCCGCGGTTAGCCGTGTTGTTAGAAATGTCAGCAATCGGGACGCCGCGCGAGTCACGGATCTCGCAAACGCTCAGTCCCTTCGCCAGCCCCGCGTACTCCTCCGGCAGCGGCTCCACGTTGTCAAAGCCGGCGGCCGCGAACTCCTCGGGGGAGATTTCGGTGCACGGATCGAAGATGTTGTCGCCGAGGGTGTAGGGGTCGAAGTCGCCGATCTCCAAGACGCCGCTCTTGAAGTGGAACGCGGCGGGGGCGTTAGCGGCGTCGGAAGGCGAGCTGCCGGAGGGAGCAGGGTCTGAATCGTTTTGGTTTGGGGCTGGGGTGGGGGCCGAAGGTTCGTCGATAGGCGGGGGTGTAGCACCGCACCCCACTAACAATCCGCACGATAAAAGCCAGGCAATGTGGCGTTTCATCTACCCCTCCAATGAAAAAGCTTCCCCACCAGGACTCGAACCTAGAATGACGGTACCAAAAACCGTAGT
>ERZ1029884.195-NODE-195-length-13013-cov-28.659361_pt1 | contig 13013 bp, 11 predicted proteins | sample MGYA00519233_ERZ1029884 | MGnify/ENA primary metagenome ERZ1029884 (study PRJEB33666, sample SAMEA4610931) | skin metagenome | biome: Human-associated habitat; feature: Malodor aspect; material: skin | place: Philippines | collected 2015-08 ...
TAAATACTTATGCATATGGTCCAGGTGCTGATAAATTCCGTGGTAACATTGATAATACAGATAGTGCGAAAAACATCTTCGACTTCTTTAGTCAAGATGTCACGTCTAATCAAAATCAACAATAGTATTGAGTTCATAGATAAGACGCTCTCTATAATTGAAGAGCGTCTTTTTTTTTATGGTCAGAAAAAGCACTTTAGCGATGATTGATTCGCTAAAGTGCTTTTAATATGTGATTATTTAAGTTCTAAATTATCTTTTAATTTTTGTTTCACTTCATTTAAGCTGTCTTTATTAGGATAGAAATAATACAATCCATCATCACCTACTGCATCTTGACCATTAATTGTTAAACGTTCAACATTGTCATCTGCTTTATTATAGTCTGATTTAAATTTACTTAATTCAATAAAGCTTAAGTCAGTTCTTAGGTTATCTTGTGCAGCTTTAAAAATACCATTTAATTTTGTTACTGAATTCATTGAAAACGCTTCTTTTGCAACAGCTGTGATGACTTGTTGTTGACGTAACTGACGGCCACCATCGCCACCAGCACCATCTTCTTTACGTGCACGCATGTACGCTAAGGCTTGTTTGCCATCCATATGGTATTGCTTACCTTTGTCGAAATGAAACGGTGTAGTTGATTTTGTCGTAAACGTTGCATCACTTGTAATATCCACGCCTCCGATTTCATCTACAACAGTTTTAACACCATCCATGTTAATCGCAATATAATGATCAACCGGTACATCCATTAATTTTTCAAGCGAATTGACTGCCATTTTAGGACCACCATACGCATAAGCATGATTGATTTTCTCGGTTGAATTGTGACCCACAATTTCAGTTCTCGTATCCCGTGGCACACTCACCATGACAGTTTTTTTGTCTTTTGGATTAACCGACATTAGTACAATCGAATCACTACGTTGACCTAAATTTTCTTGATGACGTTGCGCATCATCGTCAATACCATATAACACAACGGTCATTGGATCGCCATCTTTTAAATTTTTTTGTCTTAGTTGTGAGTGATCTCTATCTAATGGTTCTCTAATTGAATTGTTCAGCGAATGGAATTTAGCAAATGCAAAGATAACGAGCCCAATAATCAATGCTAACAATAAAATTAAAATTGTTATGATAATTTTAAATGTTGTTGATTTTTTCTTTTTCATTCATCATCACTCATTCTATAAACTTTTAATAATTTCAATAACATGTGTTTGCTGTTCATCAGTCATGTCTGAGCCAGAAGGTAAGCAAACACCATGTTCAAATAAATAAGCACTATTATCTTCATTTTCTTTAAAATAATCATATGATTCAAAGAACGGTTGTAAATGCATCGGTTTCCAAACTGGACGTGCTTCAATATTTTTTTTTTGTAGTGCATCAATTAAATCTAGTGCTGTAAAACCTGTTTTATTTTCATCAATTGTTAAAGCAGTCAACCAACGATTTGATTTAGAATCTGGCAGTTCAGGTTGGAAATCGAAACCATCGATATTACCAAATTCTTGATTATATCGGTCAAAAATTTCTCTACGACGTTCAATACGTTGATCTAATACTTCCATTTGTCCTCTACCAATACCAGCCGAAATATTACTCAAGCGGTAATTAAATCCTAATTGACTATGTTGATAGTGTAATGCTTTATCTCGAGCTTGTGTTGCTAAGAACAGGGCGTGTTCAATATGAGCTTTATCATTTGAAATAAGCATACCGCCACCACTGGTAGTAATAATTTTATTACCATTAAATGAAAAGATTCCAAATTTACCGAATGTTCCACTTTTTTGGCCATGATATTCAGCACCTAAAGATTCTGCAGCATCTTCAACTAAAGTCACACCATATTGATCACAAATGTCTTTAATTTCATCCATTCTAGCTGATTGACCATATAAATTAACAGCCACGACTGCTTTAGGTGTAATACCTTTTTCAGAATATGTTTCGAACGCTTTACGTAATGCATCTGGAGACATATTCCAAGAGCTCATTTCTGAGTCTATAAAGACGGGAGTTGCTCCTTGATAAATGATTGGATTGGCTGAAGCACTGAATGTTAATGAACTACAAAAAACAACATCATCTTTTTGAACGCCACTTTCAATTAAAGCTAAATGTATTGCTGATGTCCCACTACCGACAGCAACTGCTGCATCTACACCGACATAATCTTTCATACTATTCTCAAACTCTGTTACATTTTCACCTAATGGTGCAATCCAGTTCTTATCGAATGCATCATTAATATAATTCAATTCTGTTCCGCCCATATGTGGTCTAGATAAGAAAATTCTTTCCTCTTCCACGTTTATTCACTCCTTAGTTTTAGCTGGTGTTCCAATAACTGTTGATTCTGATTTTACATGATTGATTACTGTAGCGCCTGCCCCTACTATGCAATTATTACCCACTTCTACTAATGGTAATACACTAGCATTAATTGCAATATGAGAAGCTTCTCCTACAGTGACGCCACCCGCTAAAGTGGCATTAGGTGATACATGAACATAATCCGCAATGTTATTATCATGTTCAATAATTGCGCCTGTGTTAATAATGACATGTTTACCTATTGTAGTATCAGCATTAATCACTGCATGTGGCATAACAACTGTACCACATTCAATTTTAGCGCTAGAACTTACAATAGCCGATGGATGAATCAATGTCGCATATTGATTAACTGGAATATCTAGTGAGTTAAATAACTTTTGTCGTACGTAATTGTTACCGATAGCAATAACAAAGAAGCATTTATCTTTATACTTCTCTATATTATCTAAGTTATCATAAAATACTTCTTTGTCCATGTAATATTCATTTATTGCATGATCAAGATATCCGGCTACATAATACTGTTTATCCTCTTCTATAATATCTTTAATCACTTTTGAGTGTCCGCCTTTTCCGATTAAAACAATAGGTTGAGTCATACTTCATTCCCTTTGAATTTCTCAGCTGTGACATGGTTAGGAGCGTTAATATCTTTACGTTGTAAAATATTGATAATTGTTTTATAGATAATATACATATCTAATTTAAATGATTGATTCTCTGCATACCAAACATCTAATTTAAACTTTTGATCCCAACTAATGGCATTACGCCCATTCACTTGCGCCCATCCAGTAATACCTGGTTTAACATTATGACGCTTTTTTTGTTCATCATTATATAAAGGAAGATATTCCATTAATAACGGTCTAGGTCCCACTAAACTGATATCACCTTTTAATACATTAATTAATTGTGGTAATTCATCAATGCTAGACTTTCTAATGAATGTACCTACTGGTGTCATACGTTGATCATCTGGTAATAACTCACCATTTTCATCTCTTTCATCGGACATTGTTCGAAATTTATAAATTTCAAATGGTTTACCATCTTGTCCTGGGCGCACTTGTCTAAACAGGACTGGTTTACCTAATTTTTTAGAAATAACAACAGCAGTAGTCAAGGTAATCGGTGCTGAAATAATGAGACCAGTCGCACTTACAGCAATATCAAATAAACGCTTTAACATTACTTACCCTCCTCTTTTTTATTTAATTAAATAGGAAGATTATTTTTATATATTGTTTCTAAATGTTTCCAAATAATTTCATTTCTAAATTTTTCTTCCACCCTGCGTCTTCCATTTTTACCCATTTCTTTTTTCACACTAGGATGTTTAATTAAATATTCAACTTTATCGGCTAATGCTACACTTTCGCCTACATTTACTAAAAAACCTGTGTGATTATCTTCAATTGTATCAATTGCTCCTGTAGCGCGTGTCGTAATTACTGGAACTTCTACCGCTTGCGCTTCTAAACTTACATTTGCAAAACCTTCTCTATATGTTGGAGATACTAGTACATCCATATGATTAAAATAATGTACTGGGGCTGAAACTTGTCCAACTAAGACAATATTTTCATTGTTTAGTAAATACTGATAATCTTCATTACTAATGGAATCATCTTTTTCAGGATTACCTAAAATTAGTAATTTAACTTTAAGATTCCGATGTTGTAATATTTTAAACATTTCTACTACTTCTTTAATTCCCTTATCTTTAACAATTCTGCCTACAAATCCAATAACAAAATGTCCTGAAATTGCTTCTTTTACATCAAAAGGAATAGAATTAAATTGTTTACTGAACTTTTCTATATCTATACCATTTGAACTACCGTAACCCAAAACTTTTATTTTATTAGATTTAGCTAGTTTAAGTTCTACAATTTTCGATTTAAGACTTTCAGATACAGCTATAATGTCTGTAGCACAAAACATTGCTAATTTTTCCATTGCATATAGAATTTTGTATTTGAGACCAGTAACGGTCTCTAATCTGAGACCTCTCACTGTATAAATACGTACCGGCCTTCTTGTAATCAAGGCTGCTAATGTACCTATTAATCCAGCTTTAGGAGTTCCAGAGTTAACAATGTGAGGTTTTTCTTTTTTAAATAATCTAATCATATTCATTAATGATTTTAAATCATTCTTTAAAGAAATCTCTCTTTCCATGTTAACTACATGTGTAATATCAGAAGAATATGTGTTTTGTTCTGGTCCCTCTGAGGATACAACATGCACGTCGAGTCCCTTATCTCTTAAATATTCAATTTGCCCTTTCATTAATGGAATACTCTTTGAAACAGTTACTAATTGAAAGATTTTTTTATTTGACAATGTCATTCACCCTTATTTATAGAGCACATTTAGTTTATAGTCTCCATAATCCTTTGTTTCCGATTTCATCATCTTCAATAATACCTTTAATATCAAGTACTACACCATTATCTTTCACCAAATCTAGATAGTCTTTTTTATTTTCTACATAATCTTTATGTGCTACTGCAAATATAATTGCATCACCCTTAGACAAATCTTGTTTATCTTCTAAGTCGATATCATAGAATTTTTTAGCTTCTTCTTTATCTGCTTCTACGTCATTTACGTGTACATCTAAACCATACTCTTTTAGTTCTTCAATGATATGAATTACTTTTGTATTTCTTAAATCTGGACAATTTTCTTTAAATGTTAAACCTAATACATTTACTGTTGCCCCTTGAACTTCTAAACCTTGTTTTAGTAAGCCTTTAATGACATTAGAGGCAATAAATTTAGACATATTATCATTAATACGACGTCCTGCTAAAATCACTTCTGGATGATGACCAACTTCTTGAGCTTTATGAGTTAAATAATATGGATCTACTCCGATACAGTGTCCACCAACTAAGCCTGGCTTGAAGTTTAAGAAGTTCCATTTTGTACCTGAAGCACGTAAAACTTCATTCGTGTCGATATCTAATTTATCAAAAATTAATGCCAATTCATTCATTAAAGCGATATTTACATCACGTTGTGTATTTTCAATCACTTTAGCTGCTTCGGCTACTTTAATTGATGAAGCTTTATGAACTCCAGCAGTTACAACTGAACCATATACATCAGCAACGATGTCTAACACTTCTGGTGTTTGACCTGAAACAACTTTAGTGATTGTTTCAAATGTATGTACTTTATCGCCTGGATTAATTCTTTCTGGTGAATAACCAACAAAGAAATCCTTACCACAAATTAAGCCAGACTCTCTTTCTAATACTGGAACACAATCTTCTTCTGTTGCACCTGGATATACAGTTGATTCATATACAACGATGGTATCAGGCGTTAACACTTTACCAACCGTTTCACTCGCTTTAAGTAGTGGTATTAAGTCTGGCTTATTATTTTTATCAATCGGTGTTGGAACTGCCACGATGATAAAATCAGCTTTTTTCAAATCTTCTGAATTAGAAGTAAAATAAATATTTGTTGCTTTTAAGTCTTCAGATGTCACTTCATTTGTTCTATCATGATTTTCTTTTAATTCTTTAATTCTATTTTCATTAATATCAAAACCAATGACTTCATGTTTTTTACCAAAAGTGACTGCTACTGGTAAACCTACATATCCTAAACCTACAACTGCTATTTTTCTATCCATTGTAAATTGCTCCTTTATTTTAAATTATTAATCATAAATCGTTTTTTGCCACCATTAGTTTTTGGGATTTCATCAATAAATCCAACAGTAATACTTGTTGCTTTTCCAAATCTATCAATTAATTCTTTTTTTAATTTGTTTTTAATATTAGTTTTATTTACCTCTTTATTAACTACTAAATATGCATTAATTTCATTTAATGTGTTTTGTATATACTGAGCTTCAATAATATCTTGTCCTCCAACAGTTCTAGTAATTGAAGATAAATTTACATGTGTAATTATATTTCCATCATTTGTTCTAAAAAAATCATTATTTCGGCCAATTATTCTTCTAATTTTAATATCTTTCTGTGTGTAATTTTCAGGTAATTCTTCATAAAGCTCTACTGAATCTCCGATTTTATATCTAAAAAGTGGTGTCGTTGTAGTATAAAAGCCAGTAACAATTAACTCATAAATTTTACCTTCAACTTTTTCTAATTCGAAGTATCCAGTTGCTAAATCTAATTCTAAATCACCATTACTATTTTCTGTTATAAACGGTGCTCCTTCAGAAGATGCATACTGATTTCTAACTGGACAAGCAAATGCTTTTTCTATATCCCTCTTCATTTCATCTGTTAAAGCTTCAGCTGTTGGAAAAATAGCTATAGGTTTAAAGTCTAATTTTATTTCATTATCTAAAATGTACTTTGCTATTCTATGTAAAGCCGTTGTGTAACCATCTAAAGTTTCCGGTTTAAAATTATTAAGCTTTTGTATATAATATTGTAAATTCTCTTCTTTTAAATGATAAGCAGATAGAAGTAATTGATTTAATGGTTCATTATACCTCCAAAAAACTTTTTTCTTTTGATTTTTAGGTATGATTTTTCTTCCTCCAACACTAACTCTTCTCATGCCTCTAAACACACCATGTCTTTCTTTGAAATAATCTAAATATGCTATTTTTTTAGACATATCATAAGAACTTGTGTAAAATCTTAAACTTTTTCCTGTAGTTCCCCCCGTGCCAAGTTTGATTAATTTTTTTGGATCGCCTATAACTATTTCTTTAACATGTTTCCGAAGTTCCTCTTTAGTTAATAATGGATACTGTTTAAGATTATTTAAATCAATCTCATCTGAAAAACTTTTTAATTTCAAATTATAATATCCACTATTTTTTTTTATCAATTTATAAAATGATTTCATTCTTTCTTCTTGTAATGTCAAACTATCTTGACAATCACGTAATTTTTCTAGTTCGTCATAGTAATAGGAAGTATAACGTTGTTTTTCAAATAGTTTACCTTGAACAGATACCATTATATTTTGAAAAGCAATGGGTGCATGATCATATATAAACTGAAGCATATATTCTCTCCTTAATTTATTCATTAATAATAACATTTTTGTAGTAAGTAAGTGCTTCTTCACGTTGAGTTTGTAATTGTTCTTTATTGTATATTGAAATCTTATCTTGATTTTGTATAACATTATTTCTTCTAAGATTTTTATCTTTAAAAAGAGCTTCGATTAGTTCACTTAATTTTTTATAATCTTTAGCATCAAACAGATATTCATTAACTACACTATCAGAATTACCTCCCGCATTTGATGCCAAAGTTGGTACTCCATTACCAATAGCTTCAACTATAGCTCTACAATGTCCTTCAGTTAAACTAGGTTGAATATATATATCTAGATGATTAAACCACTTATTTAATTTTTCCTTACCATATATTTTACCTTTGAAGATAACATCATTTTCTAAATTAAATTTTTTAGCCATATTAGCAAATTTTGGGCTAGGACCTTCACCAACAAATTCAAGTTGAATGGGTACTCCTTTATTTTTCGATAAACTAGCAGCTTTAATTGCAGTTTCATGACCCTTATAATCAACAAAAGTAGACCCTATTAATCCAACATTTACTTTTTTATTTATAGATAAATCCTTTGATGAAATTGCAATATCTTGCACGTTAGATATGCCTGGAAATTCTTTCCCATTACAAGGATATTTATTACTTAAATAGCTTTGAGTTACATATATAGCAACTGTTGCATTTTTTACAGCCTGTTTTTGCAGTAATTCAATTGGATATGCTAATAATTTGCCGAAAATGGAACCATGATACCAAAAGGCATCATATGCTGAACCTACTACTTCAACCATATATTTTTTATTCAATTGCTTACAAATTTTAGCAGCTATAAAACCAAGTACACTTGGTACTCTTATTAACACACCATCACTTTCTTTAATTGCTAAGGTGATTTTTTCAATAATATCTTTATGATTATTTAGTAAAGATTTCGGAGATTTATATGATGTAATAGGTCTAAACTCAACTTTTTTTCCACTAGATTGCTTTTTTTCTATAATATCTTTACTACTTTTAAATCTTGAACTTATTATCATTTCATCAAAAATAGATAAGTATCTTTCCCAAATACTATAGGGGAATCCCATAGAATAGTAATCGCCTTTATAAAACTCAGCTGGAAAGTCATGAACAAATAATAATTTCAATGTGAAGCCCCCTTTTTATTTCAATTTATAGTAATCTAAATACCAATCTATAAATTTATTTACGCCATCTTGTATAGATGTTTGTGGTTTGAAATCAATATTTTTGAATAAATCATCTACGTTCGCATATGTTTCTGGTACATCACCAGGTTGTAAATCCATATAATTTTTCTTCGCTGTTTTACCAAGTTTATTCTCAATTGCTTCTACGAATTCCATTAGACGAACTGGACTGTTATTTCCAATGTTATAAATTTTGTATGGTGCGTATGAAGAACTTGGATCTGGATTAGCACCAGACCATTCAGGATTTGGTTGCGCTGGTTTTTGAATTAAACGACTAATTGCTTCTACGATATCATCAACATACGTAAAATCACGCATCATGTTCCCGTGATTATATACATCAATTGTTTCGTCATTTACTACTGCTTTAGTGAATTTAAATAATGCCATGTCAGGTCTGCCCCACGGGCCATAAACTGTGAAGAAGCGTAACCCTGTTGTTGGCAAGTTATAAAGGTGGCTATAAGTATGCGCCATAAGTTCGTTTGATTTTTTAGTGGCAGCATATAAGCTTAACGGATGATCAATATTATCTGAAGTTTTAAATGGCTTATTTGTATTTGCCCCATAGACTGAACTTGAAGAAGCATAAATTAAATGTTTTACTTCATGGTGACGGCAACCTTCTAAGATGTTCATAAATCCAACAATATTTGAATCAATGTATGCTCTTGGATTTTCCAAACTATATCTTACGCCCGCTTGGGCAGCCAAATTGACTACAACCTCTGGTTTTTCATCTTCAAAAATTTGATTCACTTTTTCATAATCTTCTAAGTCTGTTTTATAAAAAGTAAAGTGATCTTTACCAATTGATTTCAATCTGTCTTCTTTTAATTCTACAGAGTAATAGTCATTAATGTTGTCGATTCCTATTACCTCATAACCTTGATTAATTAATTTCTTTGCTAATGTTGATCCAATAAAACCTGCAGCACCTGTTATTAAAACTTTCATTATTAAACACTCCTATTATTATTTTGAAATTTTTAAAATTTTACATTTATATATGTATAAATGATCTTATACAATACTATTTATCACTAAATGTATTTTTTAATCTGTTTCCAAATTTAAAGTTGCTCTTTTTATTAAAATTTTAATGATTATATATTTAATAATTGCCTGTGTACAATTAATTAAAACAACTGATAAACTTGCTCCGATAATTCCAAATAAATGAACTAAAATAAATGATGCAATTATAGAAACTACCATAGTTGGTATCGAGACTACTAACTGCATTCTATAAGCTTTAAATGCCATTAATGTTGTATCAAACATCCAACTTTGGAAGTTAAAAATAATTGAAATAACAATAATTAGTAACACATTACTAAACTGCCTATAAAACTCTCCATATAAAAGACCTATAATAAAATCTTTTAAGAAATATACAGGTATTATGACAATAACTCCCAGAACAATTGAATATAAGAATACATCTCTGTTGATATATTTTGTTAATTTTTTATATTCTTTATTTTGTATAAAATTTTTAATTTTTATTATTATATTCTGAGAAATTGCATTCATAAATAAATCAACTATATTCAATAAATAACTAATAGAAGCAAAGACCCCTACCATTTTTACACTTAATATTCCTTCAATTACATAACGTGGAATCATTATATTATAAGAATTAATCATTTGGACAAAACCTAATGGCAAGCCTGTTAGAAATATATTAAATATAAGTCTTTTGTTATAATTATCTATTTCATGCTCTTTATATTTTATTGCTCTTTTCTCAAAGAATTGTAACCATAAGAATTGTATTAAAATTTGTTCAAACAAACCATAAATTACATTTTTAGTAAAATAAGTCACAACAATGAAAGGTATAATAATTACTATTGACTTCCCGATTTGCATTAAACTAATTAATTTAAAGTTTTGCTTCTTATGTAGAATGGCATAGTACAACTCAGATTGAAGATCTAATATTTTAGTGAAAGCTACTAAAATAATATAACTTAAATATTGTGGAAACAATATTGCTCCTACAACTAAAATAATTAGTATACTAAATACATTTAAAACATTTCTTAAAATCCTAACATTATTAAAAGTAAGATTATCTTCGACTACATATCTTAGTCGTAACCTCATATTGGTAAATAAAATGATAGGCGCTGTAAGAGCCATGGCAAAAGTATAATTTCCTACCTGTTCTGGAGTAGTTAATTTTACTATTAAAATTAAAATTAGCCATTTAATCATTGAAAAAGTGACATTACCGACAAATGTATATCCAATATTTTTCAATTTGCTCATTTACTTACCACCTTATTATTTAGATAATAAACAATTAAAAATAGTGGTAAGAAGAAAGTTAAATCATTTAAAAAAATATTACCGTTTTGGGCCATTACAAATCCCAGTCTACCACTAAATAAAGTAAGCACATATATTAATTCTAGTCTTTTGACTTTTATAATCTCTTTAACAATAAATATTGCTAGAAAAATAAATGCTACTCCTAAAACAGGTGCAAAAATATGCCCTAGGTATAGATTACTTTGACCTATCATTGGAATAATTTGGGCAACATGATCATTCAAATAAATACGATTATTAAATAAATTAACACTTGGAACTATACTAATATGTTTAAGTATCAAGTTAGGACCAAAAGCAGATCTAAAAATATCTATCAATAAAATCCATGGACTATTATTAGGACTTTGTAAGTCTAAACTCAAAGCGACATTATATATTCCACCTAAGTATACTTGAATATTATCAGTAAAATCTATTAACTTATTAGCACCTTTAGTAATACTTGTAGAATTTCTATAACTAGAAAGGTTAGAAACTACAATAGGTAATACAGTCATTAATATCATACTTAAACCTATACCTAGTTTTCTATATAAGTAAATTAAAACAACTAAGTTTACAATAAAATTAAATACAAAGTCAGCTCGATTTGTTCCAAAGAATACTAATGAATTAACAATTGTTATTATTGAAACAAATATAAATGAGAGAATGGGACTTTTAGTATGGATGTTCAACATGCACCAACGCACTATAATAAGATAAATCAAAATACGACTTGTATTTAAAAATATTGTTATAATTGCTGTTAAAGTATCAACACTTTCTAATCCAACATAATTTTTATTCACTGATAAAAATGAAAAGAACGAAATAGAATTAGGTCTAATAGCAACTAACATAAACGTAAAAATAATAAATATTATATATACAATATTATTTTTACTATATTTGACCTCATTGTTGTTATCGGTTTTTTTCATAGATTTTTCTTTATTTTTAAAGAAAAATCTATGAAAAATAAGTATTGCAATATTATATATAATTAATTCATATATCATCATATATATTGCTTGTTTATAAAAGATAGGCTCGGGAGGATAAATGGCACGTCCATAAAACCACTTAGATAGTACAATTAGAAAACTTAATATTACATATCTAAAAAAACTTACTGTTATATAAATTCCTAAAAACATGCTAATTCCATAATCTTTCATCACTTTTCTTATAAACAATAAATAGAAAATTAAATATGCCAAAGGTAATAAATAAATATTTTCATAACCAGCGTCTACTTGAAGACGTTGGTTATATAAATAAATTGAAGTAGTAAGTGAAATAATAATAATTAAACTATTAATAATAAAATTTAATATCTTTGATTTATACATACATCTCACCTACCATTTTTTTTGCTTAACGTATTTTTTTTTAAAATCATTACCTCACCTTTTTTAATTGTTAGTAACTTTTTTGTTAGCTATATCAATAATTTTTTGTTGAGAGAAATGGTGATTTAAATCTTCAACTATCTCATCTACTTGATCTTTACTATGTTGTTTTACACGTCCACGGTAAATTTTTTCGTAGACTTGTTCTGGATGTATCTCATCTTTATTCAACAATTCTTCATATAATTTTTCTCCTGGTCTAATTCCCGAAAATTCAATTTTTATTTCGTCTTCAGACTTACCACTTAATCTAATTAAATTGCGAGCTAAGTCAACGATTTTCACAGGCTCTCCCATATCAAGTACAAATACTTCTCCGCCTTGTGCTAAGGCACCTGCTTGTAATACAAGTCTTGAGGCTTCAGGAATAGTCATGAAATAACGTGTCATATCAGGATGCGTAACAGTTACTGGTCCACCTGCCGCAATTTGCTTTTTAAATAATGGAATCACGGATCCCCTTGAACCCAATACATTTCCAAATCGAACTGCTACAAAATCTGTCTTACTATTCTCATCATTTAAACTTTGAACTACCATTTCTGCTACACGCTTAGATGCGCCCATAACATTTGGAGGATTTACTGCCTTGTCAGTTGAAATCATGACAAACTTTCTAACTCCAGCTTTTTTAGCGGCAGTTGCTACATTTCTAGTCCCAAGCACATTATTTTTAA
>ERZ1029884.197-NODE-197-length-12948-cov-11.336772_pt1 | contig 12948 bp, 10 predicted proteins | sample MGYA00519233_ERZ1029884 | MGnify/ENA primary metagenome ERZ1029884 (study PRJEB33666, sample SAMEA4610931) | skin metagenome | biome: Human-associated habitat; feature: Malodor aspect; material: skin | place: Philippines | collected 2015-08 ...
CAACCGACTCGTCGCCGGCGCCGAAATCATCACACTCGAAGGCACCAACATGCGAGTAACCTACTAACCTCACCGAAATTTCAAAACGCCCGGGCCTTACCCGAAAACCCCCACATCTTTACTAAGTAAATAGTCTAAACAGAAATGGCAGAAATCGCACGTGTTAATGGCTGAAACCGCATGTGTTCGGATCAAAGGTGACTGCTAGGTGTGCTTTCGCGACCCGCATTCGCCGTAGCAGCGTCCCACCAACGAATACACCCACGGTGAAATCCGGTGACGGTGCTTCAAAAAGGGCACCGACTTTGTCAAGGTGACCCCGTGCAAATCGCATGGGTGCAAAATGAGCTCAACGGCACGCCACGACAAGTCTTTGGTGGGGCAACACCACGTGAGATAATCGATCAACTATTCAAACGTGACGAGTAAACAGCTTGATTCCGCCCCCGCCCTGTCGCGCTGTCTGACTCAAACTTGAATTTGTTGCACAACCAGACTTCAATTCCACCGTATTGGCTAACTGGTCACCAGACTCTACGGACGAGCATTCTCGACAAAACAGGCGCTACGTAGCCCGTTCTGACCCTAGAAAACTTGGTGGCTATACCACCAGAAAAGGCTACGAAATGTGCCTGCCTGCGATCACGACATATTTGACGGAGCGTGCCTATCGGCCGCCACCCAGGCGAGCCGATCCGAACAAAGTCTTAAGAACTTCTACAAATGAGATCCCCGACTCTTCCCACATCTTGGGAAATGCATCCCTAAGTCCTGACATGGTGTTCACCTCGTTGAGGACCGGCCCGTCTTCGGTGATAAAAAAGTCTACTCGGGCAATCCCGGTGCAGCCTAGTGCTCTAAAGGTAGTGAGTGCGAATCTTTCCAGGGTTTCGATCATCTCGCTCTGTAAAGGCGCAGGAACCTGTACCTCGTGATCAACGTTGTATTTGGCTTCGTAATCGTAGAAATCGCTTTGAGCATGGACGGAAGGGACGATCATGCCTGGCGCAGATACGCGTAAGCTGCCATCTGGGTTCTCTAATACGCCGACCATGACCTCAGGGCCATGAACCTCCGTCTCGATCAAAATTTTCGAATCGTAGTGACTGGCCCTTTCTATTGCCTCTCCTAGGCTCTCCCAAGTCGAAACCTTGTAAACGCCTATGGAAGAGCCCCCTCTTGCGGCCTTAACGAATACCGGTAATCCAAGGGTTTCAATGTTAGGCACCTCTGAGGCGGCCCCCGCTTCTACAACCCAGTAATCGGCTACAGGGACCCCCTCTATCGAAGCCAGCTTCTTCGTCACAACCTTGTCCATCGCGCAAGCGGATCCAAGTAAGCCGGATCCAGCGTAAGGCGCCTGGGCAGTCTCCAAGTATCCTTGAACAGTTCCGTCCTCGCCGTAAAGACCATGCAGCATAGGAAATATTACATCTGCTTCGAACATTGACTTCCCAGAGGCAACTTCGATAAAGTTACCGCCACCTCCTGGGTAGAGAGTGAGTCTTGGTCCGGATGGATCTGCTCCGGATAGAATCTCGTCAGGTCTAGCTTCGGTCCATTCGCCAGTGGGGGTGATGTAAACGGAGAATATCTCATAGTTTTCATCCTGCAATATTGAAACCAAATTGCGAGCCGAAACGCAAGACACACTATGCTCCGACGATTGACCGCCAAATAAAATCGCTAGGTTCACGCCGCTACCTTAGCATAGGGCCTAGGCGGTACCTATTTGGTCAGTCTACTCGCGTACCGGCGATGACGGGTTCCGTCTTGTGGACGAAATTCTTCCGAGTGAGGTTTTGGCGAGCTCGCCGTCGATCTTTTGGGACACCGTTCCCTTGTTGAACCAGTTTTTGAAGGGGTTCGGCATTGAAACGCTGCGAGGTGCGGCGGTGGCGGACTTGACGGGCGGACGATGGGGATAATTTTTATGAATGTATTGCTGAAGTCAGATCTTACGGCCGGGCTCAGGGGTGAGGGGTCTCGAGACCTGGTGTCAATTAGGGGTAGTCTATGATTTTCCTGCGGGTAACTCGCTTAGTGGCGGGGTAGACGCAGGTGCATGGCTGGGGGTGCTTTGACTAATGTTTTGGTTGGTATGGGTTGAACGTGCCGAGGCTACCGTGCGCCCCCGATTTTGGATCCCCAGAGGCGATCCTCAGCCTCAGTCCACATCCTGCCTAACCGCCTAGATTCGAATTCGGCCATTGTTTGTTGCGTCCCATAGTAGAATGATCCAGGAGTTAAAGTAACTTCCCCTAGCATGATGCCACGATACGAGTCGTAGAGATCAATTCGGGCAAATGCCGTGGGAATGGCAACTGATACTCGTCTCGCTACATTTGCGAGAGCCTCAATGTTTTTAGGAGGGGGAAGTTCCGCGAAATTTAATGTATTCGCTTTCGGGTGTTTCCCAAATCGTCCGCTGTTGGTTGGTATTACGGTGAAATCGGGGTTGAACATCCCGTATGTTGTGATGCCTGACTCTCGATCTTTTCTCTCCATAGAGTAGAAGGCGCACTCGCCCTGAAACATGAAAGCCCTGAAATCCCACGGCATTGTCTTCCCGTGAGCGTCCCACAGAAACTCTTCAAGGATAAACTGTCCTTTTCCTTGAGGAACTTTAAATTCGCGTTCTACTGCGTCGATTTCATGGTGGACTTCACTTCTTTCGATTCGACTTGAATCGAAAATGCGAGATATTTCTCCACTTTCATTTCGGTTAAGAAGTTGTACACCTTTTGATGTGTGGCCGAAGTCAGGCTTCAAGACGAAGTCGCCTACTGGGAGGTTGAAATCTTTGAATTCGGTGGAGGTGCCAGTGAAGAATCTTTTAGGGGTGCGAACTCCGATGTTGCCAGCGAATTCCGGGAGATGTCTTTTGGTGACGCCGAGCCACCACGGCACTGGGAACGCCTCCCTGCGCTCTATGCGTGCTTTCATTCGCTCGTGGTACGTTTGCATTTCTTCCCTCCGGTCCGTAAGCCAATTGGCTGAAATAGTGTATTATAAGTTTTTGTCACATCTGTTTCAGCAACCGTCGACAATACTTCTGGCGTGTGCTCCGTCTATTTAATACTACTGGGGTGTGCTCCGTCTATTTCGGACTTTAACTTTCGCACGATCCTCGGGGTTCGTACTCCATGGCCAATCGTTCCCTCGTGTTCCAACAGCCTTTCGGCCGCATTTAATGTTCTCGGGGCGATGTAGATGACGGCGACTAGTGGTGCTTCGATGCGTTGGAGCAGTCTTCAATAGCAGCGGGTGGTTTCGAGTATGTACCAGTGCTAGGTGATGACTTGATCGACCGGCTCTGCGTTGATCAAACGGTTGGGGCGCGACAGTGTGCCGAATCGAAACTATAGACTCCCTAGGTCTAGTTTCATTGAATCCGCTGAACTGCCCTTTCAGCAGCGTGCCAGAGAGAGCAGAACCTATTCGTGGATCCTCGGGCCGTAGCCCCGTTGGTGTCCGGGTGGGCTGTAAGCTTTCCGTCTATGGCGAATTCTACTGACCATCCTGTGCAGGCCGGGCGCGCTTCGGTGAAGACTGTTGTGGTGCCGGCTGCGGGTATGGGGACGCGTTTTTTGCCGGCGACGAAGACGGTGCCGAAGGAGCTTCTGCCGGTGGTGGATACCCCGGGCATTGAGCTGATTGCTGAAGAAGCTGCAGCGTGCGGTGCGCAGCGCCTGGCTGTGGTGGTCGCGCCGAATAAGGAAGAGATCATGCGGCACTTCGGCGAGTTCTCCGAGCTGCGGGAGTTGATGGTTGCCCGCGGCAAAGACGCGCAGGCGGAGAAGGTGGCCCGGGCAAACGGGCTGATCGATGCGGTGGCGGTCACGCAGGACAAGCCGCTGGGGCTGGGCCACGCTGTCGGGTGCGCTGAGGAAGCACTTGACGATGATGAGGATGTGGTCGCAGTCATGTTGCCGGACGATTTGGTGCTGCCGGCGGGTGTGATGGAGAAGATGGTCGCTGTGCGCGAGGCGCTCGGTGGGTCGGTGCTCTGTGCGTTCAACGTTACCCGCGACGAGGTGTTTAACTACGGCGTGTTCGACGTGGAGGACGCGGACGCTGACATTGACGGCGTTGAGGTGAAGCGGGTGCGTGGCATGGTGGAAAAGCCCGCCGTGGAAGATGCCCCTTCGACGCTGGTGGCAACCGGCCGGTACCTGCTGGATCGCGGTATTTTCGACGCGCTGCGCCGCATCGAGCCGGGCAAGGGCGGCGAATTGCAGCTCACGGACGCGATTGAGCTGATGATTTCTGAGGGCCACCCGGTGCACGTGGTGGTGCACGAGGGCAAGCGCCACGACCTGGGCAACCCGGGCGGGTACATCCCCGCAAACGTGGACTTCGGGCTGCGGGACGAAAAATACGGCCCGGCGCTCTACACCGCGGTGAAGAAGATCATCGCCGACTTCGAGGCGGAGCACCCGGAAGTTGTGGACAAGGGTTCCAACCAGGCCCAGAACTAGGCCCAGAACTAGGCAGAAACCAACGCGTAACACCGAAAGAAAGGGGCACAGGCAATGCGCAGCGTAGAGGACCAGCTCGCGGCTGTCGTCGACGCGGCGGCCGCGCCCGAGCCGATCCGGGTCGCGCTGACGGATGCCCTGGGTCTGATGTGCGCCGAGGAAGTCACCTCGACGACCCAGGTGCCGGGTTTCCCGCAGGCGGCGGTGGACGGCTTCGCGGTCCGTGCTGTGGACGTGGGCGGCTCGGCCGGTCTGCGCCGCCCGGAACGCCGTGACTCCGCGGAGGAAGGTGCAGAAGGCGCAGACGCCCCCGCCGATCCGCCTGTGGCGCGTGAGCGGGCCCTGCCCGTTGTCGGCGAGGTACCCGCCGGATCGCAGAAGCCGCTGCGCCTGCAGCCCCGTCAGGCGGTTCGCGTGGCCACCGGTGCGCCGTTGCCCACGCTGGCCGACGCGGTGCTTCCGCTTGAGTGGACCGACCGCGGCCGCAAGCGCGTTACCCCGCAGCGCCCGGTTCGCACTGGCGACTTCGTGCGCAAACCCGGCGACGACATCCAGCCCGGCGACATCGCCGTGCGCCAAGGCTCGGTGCTGGGGCCTGCGCAGATCGGGCTTGCCGCCGCCGCGGGGCGCGACAAACTGCTGGTCTATCCGCGCCCGCGCGTGACGGTGATGAGCTACGGGCTCGAGCTGGTGGACTTAGACCGCACACCCGGGCTGGGGCAGGTCTTCGACATCGCCTCCTACGTTGTCGCGGCTGCGGCCAGAGAGGCAGGCGCCGACGTGCACCGCGCGGGCATCGTGAACGCCGAGCCGCGTCGTATGCGCGAAACCGTTGCCGGCCACATCGCTAAAAGTGAGTTCGTGGTCATCACCGGCGCCGTCGGTGGCTCGGGGGCGGCGCCCATGCAGGAGATTCTGCGGGAGCTGGGCGAGGTGGATACCACCCGCGTGGCCATGCACCCGGGTTCGGTCCAGGGATTCGGGCTGCTGGGCGACGAGCGCACGCCGACGTTCCTGCTGCCGTCGAACCCCGTGAGCGCGCTCGTCATCGCGGAGACGTTCATCCGCCCGGCCATCCGCCGCTCCCTGGGCAAGACAGCGGTGACCCGCCGCACGGTGAAAGCCCGCTCCCTGCGCGAGCTGGATTCCATCCCCGGTCGCCGCGGCTTCATCCGCGCGCGGCTCATGCGCGACGCGGACAGCGGGGAGTACCTGGTCGAGCCCCTGTCCGCCCTCGAGGCCGGGCCCACCCATCTCTTGGCGGGGTTTGCGGAGGCCAACGCCATGGTCCACCTCCCCGAGGACGCCATCCACGTTCGCCCTGGCGACATCGTGGATGTGGAGTTTCTCCACCAGCGCAGCTAGGCCCCCACCAGTGTTCGAGTTGTTCCGCCAACCCACCCCAGGTTGGCCTGAGTCCACGCCTTACGCCACGCTTCTCGACGGCGGTTCCGTGCGCCTCCGGCCTCTGACATCCCGCGACGGGGTGGAGTGGTCGGGAACGCGGATCGTCGATAAGCAGTGGCTGCAGCCGGTCGAACCCACGGTGGACGGCACCTGGGAGGACGCGCACTCGCGGGCCGCGTGGCGCAACACCTGGCTGAACCTGAAACGGTTGGCCAATCAGGGTACCGCGGTGCCGCTGGTCATCGAGGTCGACGGCGCCTTCGCGGGGCAGGTCACCCTGGGCAATATCCAGCACGGGATCGTCTCGGAATGCTGGATCGGCTACTGGGTGCACTCGCCGTTCATGGGCCGCGGGGTGGCCACGCTCGCGTGCGCGCTCGGCGTGGACCACGCCTTCGCATGCGTCGGGTTGCACCGCCTGACCGCTACCTACCTGCCCGACAATCCGGCGTCGGGCAAGGTGCTCGAGCACAACGGCTTCCGCGAGGAAGGCTACTTGCACCGCAACCTGCACATCGACGGGCAGTGGCGCGACCACCACCTCGTCGCGCTGAACGCCGACGACTTCGCCTCCAGCGCGGTGCAGCGACTGCGTCAAGCCGGCCGCGCGGGCTAACCGGCGAAAAAGCCCCGCCCCTCACGGCGCGCCACCCCGGGGCTGCGGGCGCCGCCCGATACCGTGGACACCTGACTTAGGGTGCAACGTACGCGGAAAGGTGGCAGTGCCGATGGGCAGCCCGAGCTTAATTATCATTTCGATCCTCGTCATCTGGATCATCGTCCTTGCTCCGTTGATGATCGGCAACAACAAGCCGATCCGCCGCTCCGGCGAAGGCTACGAGGAGACGCGGGTGCTGCACGAGGGCGGCACCGCGCCGATGACGGAGCGCCGCCGCCCCAAGCTCACCGCGGCCGACATCCACCGCCACAGCGAGGAGGACGACTACGAGGTGGTGGAGGCCACCGACGCGGAGGAGGACGTGCTTATCGACGACGCTCCGGCCCTGCGCTCCATCTTCCGCCGCCCCGCGGGCGACGACGCTGCCCAGCCAGCGCACGTGGAAGGCGAAGTGGTCGAGCATGACGCGGACGACGAACGCGAAGCTGAGGCTGAACACGCCCCCGCGACCGCCGGCGGCTCCACGAAGGTCGCCGCAAGCGAGACCGGAGGCTCCACCTCCGTCAAGGTCCTCGCTGCGGAGGGCGCGCAGGACCACGCCGCGGAGGACGGCGGTGCGGACGAGCAGGCCGAGAGCGCTGAAACGGACGCCGACCGTTACGAGCTGGACGAGTCGTTCACCGCACCCGAAGATTACGGCTACGCAGATGCCCAGACCGCTGAGCCAGAGCAGGAAGAGGTCAACGGCGACGACAACGCACCGGACGAGCAGGAAGCCGCAGACGATACCGTCGAACAGGTCGACTCCGGCGACGTTTCCGAGGAGGACATCGCCTTCGCTGCCTCGCGACGCGGCCGGGGCGGTTACGACCCGGAGCGCGAGCGCAACACTGCAGCCACCCGTTTCCAGCGCCGTCAGCGCACCTTGCTCGGGCTCACCATCGCCTGCGTGATCACCTTCGTCATCGCGTTCGTGGCGGGCGGCTGGACGTGGGTCCTGCCCGCGGTGGCCGTCGGCCTCACGGCGTGGTTCATGATCGCGCTGCGCAAGGTCGTGCTCAAGGAACGCGCGTTGAAAGAGCGCCGGCTGCGCCAACTGCGCCGCGCACGCATGGGAGTAGCCACTGCCGAAGCGCACCCGCGCGACAGGCACCAGCGCGCAGGGTCCGTTGTGCTGAATCTCGACGACGAAAGCCCCGATTTTGACACCCTGCCGTCCGCCCGTTTCGCCTCGACGCACAACGACACCGATGACGGGTACGGCAACTTCCCCAGCTACGGCGCCCGCGCCAGCTAGCGGGATGCGAAATACCCGCTCACCCTGGCGATTTAGCTCGTGGGCGGGTGAGGAGTAACGTACTGAGTCAGCCGAGGGGCTATAGCTCAGTTGGTAGAGCGTCGCGTTCGCAATGCGAAGGTCAGGGGTTCGATTCCCCTTAGCTCCACTGGCCCACGCGGGGTCCGGATTTTACAGTCCGGGCCCCGCGCCGGTGTATGCATGGGCTAAGCTGCCTTGCCGTTGTCAGCATTTGGAAAAGCAGCGAAAGGAGCAGCCCGGTGGCTAACTCGTTGGGGGCGCAAAAGATCCGTCGTGCAGTGTTGATTGTGGCGCTGTTGAACCTGGCCTACTTTTTCGTCGAATTCTTCGGCGCGCTGGCCATCGGGTCGGCGTCCCTGTTCGCGGATTCCGCGGACTTTCTCGAGGACACCGCCATCAACCTATTGGTGTTCTTCGCCGTCGCGTGGCCGGCGGCTCGGCGCCGCACTGCGGGAAGCGTTCTGGCGGCGCTCATCCTTATCCCGGCCATTGCCGCAATTGTCACCGTGGTGGCCAAGATCATGAACCCGGTGGCGCCGTCGCCGCAAGGCCTGACAGGCATCGCTCTTGGCGCGCTGGTGGTGAACGTGATCTGCGCGGTCCTGCTCATGCAGTTGCGAGACGAGGGCTCGTCGCTGGCCACGGGCGCGTGGCTCGCAGCACGCAACGATGCGCTGGCCAACGTGCTGATTATCGCCGCGGGCCTGCTCACGTTCGTGTGGGAGACCGCCTGGTTTGACATCGTCGTCGGCGCGATCATCGCGGTGATCAACCTCTCCGCCGCCAAGGAGGTGTGGGAGGCCTCCCGCGAGGAGCACGACTCCGTCGAAGAAGCATTCGCCGACATGGACGAGGACTAGCCGCTCACGCCCACACACCGGACGCCCCGCGGAGCCACGTGCCGACAAGGTTGGTGTCCACAATCCCGGTGGATTCCATCAGTGCATACATGGTCACCGGCCCCACAAAGGTGAACCCGCGTTTTTTCAGGTCTTTCGCCAGCTGCTCGGATTCCGGGGAACGGGTGGGCACCTCTTCCATTGTGCGCGGGCAGGGTGTCTGAGAGGGCTGGTAGGACCACACAAACTCGCCGAGGTGCGTGCCCTCGTCCCGTAGCGAAAGCGTCGCTTGGGCGTTTTTCACCGCCGCTTCCAGTTTGCGCCGGTTGCGTATCAAGGAAGCGTCGTCAAGCAAATGCTCGACGCTCATCTTCGCGACGACCTCCGGCTCGAAACCGTGAAACGCCTCGCGCAGCGCATCGCGCTTTTGCAAGATGAGCCGCCAGGATAGTCCCACCTGGAACCCCTCGAGGCAGACGCGCTCAAACATGCCGTGCTCGTCGGTGACGGGCATGCCCCACTCGGTGTCGTAATACTCGCGTAGCAGGGGATCGTGGGCGGCCCAGGGCGGGCGGGCGAGGCCGTCATCGCCGACGACGGGCCAGCCGGATTCTGGTGTGGTGTCTGGTTCAGTCATAGGTATTGGACTCAGTTCTACCCTGTGCGGTTCCACGGGTACGCTAATCGGCATGAATAGGCCCGCCGTCCGAGACTTTGCGCTGCTCGTGCTCCGGCTCGTGCTGGGCGCGGTGTTCGTGGCCCACGGCTTCAACCACTGGTTTGACGTCGGGATGGCCGAAACCGGACGCCAATTCGCCGACCTCGGCGTGCCGCAGCCGCAGCTGTCTGCGTACCTCACCGGCACCGTCGAGCTCATCGGGGGAGCGTTTTTGGCGGTGGGGCTTCTTACCACCATCACCGCGTCGCTGCTGGTGCTCCTCGTCCTGGCGGCCGGGTACTTTGTGCACCTAGGCAACGGGTTTTTTATCGAAAACGGTGGGATTGAGTACCCGCTCGTGCTCGCCGCCGCGCTGTTTATCATCACCGTCTTCGGCACCGGCCGCGCCAGCCTGGACGGGGTGCTTACCCGTGATTAGCCACGAGGATGTCCAGGCGGCGCTTTCCGCCCGCATCGACGGTGAGCCTTCTGGCCTGGACGATGCTGTTGTGGACGCACACCTTTCCGGGTGCGCGCAATGCCGGGCGTTTTTGGACCGCTCGCTGGCGCTGGCGCGCGAGCTGGGCGGTGGGGGAGAAGGGACGATGGCGCCGCCGCCGGACCTGTCTGCGGTCATCCTCGCGGGCGTTGACGACGAGTGGCGCAGCTTTGCCCGCCGCCGAGAGCTTGGCATCGCGGTTGGCCGTTTGCTGCTCGGGGCAATGGCCGTGGTGTGGGTGTTATGGGCTGTGCGTTTGATCCTCTCCGGCGGCGAAGAACCGGTTGTGGCCTCGACCGCCTCGGTGCGCTTCGGCGTCGCGCTGGCTCTGGGCTTCACCGCGTGGCGGCCGCAGCAGATCCCCGGCGTGCTGCTGATCGTGGGCACGATGTTCACATTCACCGTGGGCTTCGCGGTGCGCGACGCAGTGCTGGGGATGGGCCAGTTTGCGGCGTCCGGGGTGGTCATCCCGCTGCTGAGCCTGGTGGCGCTGGTGTGGACCTGGGTGGCCGACAGGGGTGGCGCGGTGCGCCGCGCGTGGCAGCTGCTCGGCGCCCGCCCGCACTAACGGGCCGGCGAGCTAACCCTCAGGCGGCTACTTCCAGCTTGGCAGCCACATGATGGAGTGGTACCACGCGTCCGGAATGCGGAAGCCGTAGAAGATGGGGGACCAGTAGATGAAGCTTGCCACCACGAGGGCGGTGTAGATAACGGCGGCGAGTTGGCCCCACCGCATGTCAAAACCCGCCAACCTGCGCAGCCACGGCCACTTCACGGGCTTACCTAGCTTGGACACGTTGCCCACCGCGAGGGCGAGCAGCACCGCAGTGAAGGGCACCAGTGCGGTGGCGTAGAAGAAGTACATCTGGCGGTCAAAGGCCGCCAGCCACGGAAGAAACCCGGCCGCGAAAGCGATCACCGGTACGATGACCCGGAAATCTTTGCGGGTCAGCCAGACCCAGCACGCCCACAGCAGGACGGGCACGGTGAGCCACCAGATGGCGGGGGTGCCAAACAGGTAGATCATCTCGCGGCACGTGCCGTCGCCGGGCATGACGAAGCACTCTAGGTCGGTGGCGGAGTAGTAGAGGATCGGCCGGGCAGCGACCAGCCACGCCCACGGTTTCGAATCCCACGGGTGGGAGTGGCCGGACGAAGACGTCAGGGAGGCGTGGAAGTCCAGCACGGAAAAGTGGTAGTAGAACCAGCCGGCGATGGGTTCGGGCAGGTGGGCAAGCCAGGGCCAGTCGGAGCCGGCGATGGTGCCGTCGGAAAGCGAGTGCCGGTACACGGACGTCTCCGACGCGAACCAGGCGCGCCACGACCACAGGTACAGCAGGGCGGGGACGAGGACGATGGAGGCGAGGGCCGAAGGGACGTCCCTAAGCAAGGTGCCCACGATCGGTTTCTCCACGCCGTAGCGGCGCCGCAGGAACAGGTCCCAGAAGGACGACAGCAGGCCGAAGAACATGATGTAGTACAGCCCCGACCACTTCACCGACAAGCTGAGGCCAAGGAGCACGCCGGTGGCGAAGCGCCACCACCGGAAGCCCACGCGCGGCCCGAAGGGCCCGGAGCCGTCGAGTGCGCCGGTGAGCCAGGCGTCGTGCCAGCGGTGGTGCACCTCGCGCATGTCGCCAGCCAGCGTCCACGCGGCCATGACGACGAACAGCACCTGGAAGATGTCGAGCATGCCGAATTTGGCTGAGACCAGCAGGACACCGTCGAACAGGGCGATAATCCCAGCAACCAGGGCGATGTTCGTGGACTGGCTTACGCGCCGGGCAAGCAGAAAGACGAAGACGATCACGGCGGTACCGAACAGGCCCGTCATGATGCGCCAGCCGTACGGGGTGTAGCCGAAGAGGCTTTCGCCTACTGCCAGAAGTTGCTTGCCCAGCGGCGGGTGCACGACCAGACCGAACCCGGGGTTGGACTCGATACCGCCGAGGACGGGGTTGAACCAGCTGCGCACCATGTCCCACGCCTGCGGCACGTAGTGCTTCTCGTCGAAGACGGGGGTTCCGGAGCTCGTCGGCTGGAACAGGCCAATGAAGCGGGTGAGCAGCGCGAGCACGCCGATGACAGACGCGGCGACCGTGTCGCGGCGTGTCCATGGCACAGTGACCGGCGCTTGCGGTGCCGGGCGGCCAGGCCGCACGGTCCGCGTCGACTCGGGCGACGCCGCGTCAGGGCCGACGGGTGGTCCGGACGGGTTCGGGGTGCTCGCGATAGTGGTCACGACGCAAAATACTAGCGCCTTGCGCGTATGCTCCCGGGGTATGTTCGCCGAGCACGAAGACCAGACGCAGATCCTTCCCACCGGCGTTGTGCTCGCGGCAACCCCGCTGGGCAACGCGGCGGATGCGTCGCCCCGGCTGGCAAACGCGCTCGCCGCCGCGGACGTGATTGCGGCGGAAGACACGCGCCGCACCCGCGCGCTCGCCGCCACATACTCGGCGATCGTCTGCGCGACGAGATCATCGACCGCGAGCACACCGGTCACCCCTGAAGCGGAGTGACCGCCGCTCCAGATGTCGCGCCAGCGCTTGGGGCGGCTTTCGCGGGCACCGATGTCGATGTCCTTGCCGATGTCGATCGCGCCACGCGCGGGCAGGTTATCGGGATCGAGACCGGCGGCCGCGATCGAGGGCCGCAGCATGTTGGTCTGCAAGCCCGTGAACGCGGTCGTGAGCAGGATGTCGTCGGCGGTCGCATCGACCAGCATCTGCTTGTATCTCGCATCAGCCATGCTCTCGCGCGTCGCGATGAACTTGGTGCCCATATAGGCGAGATCGCAGCCGAGCGCTTCCGCGGCGCGCAACGCATGGCCATCGCTGATGCCGCCGGCCAGCACGATCGGTCCGTCGAAGAATGCGCGCACCGCGCGGACGAACACGAAGGGATTGAGCCAGCCGGTCTGCCCGCCGGCGCCGGCAGTGAGCAGCACGAGCCCGTCGGCGCCGGACGCGACCGCGCGCTCGGCGTGACGGATCGAGGCGACATCGGCAAACACCAGCGCGCCGGCCTCGTGCAGGGGCGCGAGCACCGGCGCGGGCGAGCCGACCGAGGTGATCACGAGCTCGGGCTTGTGCCGCAACAGCACGACGAGATCCTGCTGCAGCCG
>ERZ1029884.201-NODE-201-length-12829-cov-13.953030_pt1 | contig 12829 bp, 12 predicted proteins | sample MGYA00519233_ERZ1029884 | MGnify/ENA primary metagenome ERZ1029884 (study PRJEB33666, sample SAMEA4610931) | skin metagenome | biome: Human-associated habitat; feature: Malodor aspect; material: skin | place: Philippines | collected 2015-08 ...
GGTTTTGACTTCTTCCCACTGACCGTGGACGTCGAGGAGCGTATGTACGCAGCCGGAAAGATTCCGGGCTCCTTCTTCCGCCGTGAGGGCCGTCCCTCCACCGAGGCCATCCTGGCCTGCCGCCTGATTGACCGTCCACTGCGCCCGACCTTTGTCAAGGGTCTGCGCAATGAGGTACAGGTCGTTGTTACCGTGCTTTCTATGGCGCCGGAGGAGTACTACGACCCAGAAGCAGCGCTTGAACGCGAGGGCGCTAACTGGGAGACCGCTGTCGAGGAGGCAGAGCTCCTGGCTGCCGACGGCGCCCTGCACGATCAAGAGCTCTTCGAGCAGTGCGTCACTTCCCCGCTCATCTTCGCATCCGCGATGCTCAATTTTGGCGTGCACCAGATTCTGGACACTCTGTGCGCCATCGCCCCAGCGCCGCGTTCGCGCGATTCCGATCCGAAGGCCATCGAGGCAGCCGGCTCTGGTGGCGCGGCGGCAATCGACGAAACGCGTGAGATCACCGATGACTTCTCAGGTGTCATCTTCAAGGTGCAGGCAGGCATGGACCGCAAGCACCGCGATAACCTCGCGTTTATGCGCGTGGTCTCCGGTGAGTTCGAGCGTGGCATGCAGGTCAGCCACGCCCAGTCGGGCCGCAGCTTCTCCACGAAGTACGCGCTGACCGTCTTCGGACGCACCCGCGACACAGTGGACAGCGCCTTCCCTGGCGACATTGTTGGCTTGGTCAACGCTGGTTCTTTGGCGCCTGGCGACACCATCTACGCCGGCAAGAAGGTCCAGTTCCCGCCCATGCCGCAGTTCGCCCCCGAGCACTTCCGCACGCTGCGCGCGAAATCGCTGGGCAAGTACAAACAGTTCCGCAAGGCGCTGGATCAGCTTGATGCCGAAGGCGTCGTACAAGTCCTGCGCAACGACCTGCGCGGCGACGCCGCCCCCGTCATGGCGGCGGTGGGCCCTATGCAGTTCGAGGTCATGCAGGCCCGCATGGAAAACGAGTACAACGTGGAGACCGTCACGGAGCCCATCCCCTATTCCGTGGCGCGGCGCACCGACGCCGAGTCCGCCCCAGAGCTGGGCCGGCAGCGCGGCGTGGAGATTTTCACTCGCACGGACGGCGAGCTCATCGCGCTCTTCGGCGATAAGTGGAAGCTCGCGTTTGTGGAGAAGGAGCACCCGGAGCTGACCATCGAACCGCTGATCGCGGACTAGCGCCCCCTGTCGCGGGTGAGGAACTCGCGCATGGCGGGCCAATCGCGCTCGACCTGCTCCTGCCCAGCTGCGTAGTTGGCCCGCAGCTTCTCCGCGTCGAGCTCGGTGGATTCGACCCCCATCGCTTCGGGGAAGAAAATGTACGCGTTGCCGGCGTCAGCTTCGTCGATAAGCGACTGCTTCGCAGCGTTGTAGATGCCCGGCCGGGCCACCATGGCGTCGGCGACCTTCGGGGTGCTGCGCAGGACGCGGCGCACGGCGCGCTCGCGCTTTTGCGGCCCCTTAACGTAATCACGCGGGCGGGTGAGCACCGCGAGGAAACGGGTGTAGCCGGCGGCGCGAGCAGCGTCGATAAGCAGACCGCCCGACGTGCCGAGCGCGCCGTCGACGTACGGCACGCCGTCGATCTCTCGCATTTTCATCAGGATCGGCAGCGTCGACGACGTTCGGGCGGCCAGAGCCACGTCGTCCAGGGTGCGCAGGTCCTCGCGGTTAAACGCCACCGTCTCCCCCGTGTCGGCGCGCACCGCCTCAACGTGGACCTCCTCGGTGGTCCGCGAAAACGCGTCGAAGTCGAACGGCAGGACGTCCTCGGATTGCTCGTACGCCCATTCGCCGTTGATCAGGCCCTTGCCTCGCACCACAGAGCGCCAGCCGCCGAACTTGGGGTTGCCCACAAACTCCGTGAACGCGTTTTCAGAGCGCCACGTGTCGCGGGAGGCGAAGTTCAGCGCGTGGACCGAGCCAGCGGAAATGCCGCCGACCCAGCCGAACTGGACCTCCTCCGCGATGAGCTTTTCCACCACGGGGGCGGTGTAGGAGTTGCGGGTGCCTCCGCCCTCAAAGATGAGGGCGGTGTCGCGGGCGTCAATCATGCCCACGAGCCTACGCACACGTTCATGGTGGCGAACGGCGTTTGGACGGTGTTCAGTGTTACGGCGTCAGCGCACCACCGGTAACCGCAAGCGTCTCACCGGAAATGTACGACGCGTCCTCGGAAGCGAGGAACACGTACGCGCCGGCAAGCTCAGCCGGCTGTCCAGGTCGCCCGATGTCGGAGCCCTGGGCGAAGTTGTCGACGACCTCCTCCGGCTGTCCCTCGGCGGGTTGGATCACGGTCCAGATCGGCCCTGGTGCGACGGCGTTGACACGGATCCCCTTCGACGGGAGGAGCTCGCCCGACAACCCCTTGGCGAGGTTGTTAAACGCCGCTTTAGTGATGGCGTAGTCAAGCAGTTCCTTCGACGGGTCGTAGGCCTGGATGGAGGTTGTGAAGATGATGGACGAGCCCGGTTCCATGTGCTTGACCGCTTCTTTGGTCACACGGAATGCGGAGTAAATGTTGGTGCGCATGGTGGCGTCGAAGTCGTCGTCGGAGATGTTGAGGATGCCGTCGTTCCACACTTGGCGCGAAGCGTTGTTGACCAAGATGTCGATGCCGCCGAGTCCCTCGACGGCCTGCTGCACCGCGGCGATGCAATTGTCGAGTTCCTTTAAGTCGCCGGGGATCGCGACGGCTTTGCGGCCTGCATCTTCAATGAGCTTCACAATACGGTCGGCGTCCTCCTGCTCTTCCGGGAGGTAGGAAATGGCCACGTCGGCACCTTCGCGCGCGAACGCGATGGCGGTGGCGGCGCCAATACCGGAGTCTCCACCGGTGATCAGCGCGCGACGACCCTCCAGTTTGCCGGAGCCTTGGTAGGTATCCTCACCGAGGTCGGGCGCGGTAGTCATGCTCACATCAAGGCCCGGGTTCTTCTGCCGGGGTTCTTTGGGGAAGTCGGACGGGTATTTCTTTCGCGGATCAATAAGTGTCATGCCCTCCACCCTACTCACGATCTGCGGCACGACTGTCCAAGATTTCGTCGGCGGCGCGGTCTGTCCAGCGCCGCATCTGCAGACGCCACGCAGCACCCGCATTGGACCGCGGTGGTGCCTGGATGTTACGGCGCGAATCCAGGCCGTCTTGGAGTTCTTTGGCGCGCAGCACCTCGGCGTCGATTTTCACGCCTTCGAGCAGCACGATGTTCATCAGCCAAATCAGGGCCAGCACCGCCAGTACGGTGCCGAACGCGCCGTAGGTACTGCGGATGCCAACCAGTTTGAGGTACCACGAAAATCCGACCCACAGCAGGCCGATGACCAGCAGCGCTGAAGCCGAGCCGAGGGTGAGCACGCGGAAGCGCCCCGGTTTCACGTTCGGTGCAAAGTAATACAGCAGCGACACCAACGCGATCGAGGTCACCGCAATAACGGGACCGCGCAGGTAGTCCCACACCGGCAGGAACATCGACGTCATGTAGTCGAGCTCCTCCTCAAGTTGCAGCGGCCGGGCGATCGGCCCGAACACGGCGTTGACAATGGAATCCGTCAGCAGCGCACCCAAAATAATGACCACCGCGCCTACCACCATCACCACGGTGATCAGCCACATCGTCAGCCACGTCACCACGATTGGGCGGCCCTCCACCCGCCCGTAGATCAGATTCGCATTCCGAGAAAACGAGCGCACATACCCCGACGCGGACAACAGCAAGATGATCACCGAGACCACCAGCGCGATCGTGCTTTGCGACGGCGTTCCCACAATCGTCGACAACAACCGCATCGCATCGGCCTGCAACTCCGCCGGGACGTACAGAGCGACGAGGTCGGCCATGAGCGAGTCCGCCATGTCGTCGCCACGCGGCATGAGCAAGCTGAAAATCGAGTAGGCGGCGAGCAGCATCGGCGCCATCGACAGCAGCGTGTAGTAGGTCAGCGTCGCGGCGCGGTCCACCATCGCGTCGTTTGAAAAATCGGTCACCACACGCCGAAACACCGATTTCCAGCCGGCTTTGGTGAGCCGGTTGCCGCGCCTGAGCGGGGTCTCGTAATCGTGCGGCGGAACCACAAGTTCCCCGGTGCCGTACGCCATGACCATCCCGGCGCGGTGCGAATCTGCCATACGGCCACCATATACTGGGACGACATGGGCATCCTTGAGCGCGCGCGGCAACTGTTCGGCTTCAATCGGCCCCGGTTGACGGAGGCGCCGGACCGGGTAGTTGAGGTGGTCGTCGATACGCTTGACGTGCACACCGCGAACTTTTCGCCGGACACGGACGAGAAACTGGTTATCGTCACCACCAACGCTTTCGCACTCACGGAGCTTTCGCGTATCGACGACCCCGTCACCCTCACCCACGCCACCGACCGCCCCGTCACCTTCATTCCGGTCAAGCGCACCGCCGTGCCGGTGCTCGATCCGAACCACGGGTGGCTCATTCCCGTCACACCTGACACCGCTGAGGAATTGGCCGCTCTGCCGGACGGGCCGGGCGAGCACGAATTTTCGTCACTCCACCTCGGCCTGATTCTGGTGTAGCGAAGGCGTAGCATTGGGGGCATGAATCTGAGCTCGCAGTTGACCTACAACATGCACCACGGCGCGGAGGATCTGCGGATCATCCTCACCACCGACATCACAAACAACTTCCTGCCCGGCTCGTGGCAAGACTCGCTGCGCGACCTGAGCTACTCGGTGATCGGACTGTGGGATTCGATCGTGCGCGGTATTTCGTTACTGACCTAGCCAGAGTCGACGCCGCCGTTCGAGGATTCGCCGGAGGTCGCGAACCCGGCGCGGATCAAACTGAGTGGCGTCCAGGATTCGCTCCACCGCGCCGTCGGTCGTAGATAGGGCCAGCTCCATCACGCGCTCTGCAGCCCTTGATGGCAGGCCCATTTCCTCGCAGAACGCTTTAAATATCTTCGCGCTGATGTTGTCTTTTCTTCCTTGCACGGACAGCGCCATGGTGGTGTCACCGTATGGAATGGTCGAGGGAATGTCGTAAATCGGCGCAGGCTCCACTACCCCGTTGCGCCAGATGAGCGAGAAATTCTTCGCGTGCAGATCACCATTGCCCGTAAGCCACGCCAACGCTACTTGAAAGGCGACAGAACGTGCGGTGAGTACTGGGGCCGTGCTCAACTTCATCAGCGAGGCGGCGACATCCTCCATCGCTGGGTTGTACTTCGCCCCCGGATACAGCCCCATGACCTGGGCGGCATCCTCGACGTGAAAGCGTTGCTGCCCCTGCCGATCAAAGCGCGTGACGAGTAGTCCGGAACGGCCGTGCACATCGTGAAGTAGACGTGTTTCCGCGAGGGGGAATCCTGCGCTCCGGGCGATTTGGAAGCAAGCGGCCTCATTTTCGACAAGCCACGGATATTCGGGCGGAGAAACCTTGAGAATGAACTCGCTTCCGGCTCCCGCAACGGGTGCGGCGATCGTGCGAGCCGAGGCCTTATCCTGCACCCCTGGGACTGCCACAGGGTCGACAATTCCAGCGTCAGTGAGCGCACGAGTGAAATCGAGCTCGCCATCGAGGTTGATCATCGCAGGCGAACGGTCGGGCACTTTGCCATGGGGCACGACTTGGACATCGCCGATTGTGTCGGAGCCGACTGCCAGAAGCAGCGAGAGGTCGTCGTCAAGCGACGCTTTCACGCGACGTTTCAGAGCGGACAGCCTCCTCCCCTCCGGCAGCAGATTGGTGAAAAACGGAGGCAGCGCGCCCGCAGCGCCAATGTACGGACCACCGTGTAGTGGCAGCGTTGTGGCGACCGGACTGGTTGCCGTTTCGAGGTAAGAAAACTCGACGGTGCCTTGCTCAGTCTTATGTATGTAACCTACGAGCTCGCCCTTGAGGTAGACATCCGCTGCAATCATGTCAGGTCACTCCGGCGAAGGATCGGTTCAAGTTCGAATCCGAGAGTGGACAATACGTCCATTACTTTGCCAATCTCAGCCGACGGTTTCCCTTTTTCGAGCTCACGGAGGAACCGGTCTGAAACTCCGGATAGGTCTGCGAGGTCCTGTTGGGTGAGCCTCTTCGCTTTGCGGTTCGCCCTGATGACCTCGCCGAGTGCCACTACGTCCATACCGAGCACCTCCTCCCCAACGGAACGATCGTTCCGTTTTGCTTGCCAATGCGTTTCACTCTAGCCCATTTTGGACCAAAACAGAACGATCGCTCCGATTTCGCAGTCGATCCCCTGGCTTTTCCACCGAAACACGCTAGACCGGAACGATCGCTCCGCTGCTGATCCAAACTATAAAGAGTATAAAGAGCGCATAGCGTATAAGGAGTATAAAGAATATAACCGCTCCAGGAGGCCGCATGCGTAATCCGTTCATCCCCACATTCGGCGTCTCACCGCTCATCCTCGGCGGTGACGGCGATTTTATCCACGCATTCGGCGCCGGCTTGGCTTCCGGGCCCGGCGACCCGCGACGCACGCTGCTCATTTCGGGTCCCCGTGGGATCGGCAAAACGGTGGCGCTCAACGAACTCGAGGACCAAGCAGCTCGGCTCGGCTGGATCGTGCTGCGCGCCCAGCCGTATGACCTTGTCGCCCCGCTGGTGAACACAGCGATCCCGGACGCACTTCACACCGTCCGCCAGCAGGATCCAGACAAACGCAGAATTACCGGCCTGAGCATCTCCGGCGTCGGCGGGTTCCGGACGGAGTCCGCGGGTGGCGACTCAACGCCGTCGCTCATCTCCTCGCTCAACAAGCTTTGCGACGAACTCCCCGACGGCTCAGGCGCGCTCATCACCTTAGACGAGGTGCAAAGCGTCAACCCAAAACAGCTCTGGGAGTTAACCGCCGCGGTACAGGATCTGCGCCGCGACGGACGCGACGTCGCCTTTGCCGCTGCGGGCTTGCCGGACGGCGTGGCTGCCCTCCTGCAGCACCCGGGGACCACGTTTCTGCGTCGCGCGCAGCACGTCACCCTCGCACCGATGTCGCCACAGGACACCGCTTCAGTGCTCGAGAACACTGCGCGGGAAGGGTCGGTCGACCTCTCGGGCCCGGTACTGGATCGCGCGGCTGCAACCACCCGCGGGTACCCGTTCCTGGTCCAACTGCTCGGCTACCACCTGTTCGAACAGGCCTCCGGCGGTGGCGGAACGGTCACTGAACGCCATCTCGAGGCGGTGACGCCAGACGTACTGGACACCCTCGGATCGTTGGTGCACGAGCCGGCACTGCTCCATGTCCCCCAAAGCGAGCAGGACTACCTCGCCGCGATGGCGGACGTGCAAACCGGCCAAGATGCGGTCCCCAGCGCGGCGGTGGCGAAGCGCTTGGGAAAGACGGCCCAGCAGGTCTCCATGGCTAGGCAGCGCCTCATCGACCGGGAGTTGATCTATTCACCCCGCCGCGGCTACCTCAACTTCGTTATCCCCCACCTGGGCTACCACCTGAACAAACGGCAAACACACGACACCGGCTGGGACTGATATTGCACACACTGCGCAAGTTTGCATACAGTGTGCAATATGTCTCAATTCCTCTACCAGCTAGGCAGCTGGTCCTACCGAAAAATCTGGCCATTCTTAGCCGTGTGGCTCATCCTCTTGGGCGCCCTGGGCTTCGGCGCCGTGAACTTTGCAAAATCCCCGAGCCCGACATTTTCCATGCCCGACATGGATTCCACCGTCACGCAGGAGGAGATGAACGAACGCTTTGGCGTCGACGACGACGCGATGAGCATGCCGTCCGGCACCGTCGTCATCCAAGCTCCTGAGGGCAAAACTCTGCAGGACCCCGACGTGATGGCCCAGGTCGACGACATGCTCGACGAGCTCAAGGCGACCGGCGACTTCCGCGAACCCGAAGCGATCGTCAACCCTGTCCTCGCTGCCGGCGGCATGGCGAAGCAGATGGGCGAAGCGAAAGCCGCCCAGGGCATGCCGCAGGAGCAGATTGACGCGGACTTGGCCGCGCTCTCCCCGCTGAGCTCCGACAAGAGAACCGGCACCGTGAGCGTGACGTTCACCGATGAGACGGTCATGGATATTCCTGCCGAAACGCTCGACGAGGTAGAAAACATCCTTGAGCGTTACGACGACACCGACCTCACGGTGAAGTACAGAGGCAACGCGTTTAGCGGCGCCGGTGAGATGGACGGCACCGCGGAGCTGATCGGTATGGCCGTCGCAGCGATTGTGCTGCTGGTCACCTTCGGTTCCCTTGTCGCAGCCGGTCTGCCGCTGATTGCTGCGGTCGTCGGCGTCGGCGTGGGCATCCTCGGTGTCCAACTGGGCACCCTGTTCACCGACTCGATCTCGGACATGACCCCGATGCTGGCATCCATGATCGGCCTCGCAGTCGGCATCGACTACTCCTTGTTCATCGTCGCCCGCTTCCGCAATGAGCTCATCTCCTCCTCGGGGCTGAACAATTTGTCGCCGAAGGAGCTCGCGCAGGCTCTGAAGAAGATGGACAAGGACCAGCGCGCCCACGCAATGGGCATGGCGCTCGGCACCGCGGGCGGGTCGGTTGTCTTCGCCGGCACCACGGTGCTCATCGCACTGGCCGCGCTGTCGATTATCCGTATCCCGTTCCTGACCACGATGGCGCTAGCTGCCGCAGCAACCGTCGCTATCGCAGTGCTTGTCGCTTTGACGTTCCTGCCGTCGCTGCTCGGCCTACTGGGCACGCGCGCGTTCGCGATCCGCATCCCCGGCCCGAAGGTGCCGGACCCGGAGGACGAAAAGCCGACCATGGGCCTGTTGTGGGCGCGCCAGATTCGCGCCCGCCCCTGGCTCAACCTCATCGCGGGCGTGGTGCTGCTGGGCATTCTCGCTATCCCCGCCGCCAACCTGCGCCTGGCTATGCCGACGGACGGCACTGCCAAGCTGGGCTCCCCGCAGCGCGAAGCGTATGAGCTTATCGACGACGCCTTCGGTCACGGCCGCAACGCCCCCATGATCGCGTATGTGGATACCGCAGGCGTCGCTGAGCAGGACCGCATGGGCGCCTACCAGACGCTGTTGCAGGACTTTGCCGGCACCGAGGGTGTGGTCAACGCCCAGATCGTGCAGACCACCGAGAACTTCGACGCCGCCCAAATCCTGATTACGCCGAACTCGGGCGCAACCGACCAAGCCACGACCGACACCTTGGAGCGCCTGCGCGAGTTCCAGCAGCCGTTCGAGGACGAAACCGGCGCCACCTTCGGTATCACCGGCATCACGCCGATCTTCGACGACATCTCGCAGATGCTTTCCGACGTGCTCGTGCCCTACATCGCCATCGTTCTGGGCCTTGCGTTCATCGTGCTGATGCTGGTGTTCCGCTCCCTGTGGGTGCCGCTGATCGCCGCGCTCGGCTTCGGTCTGTCCATGGCTGCGACCTTCGGCGTAACTGTGGCCATCTTCCAGGAGGGCATGTTCGGTCTCATCGATGACCCGCAGCCGCTGCTGTCCTTCCTGCCCATCATGCTCATCGGCCTGACCTTCGGCCTGGCCATGGACTACCAGGTGTTCCTGGTCACGCGCATGCGCGAAGGCTACGTCTCCCGCGGCAAGACCGCCGGCAACGCGGTGGCCAACGGCTACAAACACGGTGCCCGCGTAGTCACCGCTGCCGCGCTGATCATGATCTCGGTGTTCGCCGCGTTCGTCCTCATGGACGAGCCGTTCATCAAGGCTATGGGCTTCGCACTCGCATCCGGCGTGCTCATCGACGCATTCGTGGTGCGCATGACGCTCATCCCCGCCACCATGTACCTGCTGGGCGACCGCGCCTGGAAGATTCCGGGGTGGCTAGATAAGGCGCTGCCGAACCTGGACATCGAGGGGGAGAAGCTCCACCGCGGGCATTCGCAGACGACCGAGCCAGTTACGGTGTAGCCATGAGTCTGCGCGAAGAGAAAACGGCGGCGACCCGGTGCGCGATCTCGGAGGCAACCGCGGCCTTGCTGCTTGAAGAGGGCACGGCCGCCACCACCGTCGCACGGGTCTCGGAGCGCGCAGGCGTGTCTACCAGAACCATCCACAATTACTTCGCGGACATCGACGAGGCGCTGGAGGAATTCCTGCGCAAGGTGTTCTCCACCATCGCCGAGCAGCTTGCCTCGCTGCCGGCGAAGCTTTCCGCGGCGGAGGCGATCGAGGCGATCATCATCGACGCGCTCAACGAGGACGGCTTCGAGCTTTACTCCGCCTCCACCCTCGTGCTCCTCGGGAACCGAGCCCGCGCAGAAGCCGCTTCGCCGCCTGCGGAGGAGACCGTGCGGGAAATCGCGGAGCCGCTCGTAGCGAGCGTCCGGGGCCGCACCCCCGGGGCCACGCCGTTTGACGCCGAGGTACTGCTCAACGCGTACGGCATCGCTGGGGCTACCGCGGTCAAGGCGTACCTCGAGCTGCCCGAGCCGCGCGACCCCGGAGAGGGGCGGGCCCTGGTGCGCCGGGCATTCGAGGTGCTGCGCGACATGCGCTAGCCGCGTTTGATGTTGGCGATCTGCTTGCCGCGGGCCAACTCGTCAACAAGCAGATCCATTTGGCGGATGGAGCGCATGAGATCGTCGTCAACCTCCTCGACGCGCACCCCGCACACCTTGCCGGTGATCAGCTCGGCGTCGGTGGTGAGCGTGACGGTGCCGAAAAAATCGCGCAGCGTCAGCTCCGAGTTCGCAGCCTGCTGCAGCGCCGCCGCGTCGAGGCCGGTAAACCAGCCCAGAACGTCGTCGAGCTCTTCGCGGGAGTGCCCTTTGCGCTCCACTTTCGCCAGGTAGTTGCGGTAAATGTCGCCGAATCGGTAGTTGAAGACGCGCTCGAGCTTTGCCTGTTCATCCATGGCGGCAAGCCTATCCCCTCCCCCGGTTCCGCCGCCGATGCGCATTGACGTGTACGCGCTCACGCTTGAGCGCGGCGGGTGGGCCCTTTACTGTCGCAGATGCGCGGGAGCAGGGGGCTCCCGGACGACACCCTGGGGGGACGAGCAATGACCTTTACCACCTATGAGCTGTACTACCTGGACACGTACGACCAGGAGGCCGCAGACCTTATCGAGGATTTCGACTACGACGAGGACGACGTCGCCTACGAACTTGACAGCGAGTACGTCATCGACAACGGCGTGCGCGTCTGCGTGATCGTCCACGATCTGCGCACGCACGAGGTTGAAATTGCCATGCTGCAACCCGGCAGCCCGCAGGCGCCAGGCTGGTACTCGGCAGAGGACGCCGCCTCTGTCGCGGCTGAGCTAGGGCGCGTGCTCGTTGCTGCAGACGACGGCACCGTGCAGGTGGTGGAGCCGCAGGACCCGGCGTTCGCCCTCAAGCGCGGCGCCACGTTCCAGGCGGAAGACATGTCCACCGCGACGCTAGCCATGGTGCAGGACTCGCAAGACAGCGCGCTCTACACCACGTTCTGCATCGAGTTCCGGCCGAACCTCGCCTCCGACTTCACGTTCCCGGTCGCGGTGTTCGCATTCGACCCGCGGGTTGGGCGCTTGTCGGGGCACATGCTTATCGACGACAACCCGTTCGCCCCGCCCACGTTCAACCGCGCCCAAAAGCACTTGGTGGCCCGCAGGATGAACGACATCTTGGCATCCATCCACGCCGCCATGCACGCAAAGCGCACGGTCAGCCCGTTCACGAACTTGGGGCCGCAGTTCCGCTCGGAGGGGCTGCCGTCCGTGGAGGCGGTGGACACCCACCACGCCATCGATCAGGCGTTGGAGTATCTGCAGCGGTGGTGGGCGGAGCGGGCGTCGTAAGGCACCCGTGATCAGGGCACGATGATCGCGCGGCCGGACACCTGGCCGTCGCGCAGCCCAAGCCCGCCCAGGCCGATCACGAGCGCCGCGGAGCCTGCCTTATTCAGCTTCGGCAGCGCCAGCTTGAACGCGTGGTACGGGGTCAGCCCGGCGTCGGCGAGGGCGGAGGCCTGCACCGGCCCAGCCGGCTACTTCGTGGCCGAGCGTGAACGCCGGCGCGCACAGCGGGTTCGGGAAACGTTTGGTAATCGGTGTAGCGGATGGCCTTCATGGGGGAATCCTTTGGTCGTCGAGAGGCAACCTGCCACCTCGTTCGTATGCAGCCTGGGGGTGGCTGTCCCGGGCTTTGCCCAGCAACGCATCTCAGACAGCGGTAACCTACGCGGAAATGCGTTTGAAGAAAGGCGAGTATCAGTGAAAATTGCGGTTTTGGGCGGCGACGGTTTCTGCGGCTGGCCTGCCTCCCTCCACCTTTCTGATCTCGGACACGAGGTCGTCATCGTGGACAACCTGTCGCGCCGTCGGATCGACGAGGAGCTCGGTGCGGATTCGTTGACGCCGATCGCGCCTATCGACGAGCGCCTCGCCGCCTGGCGCGAGGTCTCCGGCAAAGAGATCGGCTTCGAAAACATCGACGTGGCCCAGGATTACGACGCGCTGCTGGCCCTCCTCCAACGGTTCCAGCCGGACACGGTGATCCACTTTGCTGAACAGCGCGCTGCGCCGTACTCGATGAAGAGCCCCGCGCACAAGCGCTACACCGTGGATAACAACGTCAACGCCACGCACAACCTGCTGGCCGCGATCGTGGAATCCGGCCAGGACATCCACGTCGTGCACCTGGGCACGATGGGCGTGTACGGCTACGGCACCGCCGGGATGAAGATCCCGGAAGGCTACCTGGACGTGCAGGTCGACGCGGGCGAGTACGGCACGGTTGAGCAGCAGATCCTCTACCCCACCAACCCCGGCTCGATCTACCACATGACGAAAGTGCTGGACCAGCACCTGTTCGCCTACTACGCCAAGAACGACGAGCTGCGCATCA